>OLRX01001281.1_pt1 | contig 19213 bp, 18 predicted proteins | sample 1672991 | NCBI WGS metagenome assembly OLRX01 (sample SAMEA3136744, study PRJEB25190) | human gut metagenome | biome: human gut; feature: human-associated habitat; material: faeces | place: Austria | collected 2013
ACCAATTATTACTGCACCGAGAGCGCCTATTCCCGTCCAGATGGCGTAGGCCGTGCCTAAGGGGAGCGTTTTGGTCGCCTGAGAGAGCAGCAGAAAACTGGCGATAAGTCCTGCGACAGTCATTGCGGAGAATTTAAAAACAGTAAAGCCTTCCGACAGCTTCATACATACAGCCCAAAAGACTTCGATTAACCCCGCGAATATCAGATATATCCATGCCATAATACAAGAACCTCCTGTGAGAAAAAATAAAAAGCATTTACAAATGTGTCTGCTTTGGCCTGACGACACATCTACAAATGCTGTCACTCGCCCGGCGGCGAGTCATGTTATTTACAGTCAGTAGTATATCATAGTGTACTCTCGATTTCAAGACTTACAAGACCTAGACAATGTGTCATGTCCATTTTGAAATAATTACATCAGTGACTCCGGGCATAGAGTGTGGTACAATAGTTGGAGCAATGCAAAGGAGACGGAATGGCGAATACTAACAGATTTAAAATAAACGGTCTGCGGCTGGAGTTGGGGGAGAGCGAAGCGCTGCTTCCCATGCTTGCGGCTAAAAAACTCGGGATATCGCAGGGAGATATTTTGTCTTTGCGCATACTTCGAAGAAGTCTGGACGCGAGAAAAAAGAACGACATATTTGTTTCATATAATATTGAAGCGGAGGTGGACGGGGCTTGCTCCGCTCTGCTGCTTCGGCGCGGATGGAGCGCGATGCCTCCGGAGCATGAGGAGGAAATCATCCGAGGGACTGAACAGTTGAAAGGCAGGGTGGTCGTTGTCGGCGCAGGCCCTGCGGGTCTGGCGGCGGCATATGATCTGGCTAAGCACGGTATGCGCCCTCTGCTGATAGAGCGCGGAAAGGCAATGCCCCAAAGAGAGGCGGATGTAAAAAAGCTGCGAGAGAGCGGAAAGCTGGATGGTGAGAGCAACGTTTGCTTTGGCGAAGGAGGAGCGGGCGCTTTCTCTGACGGCAAGCTGACGACAAGAATAAAGCGCGCTCAGCCCGCGTTGAGAATGCTCGTGGAAAACGGAGCGCCTCAAAGCATAGCTTACGATGCTAAGCCGCATCTCGGCACGGAGAATATACGCGCGGTCGTTGTGAACATGCGGAACAGGATAATAGAGATGGGCGGAGAGGTAATATTTTCTGCCAAATTAACAGGAATAGAAACAAAAGACGGCAGCCTGAGCGCAATAATATATGAAAAAAACGGAGCGAGCGTAAGAGTTGAGACAAACGCATGCGTGCTGGCTATAGGTCACAGCGCGAGGGATACGGCGGAGTATCTTCTCTCGGCAGGAATGAAGCTGGAACCGAAAGCTTTTGCGATAGGTCTGCGCATAGAGCATAAAAGAGATATGATAGACAAAAGACAGTATGGCGAGCTGGCTTCTCATCCGGTGCTTTCCGCCGCAGATTATAAGCTGACGGCGAATGTCGGAGGGCGCGGAGTATATACATTCTGCATGTGCCCGGGCGGCGAGGTCATATGCTCGGCAACGGAGCAGGGGATGAACGCAGTCAACGGAATGAGCTATTTTGCGCGCGATATGGAGAATTCCAACAGTGCTGTAGTGGCGCAGATTCCGGCGGCGGGCGATCCCTTGGGCGGCGTGGAGCTTCAGCGGATATGCGAGGCGGCGGCGTTTAACGCGGCAGGCGGAGGGTATATGGCTCCTGTGCAGTCTGCGTTGAGCTTTGTAAGGAATGAGAAAGCCGCCATGCCTGTTAGGGTGAAGCCTTCGTATCTTCCGGGGACTGCGCTTTGTGAATTGAGAACGTGTTTGCCGACGGATGTTTCGAATTCAATTGCTTCTGCTCTGGCAGTGTTTGAACGCCGTATCCCGGGTTTTTTGACGGAAGGCTTGCTGACAGGCGTCGAAACGCGGACGTCCTCTCCTTTTAGAATGGTTAGGGAGAGTGACGGCTGTGCAGAATGCCTGCGCGGGCTGTACCCTGCGGGAGAAGGAGCGGGCTACGCCGGAGGCATAGTCTCAAGCGCGGCGGACGGCATTATGGCGGCGAGACACATTCTCGCCGAATTTTCAGAGGCAAAGTGATGCGTTTTTTGACTGTAGATAATGAGAAATGCTTGAAATGCGGTATGTGCGCGGAGGCGTGTCAGTTTGGCGCTCTCTTACTTCAAGGGGAAATATTTTTCAAAGCGGCGGCATGCGTTGCGGAATGCAGAGCATGTGAGCTGGCGTGCGCTCAGGGTGCTGTTGAGATATTAGAATGTGCCGGATGTGAATCGTGCGGAGGCTGCAAGAGCTGCAAATGCGGATAATTCATATTAAATTTACATGTCGATTGCTCGAAGAATCCGTTAATTGATATATAAATAGTTGTAATGAAACAAAAAACAAGATATAATCTAAAAAGTAAAAATGGAATTTGCCGAGTGCTGTCGATGCGGCAGGAAGTAATTGGAGGACATAACTTATTATGAGTACAAGAGTAAAAGTGCTTACGGTGATACTCGTCGTATTAGTCTTAGTAGCGGCGGGGCTGGTATATTGGGTATTCGGCGTAGCAGGCGGGATAATAAAAGACCCGGGAAGCGCGTTTGACAAGACCGGCGCCGACCAGCTTGCGGACGATACAGGAAGCTATAAATTTGATACAGACATAGTTAACATACTGCTTTTGGGATTGGATTCCAATACCGAAAGGGAACAGCAAAACAAAGGATACCGCAGTGACGTAATCATACTCTGTTCAATGAATACAAAGACAAATGATGTTACTCTGCTCTCTATTCCGAGAGACACATATGCTCATGTGTACACGCTTGATTCCAACGGAAACGCAACTACCGATACGTACCGAAAGATAAATGCGGCTTATGCTTTGGTAGACGGAGATCATGACATGCGTGCTAAAAACGCTATAACTTCAGTGAAAGAGCTGCTGAGCTGCAGCGGCAGATTGAACGTGCCTATAGACTATTACTTTACAATAGATATGGATGGCATTGACGAGCTTTGCGATTTGTTGGGCGGCGTTGAAGTCACGTTAGATGTAGACGTTCCTCTGATAGACCCAAATCACGATTCGCTTACGGGAGGATATGTGGGACGTGCGGGCGAGACGGTCACACTGACAGGCGACGCGGCGAATTCGTATTTGAGATGCCGCAAAAACATTCCGGGCGAGGAGGCGGGCCGCCGTGCGCATCAGAGAACTTTTATGCTGGCGGCTGCAAAAAAGATAAAAAGTCTGGGAATAGGCTCTGTGGCGAATCTCTTTGTGCAGATGCAGGAATTTGCGTATACGAATTTGAGCGCAGAGCAAGCGGTGGCGATAGCGTCTATATTCAGAAATGTAGATATGGACAGTGTAAATCTCGACAACATTCCGGGAGAATCTGAGGATGGCGGCAGCTATTTCTACTATGCGAATGAAGCGGGAATGTACAATCAGATGCGCGAGATACTTTACAATAAATCGGAATAAAACAAATCTAACAGGCAGCGGGCTTCGGCTCGCTGTTTTTTATGCAGTAATATAAGGACAAAAGACGGCATATGCTGTACAAAAAAGAGTGCGAGGTGCATTATGAATGATAAAAACGAAACCAAAGTCAGCTTTTCCGCCAGATCTCGACCGACGCCTGAGGTGAAGAAAAAGCAAAAGCTTTTGAACAAGGCTACTGTATACCGCGGCGTAGTCGTATGCTTAGCGATAGTGCTGGGTCTGGCGGCGGTGCGAAATATTGATCTGAGGCTGGCTGCGGAGACGAACGCTGAGAGTGATATAGGACGGCTTAAATTTGTCGGATCGGATGCATCGGAAAATGCGCTGGGCGTGTCGGCGGAGGCGTATTGTGAACCGTTGGAAGGGGAGGTGGTTCAGACATTCTCGGGGAGCGATGTGAAAATAGCCGGGGCTGAGAGCTCGGAGGTGTGCTCTATGCTTTCGGGCAATGTCACGGCGACGAGTTTAGACAGCGTAACTATAGCGAATTCAAACGGCACAAAGACGACATATAACGGAGTGTCTCCGAGAGTCAGCGTGGGGCAGGCCGTTTCGGGAGCGCAGGTGATAGGGACGCTGAGCGGAGAAATATTGAGCGTGGAGACGCTGAGCGGGATAGGATATATAGATTCGCTGGACGGAGACGAAATGTCGTCGTACAGTATGACTGACGAGGAAACATGACATTAAGCTTTTTCGGCGGGCGGCTGCGCGTTAATCTGCTTTTGCTGCCCGTCGCTGCTTTTATGATGGCTGTGAGCGGGATTGACAGAGCCGTTGCTTTCTTCTGCGCTCTGCTTCTGCATGAGGGGGCGCATGGAGCTGCTGCGTCAGCGCTGGGCGTCAGAGTAGAGAGCGTGGAGCTGCTGCCCTTCGGGTGCGCCGCGAATATGGAAAGCATGGCCCTTGTGAGCGAGGCCATAATAGCGGCGGCCGGACCATGCGCAAATATATTATTTGCCGCTCTGCTGGGGTGCCTTCCGGAAGAAACTGTGTTTTCCGCTGCGCTTTTTAATTCGAATGCGGCTCTTGCCTGCATTAATCTGCTTCCCGCTCTTCCTATGGACGGCGGAAGGATATTTGCGTCTGTGCTAAGATTGGGATTAACTCCTGCCCGTGCAGCTAAAATTTCAGGTGCAATAGGAGCGGCGGCGGGCGCGTGCGTTTTTGCAGCTGGAGTATATATGGCGGTTTGCGGCGAGGTAAATCAGACATTGTTTATTGTAGGAGCTTTTATGAGTTATTCAGGTATAAAATACGTTAAAAGCAGTGAGTTTATGTATATGCGCAGGCTTACAGCTCTGCCGGGAGAAATGGCAAGGAGAGGAAGCGCGGAGGTAAGGACAGTAGCAATGCATGAAAATCATACTCTGGGTGAAGCTCTGACCAGAATGGATGTTAGGCATTACAATGTTGTGCGCGTAGTCGGGGATGACATGTGTACTGTAAAAACGCTGGATCAGGGCGAAGTTACAAAGGCGATATTGAAGCACAGCTCCGGAGAAAAGCTTGGCAAAGTATAAAAAATACAGGAAAAGCGAAATAATTGTTAATTATTTGTCAAAGAGTTCTTCTTTCGTCTTGATACAATTAAATATAAATGGTATAATTTCAACGTGAACTATAGCAGACCAATAACGAAAGAGAATACAAGCGATGCGCGCTTATGCTATTTGTGTACTACCGCATATGCGGTTTTATAAAGTTTTTATATGTGTTTGGAGAAGTTGTGCATGAAGAAGGACATAATTGCGGATATAAATCCGCATGAAACCAGAATAGCACTGCTGGAAGATGGAGAACTGGAAGAAATTCAAATTGAGATGCGCGGGCAGGAGAGGCTGGTCGGTAATATATATAAAGGCCGAGTGGAGAATGTGTTGCCCGGGATGCAGGCCGCTTTTGTCGATGTGGGATTGGAGCGCAACGCTTTCCTTTACGCCGGCGACATTTTGCAAAGCGCAAAACTGAGAGAGTGCGTCGAGGTTTCGGAACAGAAAAAGAAAAAGGACAAGGATAAAACGCCTTCTATCTCGGAGCTGGTGCGCCCGGGGCAGGAGATAATGGTGCAAGTGCTAAAACAGCAGGGAGGAACAAAAGGCGCGAGAATAACGACTCATATTACATTGCCCGGCAGGTCTATAGTCCTAATGCCGACAGTAGATCACATTGGAATATCCCACAAGATTACCGATGAGGAAGAGAGAGAAAGGCTGAAGGATATATTTTTGAGGATAAAGCCGGAGGGCATGGGAATGATCGTGCGAACGGCCGCCGAGGGAGCGACTGAGGAGCAGCTGGCCACGGAGGTTGTGTTTCTCTCGCGCTTGTGGGCTAATATAAAGCGCAGAGAAAAGCTGTTAGGAGCGCCCAGGCTCATTCACGCTGAGGAACCGCTGCTCTTCCGCACGGTGCGCGACATGTTTGATGAAAATGTGCGCAGTCTGATAGTCAACGATTACGAATACAGTCAGAAAGTCGCGGCTATGGTAGCTATAAGTATGCCGGGAGCTGAGAAAAAAGTTCACTTTTACGACAGAAAAGAAAACATTTACGATTATTACGGCATAGAGAGCAAAATTGATAAAGCGCTTAACAGAAAGGTTTGGTTAAAAAGCGGGGCGTATCTGGTGATAGATGAAACGGAGGCGCTGACCGTGATAGACGTAAACACGGGCAAATACACGGGGAAAAGCGACTTGCAGAGTACGATACTGAGCACTAATATAGAAGCTGCCCGCGAGATTGCTCATCAGCTGCGGCTGCGCGACATAGGCGGAATAATAGTTGTAGACTTTATAGACATGGAAAGTCAGGAAAATAAGGACGCGGTTATCCAAGCTTTGGAAGAAGCGCTGAAAAAAGACAGGACAAAGACAAACGTAATAGGCATGTCGGCTTTGGGACTCGTGGAGATGACTCGCAAAAAGACAAGGCGAAAGCTGTCCAGCAAGCTTATGTCACCCTGCCCGCACTGCGGCGGCAGAGGATTGGTGTATTCTGACAGTGCAATGGCTATGCGCGTCCGCAGAGAAGTGGTGCGCTATGTATGTCAGATAGATGCGCCGAAATATCTCGTAGAGGTGGCGCCGTCCGTGCTGAGATTTATTGCAGAGAAGAACAACCGCGGCGAGGCTCTGCTGCCGGAGTTTTCCGGCAAGGTGTTCTATATGGCAGAGAATACCTTCGCGCATACTCATGAGATAAGGGTCAGCGTACGCAGAGAAAACAGACCGACGGACAAATTGACGCGATTGCAGGTTTTTTATTAGATTTTTTATTCTTAAATGGCATATCGGCTAAATAAAGTAGCGTAAAAACTTGCTAAATGAGAAACTATATGCTAGAATACTACTATAATAGCTCTTGGCAGGAGTGGGATATCCCCGCTCCTTGTCTATGTGAGCAGTTTTTTCAGGAGGTTGCGCTTGTCCAAAAAAATTGAGGATGCTGTGAGAAATGTTGCCTGCGGAGTAGTGGAGCAGTGTGGCTTTGAACTCGTGGACGTTGAATACGTCAAAGGCAAAGGTTCGGACAGTGAGCTGATAATATACATTGACAAAGAGGGCGGGGCTTCACTTGATGATTGCGAAACAGTGAGCCGTGCCCTTGACGACCCTATTGATAAATTGGACCCGATAAGCGAGCCGTATATGCTCTGTGTATCATCTCCGGGAATAGACCGCGTGCTCAAAACAGAGCGCGATTTTCAAAAAGAGCAAGGGAAAAAAGTTGAGATAAAGCTTTACGCGAAAAAAGACGGAAGGAAGGAACTGCTGGGCATATTATTAGGTCATGACGCAGAAACAATAACCGTCGGGCTGATAGAAAAGCAAAAGGGCAGACCGGACAAACGAGGCTCGGATATTGTTTTAAAACGAGATGAAATAGCGCAGATCAGACTGCATGTAGATTTTACCGAAGAATTAGAATTGATGAGGTCAGAGGATGAACGTTGAATTTGTTAGTGCGCTCGACGAGCTGGAGCGCGAAAGAGGAATAAAAAAGGAAGTGCTGCTCGACGCGATTGAAACGGCGCTCATCTCAGCGTACAAAAGACATTTCGGCATTACGCAGAACGCCCGCGTGCAGATAGATCCGGACAACGGCGAGGTTATAGTGTATGCAGAAAAAACAGTCGTAGACGACGTGTTCGACGATTCTTTTGAAATAAGCCTAGAGGATGCGAAAAAAGTGAATCCGGCTTACGAGCTGGGCGATATACTTGAAGTGGAGGTCACTCCCGCGACGTTCGGAAGAATTGCGGCGCAGACTGCTAAGCAGATCGTAGTGCAGAAAATACGCGAGGCTGAACGCGGAATAATATACGACAGATATCAGGAGCGCGAAAACGAGCTGCTGACAGGCGTGGTTCACATTGCGGAGCGCGGCTCTTACTATCTTGAATTGGACAAGGCGGAGGGAATCCTCCCGGGAAACGAAACAATCCCGGGCGAGACATACGAGATAAACAAACGCATAAAAGTATATGTCCTCGAAGTTCGAAAGACAGCAAAGGGACCGCAGATAGTTGTATCCCGCTCTCATCCCGGTCTGGTGAAGAGGCTTTTTGAGCTTGAAGTTCCGGAGATAAGCGCAAATGTGGTTTCTATAAAAGCGATTGCGAGAGAGGCAGGACATCGCAGCAAGATAGCCGTGCATTCTGAGGACGATAATATAGACCCCGTAGGAGCGTGCGTAGGTCCGAAGGGGAGCAGAATAGAGCGCGTCGTAGACGAGCTTAACGGAGAGCGAATTGACGTAATACCATGGAGCTCAGACCCCAATACGTTTATTGCCAATGCGCTGCGTCCGGCGAAGGTCGTAATGGTTCAGGTCAACGAGAGTGAGAAGGCGGCGAAAGTAATCGTTCCGGACTATCAGCTTTCTCTGGCGATAGGTAAAGAAGGGCAAAACGCCCGCCTGGCTGCAAAGCTGACGGGGTATAAGATAGATATAAAGAGTCAGTCTCAGATAGTAGACGATCTTTTCGGCGCGCTGCCTGAGGATGACGAAGAAGATTTTGACGTAAATTACGAGGAGAAGTAAATTGCAGAAGAAGGTGCCTGTACGCATGTGCATAGCCTGCCGCGAAGGGAAGCCCAAGCGCGAGCTGATCAGAGTGGTAAAAAATAAAGAAGGCGAAATATCTATAGATACGAAGGGCAAGGCCCCGGGCAGAGGAGCGTACATTTGCCCGGATATGCAGTGCTTTGATAAGGCGTATAAGTCGAAAGCGCTTTCACGTGCTTTGGACGCGGAGATTTCTCCCGAGGTTTACGAAGAATTAAAGCGGGCGGTGCTGAGATATGGCATCGGCGGCTAAGACAATATCGCTGATAGGCTTCGCGGCGCGTGCGCGGAAGCTGCTGTTCGGTTCGTTTTCATGCGAGAAGGGCGTACGCAGCGGAAAAGCGAGATTGATTCTCGCGGACGAAGGTCTTTCCGCGCGCTCTATGAAAGACGTGCATAATATGTGCGAATACTACAGCGTTCCGCTTGTTGTAATCTCACCGGAGGGTGAGCTTTCGAGAATATCGGGCAAGAGCTGTAAAATGGCGGCTGTTACGGACGAACAGTTTGCAGAGGCGATATTAAAAGCAGAAAAAGAAAAGAGCATGTAAATGCGGAGGTGTAACGCTTGAGCAAACCAAAGATTATAGAACAGAATAAGAATCTCTCAAAATACACAAAGGATGTACTGGCGGAGGTGACAGCAGTTCACAATCAGGCTCAGGCGCAGGCGAAGGAAGCCCGGGCGCTGGGTCAGGAACTGCTTGCGCGAATAAAGGAGAGAGATGAGAAAAAAGCTCTCCAGAAGCAGATGGAGCAGGAAGAGACTGAGCTGATGGAGCGTATAGGGCAGAAAACGGAAACGGCGGAATTTGCCGAAGCCGCGTCAGATACGGAGCCAAAAGCGGATTTGACGCAGCCTGAGGAAGAAAAACAGTTTGCAGACGAGAAAGAGTCTGAAGAGTCTATAGAGGTCGAAAAACAGCCTATAAAAGAAGAAGCTGACGATTCGGCCGACGTCGAGCAGACGCCGGCGGATAAAGAAATCGAAGAGGAAATAACCGACATCCCTGCGCCGGAATCAGAGGCGGAGCGTCCGCCAAACGAGAGTGAAAAGGGGTGGGAGGAGAAACCGGAGCAGCAAGAGCAGCCGGAGGTCAAAGAGGAATCTGAAAACAGAGAAGCGCAGAGAACAGCGCAGCAATCGAGTATAATGAATAATAGAACAGATAAGACATCACGTACTGAAAAAACACAACCGGAAAAGACACAACAGAAAAAAGAACGCACGGACAAAAAAACTGCGCAGCAAGGACGCAGCCAGAACAGGCAGGCGGCTAAAAGCTCAGCGCCGGCATATTCTGCATCGCCCGCGCCGTCTCGTCAGCCTCAGTCCAGAAAAGATGACCGCAGGAAACGCGATGAAGATAAAAACCGCCGCAACAAAGGCATAAAAGAGAAGGGCATAATAGCAGAGGAAGAATTCCGAAGCAGAAAGAAGAAAAAGACTGACAAAAAGCAGCAGCACTCAGCGCCTATCGAGCCTATCCGTGTCGAGAAGGCAGTGATTGTGGGCGACTCTATCTCTATAAAATCATTCGCGGAGAAAACAGGAAAGCCCGTAGCTGAAATACTCAAGAAGCTGCTCCTTCTCGGCGTAATGAGCACGATAAATTCTGAAATAGATTTCGACACGGCGGAGCTTGTAGCGTCTGATTTCGGCATCGAGTTGGAACAGAAGATAGAGCAGACGGCGGAGGACGTGCTCTTTGCAGAAGATACGGAGGACGACGAAAAGGATCTCGTACCTCGTCCGCCTGTGGTCACGATCATGGGTCACGTAGACCATGGCAAAACGTCGCTTCTGGATGCAATAAGAAAAACGAAAGTCACAGCCGGAGAGGCAGGCGGTATTACACAGCATATCGGCGCGTACACAATTAATATAAACAAGCGCTCCATCACCTTCCTGGACACTCCGGGACACGAGGCGTTCACGGCTATGCGCGCCCGCGGCGCTCAGGCAACGGACATTGCCGTTCTCGTTGTCGCAGCGGACGACGGCGTAATGCCCCAGACTATAGAAGCTATAAATCACGCTAAATCGGCAGAAGTGCCTATCATAGTTGCGATAAACAAGATAGACAAAGAGGGCGCGAGCCCCGAGAGGATAAAGCAGGAGCTGACAGAATACGGTCTCATCGCAGAGGATTGGGGCGGAGATACAGTAATGGTTCCTGTCAGTGCAAAAACAGGTCAGGGCTTAGACAATATTCTGGAGATGATTTTGCTCGTCGCTGATATGCAGGAGCTGAAAGCAAATCCGAACAGACTCGCAAAGGGTACTATAATTGAGGCTCGCCTCGACAAGGGCAGAGGTCCGGTAGCTACAGTTTTGGTGCAGAACGGTACTTTAAAAGTTCAGGATACTATCGTCGCGGGCACGGCATACGGAAGAGTCCGCGCGATGCTGAACGACGACGGAAAGCCCGTTCGCACCGCGGGTCCGTCCAAACCGGTAGAGGTAATAGGCTTCTCCGAGGTTCCGGATGCAGGCGATGTGATGTATGCGGTTACACAGGATAAGCTCTCGCGTCAGGTCGTAGAAGAGCGTAAGGATAAAATAAAAGCGCAGAAGCTCAAGGCTCAGAGCAAGGTCTCTCTTGACGATCTGTTCAGCCAGATTGCAGAGGGCAATATCAAAGAGCTGGGTCTGGTCGTCAAGGCTGACGTACAAGGCTCTGTCGAGGCTGTCAAGCAGTCTCTTGAGAAACTCTCTAACGATGAGGTTCGCGTGCGCGTTATACATGGCGGCGTAGGCGCGGTCACAGAGTCAGACGTTATGCTGGCGTCCGCTTCGAACGCGATTATAATAGGGTTTAACGTGCGCCATGATGCGAGTGTAACAGCGGCGGCAGAGCGCGAAAAGGTAGATATTCGCCTCTATCGCGTAATCTACAATGCAATCGAGGATATAACCGCAGCGATGAAGGGTATGCTTGCGCCTGAGTTCCGTGAGGAAGTCGTGGGGCATGCGGAGGTGCGGCAGACATTCAAAGTATCCTCTGTTGGAACGATCGCCGGCAGCTATGTGCTGGACGGCGTAATAAAGCGCACGTCGCTCGTCCGCGTGGTTCGCGGAGGTATAGTTGTATTTGAAGGCAAGCTCAGCTCGCTCAAGCGCTTTAAAGACGATGCAAGAGAGGTATCCTCCGGCTATGAGTGCGGCATTACTATTGAAAACTTCAATGACATAAAAGAAGAGGACGTTATTGAAGCATACGAAATGGTAGAGATTGAGAGATAAGACAGGGCGTTGCGGCGCATACTAAAGACAAGGAGTCAGTAAGTATGTCAAAGAATAGAACAGCACGCATAGATGGGGAGATGAGACGCGCGTTGAGCGAGATTTTCCTCACAGATATAAAAGATCCGAGAATGAGCAGCATGGCGGGAGTCACGCGGGTAGAGGTCACGCCGGATCTCAAATACGCGAAAGTGTTTGTCAGCGTTTACGACAAGCCGGAAAAGATAGAATCAACCATGATTGCACTCGAAAAAGCAGAGGGCTTCATCCGTTCCAAGCTCAACGGCAAAATGAAGCTGCGCAGGATACCGACGCTGACATTCGTACACGATACGTCGATAGAATACAGCGCTAAAATATCCAAGCTGATAGACGAAGTGACAAAAAAAGACAGAGAAAACAGTGTGCAGGAGCATGATGAAAGAGATAATCAGATTTCTGAATGAACACGACAGTTTTTTACTTATTTCACATATTAGTCCGGACGGCGACACTTTAGGCAGCGCAGCTGCTCTTGCGCTTGCTCTCCGAGATATGGGAAAGCAGGTCACTTTGGCAGTCGACGGTACGGTATCTCATAGACTGCGCATTTTTGAAGAGTTTGTACATTTCTATAATTTTGATACAAAACCGGAGGAGGAATACGACGGCATTGTATCTCTAGACTGTGGAGATTTGGGCAGACTGGGAAAGTTCGAGCGGCTTTTCTCCGCGCATGAATGCACGGCAGTGATAGACCATCATCCGACCAATCCGGCATATGGAAAAATAAACTGGATAAAACCGGTGGCGGCGACGACTATGATGGTGCTGGAGATCCTACTGGAAATGCAGTGTGAAATAACAAAACCCATAGCCAACTGTCTTTATGTAGGTCTGTCTACCGATACAGGCAACTTTTGCTTCTCGAATGTGGACGGAGGAGTTTTTGAAACGGCAAGGGTACTTGCAGATGCAGGGGCGGAGATAGTCCGCATATGCGATATGCTTTACGAGCAGAACACTCTGGGTGCAACCAGGATTCAAGGCAGAGCGATAGATTCGTTAGAAATGCTGATGGAAGGCAGAATAGCTATAGTTACGATAGAATTGGACGACATCGACGCTGCGGGCGCTGTCGTGCAGGATTGCTCAGGCATTGTGGATATTCCGCGCAGGATCGAAGGCGCCGAGCTGGCTATCTTTTTCCGCCAAACTACGGGAGGAAAATACAAAGTCAGTATGCGTTCACATAATTATGTAGACTGCGCTGCGATTGCGGCAAAATTCGGCGGCGGCGGACACGTCCGCGCGGCCGGCGCAACAATGCAGGGCAGCATGGATGAAATCCGCGCGGCGGTCATTCCGGCGGCGTGCGCGGCTGTGGAAGCGGGTGTATGATGCAAAGCGGCGTTATAAATTTGTTGAAATCCCCCGGTATGTCCTCCAGCGGAGGCGTCGTATTCATGCGCGGAGTGCTGAAGAGGGCTGGCTTTGATTTGAGAGTAGGCCACGCGGGCACGCTGGATCCCGGAGCGGCGGGTGTTCTGCCTATATGTATAGGCAGAGCGACAAGGCTCTCGGAGTACCTCATGCAGAGTGAAAAGACTTACATAGCAGAAATCCTCTTTGGCGTGAGCACTGATACTCTGGATACATACGGAACTGTGACTTCGCGCGAAGAATGCCGAATAACGCGCAGGCAGCTGGAACAGATTCTCCCGAATTTTGAAGGAGAGATAATGCAGACGCCGCCTGCTTACTCCGCAGTGAAAATAGACGGCTGCGCTTCGTATAAAATGGCGCGCAGCGGCAAGGCGGTGAGTAAGCCGCCGAGAGCGGTAAAAATATATTCAATAGAAATAATCAGCGGCGAAGTCAATAGGTTCAGGCTTCGAGTGAAATGCTCAAAAGGCACGTATATTCGTACTCTTGCAGAGGATATGGGCAAAGCGCTGTCCGTTCCGGCTGTTCTGAGCTTTCTTCTGCGCGAAAAATCCGGATGGATGAGAATAGACAGAGCGTATACTGTAGATGAGATAAAGCGGATGGCGGAGCAGGGCGATTTTTCGTTTGTACTTCCGGCGGATGAAGTATTGAGACATCTGCCTAAAATGGAGCTTTCGGCGCGAGCGGCGAGCATAAAATTCGGACAGCCTATCCGAACTAAGGCTGAAGGCACGTATAGATTGTATCTTGACGGTGAATTTTTAGGCGTAGGAGAGGCGGCGTCCGGTGAGGTAAAGCTGAAAGTGCCGCTTTTTGAGTTATAGATCATTTTTTAGCATCGAGGAGGAAAAGATGCAGCTAATCGACAGGAGCAATGCAGGTGAGATAGCGGGACAGAATACGGCGATTGCGCTGGGAACTTTCGACGGACTGCATGTAGGGCATCAGGAGCTGATAAGGACTCTTAAATCAAACGCAGCCGGACTAAAGACCATGGCGAGCACGTTTTCAAACATACCTGCATCTTTTTTTGACAACAATAAGCGTTTGCTCTTTACGCCGGAGGAGAAGACGCGCACGTTTGAGAAACTGGGGATAGATTACCTGTTTATGGAGCCGTTCGATGAGCATATAGCAAATATGGCTCCGGATGACTTCGCGAGATACCTTTTCGATACGCTGGGCGCGAAGCTGCTCGTGGTGGGCTTTAACTATACATATGGTTACAAAGCCGGAGGAAACGCAGAGCATTTGAAAAGCTTTGCAAAGAGGTACGGCGCTCGCGTAGAAATAGTCAGTGCAATAAACATGCTGGGCGAGCCTGTCAGCAGTACCCGCGTACGCAAGGCCTTGAAAGACGGAGACGCAGAGCTGGCTGAAAAGCTGCTGGGCAGACCGTATGAGTATGTCAACACTGTCGAACAGGGGAAGCACCTGGGACGCACGATAGGCTTTCCGACGGTGAATTTCTATCCGAGCGACGATAAGCTTTCGCCGAGAACGGGAGTATATGCTTCTATAGCGGAGTATAATGGAATAGAGTATCCGGCTATGACCAACATAGGCGTTCGGCCGACGGTGGAAAACACCCAAAGGCTCAACGTCGAGACCAACATAATGGGATTTAATAAAGACATATACGGTCAGCAGGTAATAATAAAGCTGAAGCATTTTATTCGTCCGGAACAGAAATTTGCGGGGGTAGAGGAGCTGAAGGCTCAGTTGACAAAGGACAGACAAACGTCTCTGAATATGCTTAAAATGCCTCTGCCGCAGACTAATAATCAATAAAAACAGCTTTACAAAATTATTGCTTTATGTTAGAATAACTTTGTCCGTTTACTGAGTTCTGCGAGTGCCTAACGCTTTACTCTGTTTGCGGAGTATAATAAACGGAGGTAAAAACCATGATCGACAAAGCTGCAATAATTGCAGAGTATGCGACACACGAGGGCGACACAGGTTCTCCCGAAGTCCAGGTCGCGCTTCTCACAGCTCGTATAAATCACCTGAACGAGCATTTTAAGTCTCACGCTAACGATCACCACTCTCGCCGCGGTCTGCTCAAGATGGTCGGCGCTAGAAAGGGTCTGCTTAACTACCTGAAGGAAAAGGACATCGAGCGTTACAGAACGCTCATCGCGAGACTCGGACTGAGAAAATAATGCTGGTGCGCACTTTTTCAAGCTTGTACGCTTTTGGCTTATGTGCGCAGGGGAGATAGAGCGGTGTTTTTCCGCTCTATCTTTGTATAGATAGAATTTTCGGCATGGTTACCTTAATATGAAATTTGCGCTGCTTTTTAGCGCGATATGAAATAGTACAAAGATAAAATAAATATATAAAGAGAGGCAGACGAGGAGTCTGCGAGGAGGACACATGGAAAATCACGTTTACAAGCTCGATATAGGCGGCAGAGAGGTCGTGGTAGAATCGGGCAAATATTGCGGACAGGCGGGGGGCTCCTGCATAGTCCGCTGCGGGGATACTGCCGTTATGGTTACTGCGACAGCGTCCAGCAATAAGAGAGATATAGACTTTTTCCCGCTGAGTGTAGAGTACAATGAGAGAATGTACGCTGTAGGAAAGATTCCGGGAGGATTTAATAAACGAGAGGGAAAGGCATCTGAGAATGCAGTTCTGACAGATCGTGTTATCGACCGTCCGATGCGTCCGCTGTTCCCGAAAGATTATCGTAACGATGTAACACTGGAGAATCTGGTATTATCTGTAGATCAGGACTGCTCACCGGAGCTTACAGCTATGCTTGGTGCTGCAATTGCAACAACTATTTCAGATATTCCGTTTGATGGACCAATCTCTACAACACAGGTTGGACTTGTTGATGGCGAGTTTGTGATTAATCCGACTGCAGAGCAGAAAGCTGTATCAGATCTTGCCCTGACTGTTGCATCTACAAGAGAGAAAGTTATCATGATCGAGGCCGGTGCCAATGAAGTGCCGGAGCAACAGATGATCGATGCAATCTTCAAGGCTCACGAAGTGAATCAGGAAGTGATCAAATTCATTGATACAATCGTAGCTGAGTGTGGAAAGCCAAAGCACTCATATGAGAGCTTTGCTGTACCGGAAGAGTTATTTGCAGCTATGAAAGAAGTGGTAACTCCAGAAGAGATGGAAGAAGCTGTATTTACAGATGACAAGCAGACTAGAGAAGAAAATATTCGTGTTGTTACAGAAAAGTTAGAAGAAGCATTTGCAGACAATGAAGAGTGGCTTGCAATTCTTCCGGATGCTGTATATCAGTACCAGAAGAAGACTGTTCGTAAGATGATCTTAAAAGACCACAAGCGTCCGGATGGAAGACAGATCGATCAGATCAGACCACTGGCAGCAGAGGTAGACCTGATTCCTAGAGTTCATGGTTCTGCAATGTTTACGCGTGGACAGACACAAATCTGTGATATCTGTACACTGGCCCCGTTATCTGAGGCACAGAGATTAGATGGACTTGACGAGGCAGAGACAACAAAGAGATATATGCACCACTATAATTTTCCATCATACTCTGTAGGTGAGACAAGACCTTCCAGAGGACCGGGACGCCGTGAGATTGGACATGGAGCGCTGGCTGAGCGTGCACTTGTACCAGTACTTCCAAGCGAGACGGATTTCCCATATGCAATCCGTACAGTATCCGAAACATTTGAGTCCAATGGATCCACCTCACAGGCAAGCGTGTGTGCATCTTCTATGGCTCTGATGGCGGCAGGTGTACCAATCAAATCTGCAGTAGCAGGAATCTCCTGTGGACTTGTAACAGGTGATACTGATGATGATTACCTTGTACTGACAGATATCCAGGGACTGGAAGACTTCTTCGGAGATATGGACTTTAAAGTAGCCGGTACACATAAAGGTATTACAGCTATTCAAATGGATATTAAGATTCACGGACTTACAAGACCGATCATTGAAGAGGCAATTTCTGCGACAAAGAAAGCCAGAACCTATATCATTGACGAAATCATGAATAAGGCAATTTCTGAGCCAAGAGCAGAAGTCGGTGAATTTGCACCTAAGATCATTCAGATGCAGATCGATCCGCAAAAGATCGGCGATGTTGTAGGACAGCGCGGAAAAACGATTAACGCAATCATCGAACAGACAGGTGTGAAGATTGACATTGATGATACGGGAACAGTTGCCGTATGCGGTACCGATAAAGAGATGATTGACAAAGCGCTTCATATTATTAAGAGCATTGTCACAGACATCGAGCCGGGCCAGGTTATGACAGGAACCGTCGTACGAATTATGAATTTCGGTGCTTTCGTAGAGCTGGCTCCGAATAAAGACGGTATGGTTCACATTTCCAAGCTGTCCGATAAGAGAGTCGGAAAAGTGGAAGACGTTGTAAACATTGGAGACGAGGTCACTGTAAAGGTGATTGAGGTTGACAAGATGGGAAGAATCAACCTGAGCATGAAGCCAGGTGATCTGAACCCAAAGGCTGAGAAAAAAGAAGATAGAGCGGAATAATCCGCTGAAATAGGGGCTGCTGCAGAACGGATATACGGAAGGTTTTGCAGCAGCCCCTGCTTTCGCAGCACGCTTGTCATCGTTCCTTGCAAAAACAGAACAGACTGCTGCTGTTAGCAGACCGCGTTGTTCAGCGGGCTGTCGATAGTAACAACAGACTTGATATGGGAGAATAATTTATGCTGGAAGTAAAGGGAATTTCGAAACATTATAAAAATAAGCAGATACTGAATGGCATTACTTTTGCCGCGGGGCCGGGACAGTGTGTCGGGATCGCGGGCGGCAACGGCTGCGGTAAAACGACGCTTCTTTCTATTCTGGCCGGTGTAAACAGGCCGGACAGGGGAAGCATCTGCTTTGATGGAGTGGAGGCAGTGGGAAACAGAAAGGTATTTGAGAGAAATGCCGCCTATGTGCCTCAGGAAAATCCTCTGATACCGGAGCTGACGGCCCGTGATAATTACAAGCTGTGGTTTAAGGGAGATAAAGCGGAGCTGGAACGGGATCTGGAAGAAGGTGTTGGAAAATTCCTGGGGCTTACGGAATTTCTCGGGACACCGGCAGGAAAATTGTCGGGCGGGCAGAAAAAAAGACTCAGCATCGCATCGGCCCTTTCGAACCAGGCTTCCCTTCTGATTATGGATGAACCGGGAGCCGCTCTTGATCTGGAAGCCAAAGAAGAGATTCTTACGTATATCAGAAATTATCTGAAGAATGGGGGAACGGTGATTCTTACTTCCCACGAGACGCAGGAACTGTCCATCTGCACGCAGCTTTTTGTTATGAAAAAGGGTCTGCTCATGCCGGTGACGGAGAAACTGTCGGCTGCGGAGCTGGTTTTACTTTTTTAAATCTTAAGATTATAGACAAAATCTTACAATATCTGTATTAATGATGGTTCTTTCACAAAGATATGTTATACTAAATGCGTTAATTATTTGCATAAATTTGATAATGGAGGAAAAAGCAAATGACGAATGAGTACAACCCGGATGGTAAGGAAATCCGATTTATCGACAGCCATTATAAGGATTTGTTTCATATCCCCGATGGCAGCTGTGTGCAGATTCACTACCCGGATGAAATGGTTGTGAAGCCCTGCACCTTCATTGACGAGTATCATACGCAGATCGGATACAATGTGTTTCATATCTGCCAGTTTGCAGAAATTATGGAGCGCAACGGCGCAAGCTATATGCCGGAGCCTGAGATTATGGGCGATGAAGCCGCATGGAAGGTCGGAAAGGATAGAATCCTTGCGGTGCAGACCTGCGAAGATGGTTACGACTACACCCTGTTGGATGAAAACTACAACGAGATTGATGGCGGTCAGGTTGATAACCCTGAACTGTCCATGCTCGAAGTCCGCCGGGATATTCTGGAATCCTTCGGGCTGGAGCGCCGGGAACTGCGGGCAATGTTCTATGAGGATGTCATGGAGCAGGCTTTTGAAGTCGGCAGACAGGCGGTGG
>OLRX01001287.1_pt1 | contig 19115 bp, 16 predicted proteins | sample 1672991 | NCBI WGS metagenome assembly OLRX01 (sample SAMEA3136744, study PRJEB25190) | human gut metagenome | biome: human gut; feature: human-associated habitat; material: faeces | place: Austria | collected 2013
ATCTAAGCCTTCAGCGGCGGTGCAATCCGCCGCTGAAGCCCTAAGAGGCTTCGCCCCTCGTTCACTTGTTGAATGACGGGGGGCGCCCTTTATTGAATCATATTTAAATATGAGAAAAGGATTAGAAAAAAGGATTAAATAAGGAAGATTAAACAATGAAATATAAGAATAAGAAAAGGACGATATTTATATCGTCAATCGCGTTGTTGACGTTTCTTTTATCTTCGTGCCAGGCGACGCCGGATGAAGCGGCTATTCTAAAAAACAAGGATGCTCAGGGAGCGTTCAGCCGGGAGGCTTTGCCGGAAAGAGTGAATGAAGCGACGGAATCGGGCAATTTAAAAATCCTGATAAACGCGGATATATCATTGCCGGAGGCAGACGATTTTGCATCTCAAGAAGTAACTAAGAAAGTATACTCCGAGGAGGCGGTGCGATCGTTTGTAAACGAAATGACGGGCGGATATGAGACTCTGTATACGGATTATAAACCGTCTAAGTCATATTGGCTGAATCAAATCAGCGACAACAAGCTAAAAGGAGAGAAAAATGAAGTATACAATGAGTATTTGCAAAATAAATACAGCTCCGCGCCTGAGCAGGCGGAGAAGAATGAGCTGGATACAAGCAAATACCAGGATGGAGAGGCTGTAGACGTATATATCGAAAACAAGGACGGCTCTTTAGGCAAGTGTTCTTTCAATAAAAACGGCAATTACATAGATTTTGAAAGAGACATTTCGGAAGACTTTCGTCTGCATAGCATAGCTTTGGACGAGGAAGAGGCTGTCTGGCTTACGCTTGGGGATACGCCCGGAATATCTCAGGAGGAGGCGTATAAACAAGCTGTGACAGCGCTCGGAAAGATAAACTCTGAGTTGGAATTGTATAGCGCAGAACTGTGCGATACTATCACAGGCTCGGGAAGCAAAACTACAGGCTGGTCATTCACATTCACGAGAAAGGTCAATTCTTTGCAGAAGCAATATAACTACTCCTCATTTGGCATAGATCCTTCCAACGCGCCGTCGCAGGCAGCTCCGTGGGAGGAGGAATTCTTCCGGGCGGTTATAGACAAAGAGGGAATCGTGTATTGCGGGTGCCAAGGGGCGAGCAGTGCAGAAGGGGCGTCGACGGAAAAGGTTGAGCTTGCTGCCTTTGACTTGATTAAAGAAAACGCGGTAAAACAGTTGGGATATATATATTCGTCTCAGGCATACGAAATCAATATAACGGGCTTCGAGCTTTGTACTGATAACCTTGCTATGGAGAATGAACGCGAAAAAGGGCGCTATATTCCGCTGTGGATGGTAAAATATACGATTAAAACTGAGAACGGCGCGGAAGAATCGGACGTCAAGAGAATATACCTGAACGCCGTGGACGGCAGCTATGTAGAACCGGGGATAACTACAAACCAACTTACTGAAGCGCTGCTCACAAAAAATTAAAAAGTGCAAAATCTACGCTGAAAGAGCATTAGAAAACAAAAAATGGAATGGAGAATGGAAATAATTAAGACAGAAACACTTGCTCATATATCAAATTACGTTTAACTATGTATGATGCCATATCAGAAGTATATTTATAATTAATATGGAGGAACAAATGAAAAGAATGGTTATTTCCATGGCTGCCGCGGCGATGCTTCTGCTTGCTGCCTGCCAGGCCACGCCGAAGACGGCGGCTGTAATCGGAAAAGACGGACAGACTCTCGAAGAGAAAGCGTCTCAAAACAGCGGGTCCGGCACTCCCGAAGCGCCGGAGAACTATCAAGAGCAGTTCGAAGGCAGTGCGTATTCGCAATACGGAGATCGTTATCTAAAGATAAATTATGACGCAAAGGTGGAAGTGCCCGCGGCAGATTCCGTCGCTGTGAAGGTTGTCGTGCCGTCCAACTTTGACGATAATGAAGTGTCCAATGCGGTGAGAATACTATCTGAGGGCAATAGCGTGTTCTATGCAAAACCGGACGATGTGCTTACAAAAAAGGACATAGAGCGCTCGATAAACGAGGACAAGAAATATCTCAAAGGCATGGAGGAAGCAAACCCCGAAGAATATTCACAATGTATAGGGGAGTACACTGAGGAGTTCAAAGCAAGATATGCTCAGATGGAAAGCCTGCCGGATGACTATGACTATAAAGAATGGGATGGAACTGTAGGAGATGAACTGTATTTAGAATGGAATCTCGATAAACTGCAAGCGGACGATGCAGACCTGATTAATTACGCAGCCGGTAAAGAAAACGGACTTTGGATAGGATTGGATTCGGGGGGGATGCATACGATCGTAGCGGAGCAGACTCAGGCGAACGGAAAGAGCATGACGCCGGAAGAAGCAAAGGCCGCGGCCGAAGCCCTGCTGAATGAATTAGGTGTAGAAAACATGGAGCTGTCGGCTATGGTCAATCATGCTGAGATGGACGACAGCGATTATTATCAGCTAAATCTAACGGAAGTCGAAGATTTGGACTCGCATTATTGCCTCTACTATGTGCCGGCAGTGAATGGAATGAAGCTAACGCACACAGAATGGAAGCCATCCGAGAGAGAGAGCGAGAACTACGCCGAAGCATGGGAGGACGAGCGCATAAAGATCTGCATAGATGAAAATGGCGTTATTAGATACGATCATCTTTATCCTATGGAGATTAAAGAGGAACTGGGCGGGAATGTTGAACTAATGAGCTTTGAAGACGCCGTAACATCCTTTGAATCAAATATTCAGCGTACCGACAGATTCAGCGACAATGAATACCTGGAAGGATACGAGTTGAATATAGATAGAATAACGCTCGGCTATGCGAAAGTCCGGAGAGAAAATTCAAATGATGAATACTTGCTCGTGCCGGCGTGGGATTTTTTCGGGAGTGTAACAGAGGTATATCGGCCGGGCGAAGGGAAGAAGTTTGACAGCAGCATAGAAGGCGACAGATCCGAAGAAGGCCGTGTATACGCTCACAGTTATCTAACGATAAATGCTGTAGACGGCAGTGTAATTAGCCGTGTATTAGGCTATTGAAGTCGGCAGATCAAACAATGGAGAAACAAATGAAAAAAATAGCTATTTCCATGGCTGCTGCGGTGCTTCTGTTTGCTGCCTGTCAGGCTACGCCTGAGACGGCGGCGATTGAAGCGAAAAACAAAGATCTGGAGAGCCGTCTTTTAGAAACTGCGGAAACGGGAGTGAGCGGCGGGGTAGAAACGAGCTGGCAATATGAAGAGGAGTACGGCAATGGCGTTAAGCTGTCGGCGAACGCGGTTGTATCCGGAATAAAAAGCGGAAAGACAGTGCCCGTAGCTAAACTGGAAAACAATGCTTTTACTTCGGAAGAATGCAGGATATTCACGGAAAAGCTGCTGCCGGGTTACAAAGTCTACAGAGCGCAGCTCATAAAACAGCAGATTGAAAAAAAGCTGATGTTCTACAAGGAGCTTTTATCCAAAGCTGAAAACGGGCAGAGCCTGGAGCCGTATCAAAGCGAAGGCAGCGGTCTATTGAATTTTCCGACATATGGAGACGGAAGAGGAGGGAGTACGGTAAACAATGCGGTTGATCAGCTCAGAGCTTTGGTCTCAGAGGCTGAGAGGGATTATTTGCTGGCAGATGACATTTCATCTTTGGAGGAGACGGATTATGTGCTGAGACAGGATTCTGCGGAAGCCTCAGACCAGCTAAATATAACCGCTGTGAAAGACGACAATTATGTACAGTTAGATTTTGTCAACTGGAAGGGTCCGTATCATGGGACGGATCTATATATTCAGTTTGACGATATGGGTGAATATATAGAAAGAACCGCGGAGGGTCTGCATCTCTGGCAAATGATGCTGAATTTACAGCAGTGAGAAAAACAGTAGATGATTTTGTCAAAACGATAGGTGCAGATTATATGAAATTACAAGCGGTGGATAAAGGCGACGGAATGTTTGCGTTCTACTATACGAGAGATATTAACGGCTATTCTGAGACATACACGAAATACGATCAGGAAATTGCCGGCGCTGAGGCCGATGCGAATGCGAGTATGTATAACGCACTATGGGGAAAAGAGAGCCTTATCGTGCAGACTATACGCGGAGATATAACAAGCGCGAGCTGGTACAACATCTCAAATGCCGAAGTGGAAAACGACAACGCAAATGTAATGTCGTTCGAGGAAGCGAAATCAGTGTTTGAAAAGCAGATGAAATATACACTGGGCGCGCTGGACGCCGAAGAAGAACGAGAGATCGTCATAACTCGGGTTGAGCTTGGTCTGACTAAAGTTCTGATGCAGAACGGCGAAGATTACAAGTTAATCCCGACATGGTGCTTCTGCGGACATGAGAGCTATGCAAGCGGGAATGCTGTGGAGTCGGACGCCGTGACGTGCTTCGTTTGTGTCAATGCGGTTGACGGAACTGTAATAGACAGAGAAAATATGCATTAAGTTATTTAGTCAAAAGTAAACGCCGTATAGGTAAAGATGTTAAGATAAAATCAAAACATGTAAAAATCTTGTAACTATAAGACTACATGCGGCTAAAATATATTGACATATATATAAGCATCTGTTACTCTTAAGTCAAGCCCCGACTGAAAGGAAATTGAAGGAATATGAGTAGTATATGTATTGCTTGAGAACGGATATGAGGCGCGCTCTCACGTCGTGGGGCTTCGTCGTGGGAGCCGCAGGGATGGCAGCGGCGGCGTTTTTCGGAGTGTTGGAAGAGATAATCACTGTCTTTCAAGGGCAGATGGATGGCGGATTGCCTCCGGGGTACTCTATCCAGCTTACGATAACGTCGCTGAAGTCGGAAGTGATGCTGCTTGTCCTGCCTATACTCTGCGCGCTGCCTTTTACTACTGCGTTTGTAGACGATTACAAGAGCAAATATCTGCGTGGTTATCTCTGCAGAGCAGGACGCAGAGACTATACAATTTCACGTGTGACCGCTACGGCGGTATCGGGCGGAATGACGCTGCTCGTCGGAGTTGCTCTGATCTGCGTGTTGTTTTCCATTGTGTTTACGCCGATGGAGGTGGTCGTGCAGGAGACGGATACGGCGGCGCTGACGCAGTCGGTTGAAGAAATTGACGTGTCTGCTCAGGTTACATTTGCTGGGGCGAGCGTTTCTGTTTTTCCTCTCGGGCGCGCTGTGGTCGCTGGTCGGAGCCTCGCTGGCGACGGCGACGATGAGCAAATACATGGCGTATGCCTCGCCGTTTATATTTTATTATGTATTGGTAATACTTTCTGATAGATATTTTCCTGATGTTTATGTATTGAATCCGAGAGAGTGGCTCAACCCATCGGAGCTTTGGAACGCGGGGATATTGGGAGCTGTCTTGCTCGTGTTAGAGCTGATAGTGATTTTGTCGGCGCTGTATGCTCTTTTCATACAAAGGAGGCTGCGCGATGTCTAGTATCAGGCAGGCATGGACTGTGGCTGCGTATAATTTCAGACAGTGGAAAAAGAATCCGCGTATAGTGGTAACATTTGCGCTGGCGTTTATACTTTGCTTTCTGCTTTCTAATAAGGCAGTCCAGTTTTCTAAAGAACAGGGAACGATAATGCAGGTGCTCGAGGCGTTTGTATGGACGTTCGGCGATGCGAACAACATACTGATTTCTTCTCTGTTATTGGTGCTGCTGTTCGCGGACATGCCGTTTATCTGCGACGGGACTCCGTTCTATCTGATGCGGACGCGGCGCTCGACGTGGCTCTGGGGTCAGATAATATATATATGCCTGTCGACGGCGATATACATGTCGTTTATACTTTTGGCGACGTCTCTGTTGTGCGCTCATAATTCCTTCGCGGGAGATATGTGGAGCGAGACTGCGGCCATGCTGGGGTATTCGGGAGCGGGAAACGCTATCGCTCTGCCGGCGTTCGTAAAGACGATGGAGATGACGACGCCGTATGCATGTACGGGTACGATATTCATACTTATGCTTTTGTATACTCTGCTGATGGTTTCGGTGATGCTCGCCGTGAACATTCGCAAGGGACAGTTTTGGGGTGTTGTCAGCGTGTTTATTTTCAGCTTATATGGCTTGCTGCTCAATCCTCAGATATTCAAGCAGATTTTTAACCTGCCTGATCAATTAATGTACAAGGCTAACGTCGCGGTGGGATGGTTGTCTCCGCTGAATCAGGCGACGTATCATATGCACAACTTCGGTTATGACCTTCTTCCGAGATTATGGCATACGTATGTCATATTCGGCGCCGTGATATTCGCAGTGCTTTATACTGCTCTGAGAGGTATGAGAAAATATAATTTTAACTTTACAGGAAGCAGCGCATGAGCTTTGAGCATGAGCTTTGAAAGGAATAATCTATGAAGGATATAGCTATAAGCGTTCAGCATGTATACAAGGACTTCGGGGAGGAGAATGTTCTCAAGGACGTTACGCATGATTTTGAAGCTGGGAAGATACACGGAATAGTTGGAAACAACGGCTCGGGGAAAACGGTGCTTTTCAAATGTATATGCGGATTTTTACTTCCGACTAGGGGCAGTATTTTTGTAGATTATGAACAGGTTGGCAAGGATATGGACTTTCCCGAGGACATGGGGATAATAATAGAGACGCCGGGTTTTCTGCCCGCTCTGACCGGATTTAAGAACTTACAGCTTCTCGCATCGCTCAGGCGAAAGATAGGGGATAAGGAGATAAGACAAACTATAAAACAGGTAGGATTAGACCCGGATATGAAAAAGCACGTGGCGAAGTACTCTCTGGGCATGAGACAAAGGCTGGGCATTGCGCAGGCCATAATGGAAGATCCGTCTCTGCTGATATTGGACGAGCCTTTTAACGGATTGGATAAACAAGGCGTGCGCGACATGCGCGTTCTGATAAAAGGTCTGCGGGAAAAGGGCAAGACGATTTTGCTGGCCAGCCATAATGCGGGAGATATAGACGAGCTGTGCGATACAGTCTGCGAGATGGAAGCGGGCGTTCTTACTGTAATAAGATGATAAGATGAAAGATGTGTAGAAGCATGGAAGCGATAATCAGCGTAAGAAATCTCGTAAAAATATATAAAACAAAAAAGATCAGATTTAAAGCTTTGGGAGGAGTGAATCTGGACGTGCGCCGCGGAGAATTTGTCGCTGTTGTCGGCACATCGGGAAGCGGTAAATCTACACTGCTGAATTTGATCGCGGGGCTGGAAAAGCCGACGGCGGGCAAGGTGTTCGTGAAAGGCAAACCAGTACACAAGCTCAGTGAGGATGAACTGGTAAATTTCAGGCTGGAAAACGTAGGGTTTATTTTTCAGAGCTTTAATTTGATGGACAATTTAACTACTCTGGAGAATGCGGCTTTTCCTCTTATGCTCAAAGGCATACCGCCGCATAAAAGAGAGAAGCAGGCGCGGGAAATGCTGAGTAAGGTGGGGCTGTCGGGGCATCTGACGCACGACCCCGGAGAGCTTTCCGGAGGACAGCAGCAGCGCGTATCTATAGCAAGAGCGCTGATAACTAAGCCGGAGATACTCTTCGCGGATGAACCTACCGGAAATTTGGACAGCGCGACGTCCGCTCAGGTTATGGAGATATTGCGCGAGGCGGTCAGAGAGGGCGCGACTTTATTGATGGTAACGCACGATATGGAGAAAGCCAAGTATGCGGACAGGGTGGTTCACATTTCAGACGGAGAAATTGTGAAAATCGAGAAGCAAAAAAATACGGAGCAGCTAACATGACAAAAAATGCTGTTTAGTGTTTAGATAGTATTTTAAATTACGGAAACGAGGATGACGGGATGAAGAGGGGAATAAGCTTACTGCTTGCTGTTGTGTTGATTTTTGGCGCAGGCATAGCCGCGGCGTCCGCGGAGAGCGGCGTATCAGACTCAATTAAAGCAAAAAGCTTTAATACTGTGCTGAACATAGACAACGTGAATCTTTACGACGGTATGGAAAAAACGTATGGCGACGGATATGTTCCGGCAGTGACAAAAAAAGAGGCGAGAATTGTAGTACCGTTTGTTACATCTCAGGAGCTGGAAAACGACGAGATTTACGTCAATCTGGGATTGGGAGATCCGTCAAATTCACCCTTTGAATTTGAAAATCATGTTAAAACTATTAAGCTGGCGGAGCACAGCGTGAATGCGGGAAAGGATTCGGTCAGAGCGTATCTGGCGGATGTAAGACTGCCGATAAGAGAGGATGCATCTAACGGAAGGTATCCGGTGACGCTGAGCGTCAGAGGAACAAAAAAAGACGGAGATCAATTTGAGGAGTCGTATACACTTTATGTAACTTTGAAAAACGCGGAGTCGCCCTCGGCCTCTGCATTGAGCAGCCCAGACGCGAACGGCGGCAGTTCCGGCGGAGGCTATGTTGATGATGACGGCGGCTCGGGCGGAAGCTTTGTAGACGACAGCGGCAGCTCGAGCGGAGGGTCGAGCGGTTCAAGCTCGGACGGTGATACATCGCAGCCGAAAATAATGATAGAGGGATATACTGTCAGCCCGTCTCCTGTGGAAGCCGGAAAAGAATTTAAATTGTCCGTTAAGTTAAAGAATACAAATGAAAAACAGAAAATGAGCAACGTCAAAGTGACGGTAGAAGGAGAAACCACGGATATAATCCCCGTGGATAAAACGAACAGTTTTTATTTTAAGAATATAGGCAAGAAATCATCTGTTTCGATTAATATTAAAATGATGGCTCAGCAGACGGCAGAGCCTAAACCGCAAAAGATAACGTTTCATGTAGATTATGAAGGCTCGGGAGGAACGGCGTATACATCAGATGAATCTATTGTCGTGCAGATTACTCAACCCATAAGATTGGAATTTGACGAGCCGGAAATACCGAGCGAGGTGAACGCGGGAGATACTATTTCTCTGGCGGTGAATGCCATGAACATGGGACGAGGTACGGTTTATAATGTTCGCGCAGAGGTGGACGCTCCGGGGTTGATCCCGGAGGGAAGCGCGTTTTTGGGCAATTTGGAGAGCGGAGCGTCGAAATCCGGAGATATGTATGTTTTCGTAGGGACGCTGGATTCTTCCGAAACGGCGTCGGGCGAAAAATATGGAACCACCGGCGGAAAGCTCAAAATAACATATGAAAATGAATTTGGAGATACGTCGGAAAAGGAGTTCGAGTTCACGACGAACATAAATCCGCCTGTTATAGATACATTGGCTCAGACGAATGAGGAAGAAGAACAGCCGAAAACGCAGAGTCAGTGGTGGATAAGCGTTATTATACTCGCGGTTCTCATAGCGGCGGGATTGGGAGTGTGGTATTTGCGCAAACAAAAGCTGCGCAAGAAGGCGGAAGAAGATGAGGACGGCTGATTTATTTAAGCTGGCGGCTCTGAACCTCAGCAGGAGAAAGCCGCGCACTTTTATGACTGTGCTGGGCGTGATAGTAGGCACGGCGTGTATCGTGCTTATGCTCTCTATAGGGTATTCGAATTATAAGCAGTTCAGCGATATGCTTATGGATAACTCTAGTTTGACAAAAATAGAGATAAATGATTACGGAAGCTACAGCGGTGCGGGAAAGCGCAGCGGTATTACAGACAGCACTGTGAAGTCTATTGCGGCGATGGAGCATGTGGAGGCGGCGTCGCCGGTGATAAGATTTCCCGCGACTATAACGACAGGCAAGTACGAGCTTTCTACGCAGATATACGGAGTGAGCGCTGATGTGCTCAAGCTTGACTTCCGGGAGGGCGGAATGTTTGCTTCCGGCGGGGGGATGCCCGAGCTTGTCATCGGCGGCGAATCGGCGAGGGAGTTTGTCGATCCTGCAAATCCGCCGAATTATTCAGATTATGAGCAATACCGGTTATATTCACCTGACATTGACTGGCTGAACGCATCGTTTGAGGTGCAGTTCGGTTATCCGCAGGATGAGAACGAGAACGCAGAGGATACGCTGCCTAAGGGCAGGATATACAGAGCGTCGGCGGCGGGCGTAGCCGGAGACAATGAGTACAACATATACATAGATCTTTCTGTTGCAAAGCGGATGCTTATGGATAATAAAGAATTGGCTGAGAATGAGGGTATCTCAATAAACAGCTATGAGCAGGTGATTGTTCGCGTAGACGAAATGAAGAATGTGGAAGCTGTTATGAATGAGATAAAGAAGCTGGGGTATGAGACATACAGCGAGACTGAATATATATCCGAAATGCAGCAGGAACAGAACAGGCAGCAGGGGCAGCTCTTTGCGATAGGACTGATATCGCTGTTCGTATCGGCGATTGGAATCGCAAACACTATGTATGCCAGCATACTTGAAAGACGGCGGGATATAGGCATCATGAAGGTAGTTGGAATGAAGATAAGCAAAATCCGTCAGCTTTTCTTAGTGGAATCGTCTCTTATAGGTTTTCTGGGAGGGGCTCTCGGGCTTGCGGTGAGCTATGTTATAGTTCTTGTTATAAACACGGGATCGGAGCAAACCAGCTTTTTAGGGATGTATTTTTCAGAAGGAATGAAGATACAGATACCGGCATGGGTAGCTCTGGGAGCGATAGGAATTGCTGTGTTTGTGGGAGTGCTTTCGGGTATATATCCTGCTCGAAAGGCGATGAAAATGAGTCCTCTGGAGGCTATGCGTACAGACGGATAAATCTAGAGAAATAGAAAAAGGCATTTCTGTCTGAGAATGCCTTTTTTGAATTTAAAGCAAAATACAAAAAACCGCAGATAAAATCTGCGGCGAATAATGGTTGCGGGGGAAGGACTTGAACCTACGACCTCCGGGTTATGAGCCCGACGAGCTACCAACTGCTCTACCCCGCGGCGAATATCAATAAGACGCTATGTCTTACAACTCCTATATTATATATGAGATCCCAGGGAGTGTCAATAGTATTTTTGATGTATTGACAAAAAAATAATATTTATATAAATGGATAATACGCGGGTGGAATGAGGATAATGTTTGTTTGTAGAATAAACTCGTATTGTTGAAAAAAATAAAATGTGATATAATAAATTATACAAAACAAGCCAAATAGGGAGAGAACATATGAAACGCAAACACTACTATAGGTTTCCGATAGGTTGGGTTCGTATAGAAGAGGATGAGGACGGCTATATAACGCGTCTGTGCGTGGAGCAGGAAAAGCAGCCGCAGAAATACGGCGCGGCGATGGATATGTTGGATGAAGAGACGCCTCTTATGCTCAAGGCTCGCGAGCAGCTTATGGAATATTTCAGCGGATGGCGGAAGAGTTTTGATCTGCCTATAAAACCGGAAGGCACTGATTTTCAAAAGCGTGTATGGGCCGAGCTGGTGAAGATACCTTATGGCGAAACGAGATCGTATAAACAGGTAGCAGAGAGCATGGGGAGTCCCAGGTCGTCGCGCGCTATAGGCGGAGCGAACAATAAAAATCCGATTATGATATTGATACCATGCCATAGAGTCGTAGGCGCTGATGGTTCGCTTACGGGCTTCGCAGCGGGCGTAGAAGTAAAAAAGCAGCTTTTGGATCTTGAACAGCGAAATTGAATTTACAGATAAAAAATGCAGGAGACCGCTCTCCTGCATTTTTGTATTAAAAATTACAAAAATCCCGTAAATAGGAACGAGCGTTCCCGGTAGCCACAACAGGAACGCCCAATCTGAAAGGAAGTTAAGGAAGAAATAGCTTATTAATTGTAACTGAGATGAAAAATAACATCTCTTTATTACAATCAAAGTATAGCTCAATTATATGAAAAAATGAAGTAAATAATGTGAAAATAAAGTGAATTGTTACAATTTGGATACAAATTCTCAAGCTATGTGGGGGGTTATCCCAGAAGTTCCATGATTTTATGATCCAGCGTGTTAGCTGCATTTTGTCCCATAGAACGGAGGCGGAAGTTCATAGCGGCGACTTCCATGATAATAGCGACGTTGCGTCCGGGTCGAACGGGAATTGTAGTTTTGGGTACTTTAATGCCCAGCAAGGTTATATATTCCTGCGTGAGTCCGAGTCTGTCAAGGTCTTTTACATCTCCCATTTCAAGATGTATGCACAGGCTTATTGTTTTTTCAAGCATAACGGCGCCCATGCCGTACAGTACAGAAACGTCCACCAGACCCAGTCCTCTGACCTCCATAAGATGACGGATAACGTCCGGAGCAGATCCGATCAGAGTCGTGTCTGACGTCTTTCGTATTTCAACTACGTCGTCAGCAACGAGACGATGTCCGCGTTTTATCAGCTCAAGGGCCGTTTCGCTTTTGCCGACGCCTGATTCGCCCGTTATAAAAATGCCAACGCCGTAAATATCCAGCAAACCGCCGTGGCGAGCTATGCAAGGTGCGAGCTGCTTATCTAAGAAGGTACTCGTTATATGAGTGAGTTTAGTTGCCGTAAGACCGCACATCAGCACGGGAACGTCTACTTTTTTTGCAGCTTCGATAAAATCATCCGGCGGGGTGAGGTTTCTGGCTATCAGCACGACAGGTATAGGCAGGTTGAAGTACATCGCAAGCCTTTCTCTGCGTATATTCTCGGGCAGGTTGTAAAGATAAGTCATCTCCGCCATGCCGAGAAGCTGAACGCAGCCGGCTGTGAAGTATTCATAATAGCCGGAAAGCTGCAAACCGGGTCGGTTTAGGTCGCTGGATTCTATCTGCATGGTCTCTTTTTCGCTCATGTGGAGTACGGTTAAACCCAGCTCGTCTACCATTGTCTGAACTTTAATGCCGCGTTTCATAGTATATCTCCTGTAAATTCTTTCCTCTGATTTGCAGACCGAGTTAATAGCAGTCTACATATTATATTGTAGCACATCGCAGTGCAATTTACCATAAAAAGCGAGCTGCACTTTTGAGATATTGTGGATTTTCATAGGGATAATCACAGATATTTCAAAAGGATTATATGCGGAGAACGGCTGGATAAATTGCTTGAAAAATATAACCGTGAACAGATGTCCTCCCGCCTCTATAGGCGGCAGTTTTAAAAAAATATACGTGCGCCGCCTTTATAGTATAGAAATAAAATTAATATAAAAAATATGTTCACAAAATACTTCCGCTGAGAAGCTTATCTATGAAATAAGCTACGCCGTTGTCATCTGCGCTCAGCGTGATAAAATCGGCCGCGGAGAGAACTTCGGGAACAGAATTCTGCATAGCTACGCCCAAGCCTGCCCATTCTATCATGGAGAGGTCTATCATGCTGTCTCCTATCGCGGCGACTTCGCATCTTTCCAGACCCAGCTCGCGTGAGAGCTGCTCCAGAGCTGCCCCTTTGCTTGAGCCGGGGTTGAGGACTTCTATATACCACGGCTTACTCGTCAAAACTGTCAGATGTGGGAAGGCGGCGGCGATTTCATTTTTTATAGTCTTGGCTCTGGCTGTTCCGCCCTCGTCCTGACCGGAGTTTATCAACACTTTTACGGAATTGAGCTCGTTCATAGAATTTAAATCTATCAGCCTGCCGGTGTGTTTGTAAAGACCGGAATAGAACTTAGTGTGCTCAGTCGTATGAGTGTAGCAGAAATCGGGGCCTATATAAAGCTGAACCTCACATCCGGCCGCAGTGGCGTAATTGTAAAGACGGCGAACGTCATCGTCGTTCAGAGGGTTGCTCCGGACAAGTTTTCCGTCTTTAAAAACCTGCGAGCCGGCGCAGGCTATCACGTCTGTTATTCCGGGAATGGCGTCCATGTATCGGAGCATTCCGTTGTATGCTCTGCCCGAAGCCAACGCCAGCCGTATGCCTGAGTCGGATGCTCTTCGCAGAGCGCGTATGTTCTCATCTGAGATTGCGCCGTCCGCACCTATAAGCGTGTCGTCTATGTCCAGTGCGATTAGCTTTATCATAAAATATCCTCCGTCGAGCCAACAGGCGCAGAATCGTCATATATCGCCATATAACCGTGAACAGATGTCCCCCGCCGCCGAAGCCCTAAGGGGTGAACGGGGAAAAATGAATTGTATGTGCCTGTTTATTGTCTGTTTTTGTGTTACAATATACTTAGCTGATGCGAAAGCTGAAATTCGGCAGACGTCTATGCAGAATTGCTATTCGTGCGCAGACGCCGTCGCTTCAGCTTGCACACATACCTATGATACTTCATTTTGTCGGACTATGCAACAGCCCGCAGGAAGGAAGAAGAAAATGACAGATTTTGTGCATTTGCACGTTCATACGGAGTACAGCCTTTTGGACGGAGCGTCCAGAGTGAGCGAGGTCACAAAAAGGGCGGCCGAGCTGGGGATGAAGGCTCTGGCCATAACGGATCATGGCGCTATGTACGGCATAATAGAATTTTACAAAGCGGCGCAGGCGGCGGGGATAAAGCCGATACTGGGCTGCGAATTTTACATAGTGAACGGAGACAGGAGAGAAAAATCCACAGCGGCCAGAGAATATGCTCATTTGATATTGCTGGCTAAAAACAAAACGGGATATAAGAATCTGATGAAGCTTTGTTCCGCCGGATTCACGGAGGGTTTCTACTATAAGCCCAGAATAGATCACGAGATACTGAAGGAGCACAGCGAGGGTCTGGTTTGCATGTCTGCGTGCCTGGCGGGGGAGATTCCGTCCGCTCTCGTTCGCGGAGAGTACGATGCAGCTAAAGAGGCGGCCGCTTGGTATAAATCCGTGTTTGGGGAGGATTTTTATCTCGAGCTGCAGGATCATGGCATTCCGGAACAGCGAATGATCAACCCGCAGCTAATAAAAATAGCCAGAGAGCTTGGTATCGAACTGGCTGTTACAAACGATTCGCATTATACGCTCAAGGAGGACGCTCAGGCTCAGGAAGTGCTGATGTGTCTGCAAATGGGCAGAACGATAGACGAGGGCGGATTGTTCGATTCCGACGAGTTTTATTTGAAATCTCCGGAGGAGATGGCGAGTCTCTTTTCCTATGTGCCGGAGGCTGTAGAAAACACGGTAAAAATTGCGGATAAATGCAATGTGGAGCTGGAATTCGGCGAGCTGCATTTGCCGGATTTTCCAATACCGGACGGATTTGCAAGTCATTACGAATATCTTGAGTATGTAACTCGAGAGGGAATGAAAAAAAGGTATGCAAATCCTGATGAACATGAAGAGAGGCTGATGTATGAGCTGGACACCATACGCAGCATGGGCTTTGTGGACTATTTTCTGATAGTATGGGACTACGTCGCTTTTGCCAGAGGCAAAGGGATAATGGTTGGCCCGGGCAGAGGCAGCGCGGCGGGAAGTATTGTAGCATATGCTTTAGGAATAACAAATATAGATCCGATTAAATACGGTCTGCTGTTCGAGCGGTTTCTCAATCCGGAGCGCGTGAGTATGCCGGATATAGATATAGATTTTTGCTATGAGAGGCGAGGAGAGGTAATAGATTACGTAGTCTCAAAATACGGTGCGGACAGAGTCGCGCAGATTATAACATTCGGAACTCTGGGCGCGCGTCAGGTAGTCAGAGATGTAGCCAGAGTTTTGAAAATAAGCGTCGCGGAGTCAGACAGAGTAGCGAAGATGATACCATTCGAGCTGAAAATGACGATAGACAGGGCGCTTGAGATAAACAGCAGGCTGAGAGCGGAATACGAGAGCAATGATGTAATAAAATCATGGCTGGATATGGCGAGAAAGCTGGAGGGTATGCCCAGGCATACTTCCACGCACGCGGCGGGCGTCGTGATATCCAAAGAGCCGGTCACGGAATATGTACCTCTCTGCGTCAGCCAGAAGGACGATGCAGTGATGACTCAGGTCACTATGAACCATCTGGAATCGCTGGGACTGCTTAAAATGGATTTTCTCGGCTTGCGCACGCTTACTGTCATACGCGATACTCTGGATATGCTCAGGCAGCGCGGAATAGATATAGATATAGACGAAATAGACATGGAGGATCAAAAGGTCTATGATTTGATTTCGTCGGGCGAGACGGACGGGATGTTTCAGCTGGAAAGTGAGGGAATGCGCTCGCTTATGATACAGCTCAGACCGGAGAATCTGGGCGATATAATGGTGGGGATATCTCTTTTCCGACCCGGCCCTATGTCGAAGATACCTGATTACATAGCCGGGAAAAACAACAGAGAGAATGTGCGCTATGCGGATAAGATACTTGAGAAGTCTTTGGGCGATACTTACGGCTGCATGGTGTATCAGGAGCAGGTTATGGAAATCGTGCGAGATATGGCGGGCTATTCTCTCGGGAGAAGCGACCTTGTGCGCAGGGCGATGGCGAAGAAGAAAAAGGACGTCATGGAACGCGAGCGGCATGTGTTCATATACGGTGAAGACGATGTGGACGGCGCGTTGAAGCGAGGCGTATCGAAAAAAGCGGCGACTGAGGTATTTGATCAAATGATGGATTTTGCTCAGTATGCTTTTAACAAATCTCACGCTTGCGCATATGCTGTGGTTTCGTATCAGACAGCATGGCTGAAGTGCTATTATGAGCCGGAATTTATGACCGCATTGCTTAACAGCTTTATCTCAAATTCTGATAAGCTGGCGCACTATATGAGATATGTAAAACGCCGCGGTATAAAGCTCCTGCCTCCGGATGTGAATAAATCCGAGGCCAAGTTTACGGTAGAAAACGGCGGGATAAGGTTCGGGCTGGCGGCTCTGAGACAAATCGGCGGCGCGATAGACGGATTGATAAAAGAGCGGGAAAATGGAGATTTTATAGATCTGGAGGACTGCATAAGCCGAACGGTGACGTATATAAACAAATCCCAGATAGAATCGCTGATACTTTCGGGCTGTTTTGACTATACCGGAGCGAACAGAGCGCAGCTCATGGCGGTTTACGAACAGCTGATAAAAAGTGCGGCGGCGAAGGCTAAGCGCGAGCTGGCGGGGCAGGGCAGCTTTTTTGACATGGAGGGCGCGCCGAGGCAGAGTATGGAGCTGCCCGATGTGCCGGAGTTTGAACCGCTGCAAAAGCTCGCGTTTGAAAAGGAAAAAACCGGTCTCTATATCTCGGCGCATCCTATGGAACAGTATGCTGAGCAGATTGAAAAACAGAGCTATACTATAAGCGATCTGACGGCGGCGGAACACGATATTAGAGCAGCGGAGAAATATGACGGAATGCGCGTCAGATTGATGGGCATATTCACCGGCATAAAAACTCGAATAACGCGGCAGAATAAACAGATGATGGCAAACTGTGTGTTTGAGGATATGACAGGCAGTATGGGAGTCGTGGTGTTTCCGAGAACGTACAAGGAGCAGGAATCCAAATTGCGCAAGGACGCCGTGCTTACTATATCCGGTAAGGTAATGGTGAACGAGGACGGACCGCCCGAGATAATTCTCGATGGAATATTTGATTCATCAAATATCCCGACGGCGCAAAGGCTGTTCATAAAAGTGGCAAAGAAAAATGCGGCTCAGATGCGCAGTATAATATCTGTGCTGTCGAGATACGCAGGAGAAAATACCGTGATAGTTTATGTCGAAAGCAATAAGCAGAAGCTGCCCATGAAGCGAGGGGTGGATATATCTCCGGCTCTGCTGAGAGAGCTGAAGGACATGCTCGGAGATGAAAACGTCGCGGTTGCGTGAGACGGCAAATTGTGGTAGAATTTCTTTAGCTGATACTTGAGCTGCGCGGCGCGCTGCAAATCGGTATCTCCATTAGTTTTTAGAAAAGAACGAGACAAGAAGAACGGAGCATCCGTACGGAACAGATGGATATGAAGCAGGATAACGACGCTAGATTCGGAGAATATATAGTTGTAAAAGCGCTCGAGGACGGAGCCAGTGTAATAGGCATGACGCGAGGCGACGACACCCGCCTGAAGCACACGGAGGTGTTGGCGAAGGGCGAGGTGCTTGTTGCGCAGTTCACTGAGAACATATCTGCAATGAAAATCCGCGGAATGACGCAGGTTTATACGGCGCACGGCGTGCTTCGAAGCGGAGAAGAAGATTAAGCTGAAAGGACGGCAATTTAAAATATGACTAATACGGCGAAGAGGATTGCAATACTGGCGAGCGGCGGCGACACACCCGGCATGAACGCAGCTACATACTACCTTTACAAAACCGCAAAGAGCTACGGCATGACTGTGCTGGGCGTGCGCAAGGGGTATACGGGATTGATTGAAGGCAGGATAGAAGAGCTGCGCGATGATGATATAGAGGGCATACTCGGCACGGGAGGCACGATGCTAAAAACCTCGCGCTGCGAGGAAATGCGAACGCCGGAAGGTCAGGCCAAGGCGGTCGAGGTGGCGAAAGCATTCGATATAGATACTCTGGTGGTTCTCGGCGGCGACGGCAGCTATATGGGCGCGAAGCAGCTTGATTCTCTCGGCGTGCCGACTATCGGACTGCCCGGAACTATAGATAACGATCTGGGGTATACGGATTATACAATTGGCTTCGACACGGCGGTGAACGGTGTAATCGGAGAAATGGACAAGATCCGGGATACGATGTCCTCTCATGAGCGCATAGGCGTTATAGAAGTGATGGGGAATCACTGCGGAGATATCGCTCTCGACGCGGCGATTACAGGCGGCGCGGAGTATGCTATAGTTCCGGAAGAGCCTTTTGATATAGACGAGATAGGAGCGAGCCTCAAACGCAGGAGGATTCAAGGTCAAAAGACATGCCTTATTGTTATCGCGGAAGGAGCGGGCAAGGGAGAGGCCATAGCGAACTATCTGGGCGCAAAGACGGGCTTTGATGTGAAGTCTATAAAACTGGGGTATGTACAGCGCGGCGGTCATCCGACTGTTTTCGACAGGATGCTTGCGAGCAGAATGAGTCTGCATGCTATAAAGCTTATAAGCGAAGGAGTATCTTCTCGCGCGGTTGGAATAAAGGACAACAAAATCATAGATATGGATCTGGCAGAGGCTGTCGCTGTGAAAAACGTATTTGATAAGGAGCTTTACGAGTTCCACAAGAGCCTCTGGTAGACACTGTAACAGAGAGGAAGGGAAACTATGGTTGCGGCAACGTATAAATTGAGAGTCAGATATAATGAATGCGGACCGGACGGTTTTTGTTATCACGGCAATTACTATAGCTGGTTTGATATGGCGCAGAAGGAATTCCTGAGACAGCATCCGGAAGCAAATGCGGAATACAGCAGCTCGGGTACGCATATCATGCCGCTGGATACACACTCGCGGTACTATGTTCCCGTGTTT
>OLRX01001292.1_pt1 | contig 19082 bp, 14 predicted proteins | sample 1672991 | NCBI WGS metagenome assembly OLRX01 (sample SAMEA3136744, study PRJEB25190) | human gut metagenome | biome: human gut; feature: human-associated habitat; material: faeces | place: Austria | collected 2013
GAAGAGGATGTCCTTGTGCCCCATGCGCATCTCGTTGAAGTCGTCGTTCCACTCCATGCGCCCGGCAAGATAGGGGATGACGCCGCCGCAGTGGTGGGTGACGATCTTGAGGTTGGGGAAGCGTTCCATGACCCCGCCGTAGACCAGCCGGAACATCGCCATTGAGGAGGCCACGGGCCAGCCGAGCTTCGTCCACGCCCGGTAGCGCGAATTTTCCTCGCCGGGATAGTCGGGCAGGGCGGGCGAGCGCTTGGGATGGATAAGGATGGGCAGGTTGTAACGTTCCATCTTTTCGTAAATGGGGTATAGGGCCTCGGCGTCGAGCGGCATCCCGTTTACGTCGCTGTACATCTGGATGCCCCGCAGGCGGAGATCGCGGATGGCGCGGTCGATTTCCTCAAGGCTGGCGTCGAGATCGTTGAGCGGCAGGGCGGCGATGGCGGCGGCGAAGCGGTCGGGGTACTTTTCGACCAGTTCCGCCATTTCATCGTTGGCGAAGCGGCACAGATCCACGGCGACTTCGGGCGAGGCGACGGATTCCACCGTGGGGGCCGCCAGCGTAAGCACCTGCATGTAGCCTTCCACGCTGTCCATGAGCCGGAAACGGGCGTCGAGGTCGAGCAGTGTGGGGACCGTTTCGGCGTACCGGGACAGGTTGGAACTCATGTCGCGGTTGGGCACCTTTTGTTCGAGGACGGCCTGATACTTCTTGGGCAGGATGTGGTTGAAGGCGTCGATATACAACATGGACGGCTCCTTACATGTAGGGGTTGCTGCTGGCGTTGTAGAGCGTGTTCAGCGGGAAGCGCAGCGTGATGGCCCCGGACGGGCATTCCTGGCGGCAGGAACCGCACATCCAGCATTCTTCGGGATAGCGGATTTCCGCCTTTTTCTCGTCCTTGTTGTAGTAGATGACGTCCAGAGGGCAGGAGCGGTCGCATCTTCCGCAGCCTGTGCAGGTCTTCGTGTCGATCATGGCGGGCATGGATGGCCTCCGGAAAAGGGCTCCGTCGCCGGAGCGTTTGGCCCCGATGGGGGCATTCCCGCTTGCTGCGGGGGAGTGTGCGAAACCGTAACGCCGGTCGCGGCGCGGGATGGCGTTCAGCGATTCCGTCTGTTCAGATATGCTGGTTGTTACGCATATGGGTTGTCGGTGCGGCGGAGTTCGAGCTTGAGCCTGCCGTCGGATTCGGCGGAAATGACCACCTGTCCGAGGAAGCGTTCGTCATCCTGCTCAGGGAAGTCCTCGCGGAAATGGCAGTTCCCGAACCGGCTTTCCTGCCGGTACAAGGCCGCGTCCACGGTGCAGCGTCCGATGGTGAGCAGGTTGTGGACTTCGTGGAGCCTGAGGAGATCGTGGAGATCCTTCGCGCCGACGAGCCCGCTGGCGGCCTGCACCTGTTCGAGCTTTTCCTTGGCGCGGAGCAGCTTCTTTTCGGTACGGCAGGGGCCCGCGCCTTCGGTGAGGATGCGCTGGAGGGTCATTTCGAATTCCTTCCAGCCGATGGAGCGTTCGGGATCGAGGGGCGCGTAGACGCGCTCGTGGATACGCTGGATCTGGGCTTCGTCCGGTTCGGGGGCGGAGGCGAGGGAGGCGCAGTAGTGCGCGGCCATGCGTCCGGCATGGATGCCGCTGGTGACGGCCATGTGCAGGCTGCGGCACTGGTCGGCGCCGTTGCCGCCCGCGTAGAGGCCGGGCACGTTGGTGCCGCAGTCCTTGTTGATCTTGACGCCGCTGCCGCAGACTTCGTTGGGCCCGCCCTGCATACCTTCGGAGGTGTCCACCTCCATAGGGGTGGTGGTAAGGTCGATGCCGAGCTGTTCGAAGTAGTCCTTGAACGAATCCTTGTCGCAGGAAAGGGTGGCGATGAGATGCTTCTGGGCTTCGGGAGCGATGCCCCGGCAGTCCATGTACACGGGGCCGCGGCCTTCGCGCATTTCGTTGAGCACGCCCTGCACCATCTTGTAACGGGGGCCCTTCATGCCGAGGGGGTGGTAACGGTCCATGAAGGCTTCACCCTTGGCGTTGATGAGCACGGCCCCCATGCCGGAGAGGGCGTTGAGCCCGGCGGCGTTGAAGCTGCGGGGCACCACGGTCATGCGCAGGAATTCGATGTTGGCGAGTTCCGCGCCCGCGCGCAGGCTCATGGCTTCGCCGTCGCCGGTGTCGGCGGGGCACATCCATGTGTTGAAGCTCATGCCGGAAGGGTTGCTGTAGAGGCGGTTGGTGCCGCCCGTGGAGATAATGACCGCCCCGGCGCGGATGATATGGAAATCGCCCGTGCGGATATCGAAGCCCGCCGCGCCGCAGACGGTACCGCCGTTGGTGAGCAGATCGGCGGTGAAATGCTCGGGGATGACATAGGCCGCGTAGGCGCGTCCGCTCTTCAGCTCGTTCATGGCCGCGTCGTAGTCGGTGAATTCCCAGTGCAGCTGGTTGTTCTCATGCAGCTGGTCCACGATGCGCTCCCCCACGTTCAGCTCGCCGGTGAGCTCGGAGGAACCGCCCGCGTCCTGGTTCACCACGCAGACCGTGAGGTTGCCGGTGTTGTCGTAGGGGTTCCAGAACCCGATGACGTTGTACCAGGTGTACAGCGAGGGAATCACCATGAGGGCGAACACGACCACGAGCGCCTGCGGCGTTTTCAAAAGACGCAGAAGATCGCGCTTGAGTATCTTCAGAACATTCCGCACGAAACGGGTCCTTTCCGCCTGCAGTCGGTAAGTGTACAGAGTTGCCGTTAATCATAACGCAACCCCGGCAAGTTTGCTTCCTCTTGTTGACGGTTCGGAACGTTTGGTCAAGCAACTATCTCGGCTGCGTCTCCTCTTAACTTGCACTCGATTGCGTTTAACTTGCAAAGGGACACGGGGTGGTGCTCACCAAGCGAGTTCCGCAGCGACGAGAACAGGACTCAATGTCCTGTTCTCCAAAGCGAGGACTGTCTGAGCGACTGAGCACTACCCCGTGGCCCGCCAATGGAAGACTCGCAACAAAAAGGGCGGCCCCTTGCGAGACCGCCCTTTCGACTTCGGCGCGCGCGACCCTTAGTGGAGGTCGGCGTCCTCCCCAACGATGTTGTGCAGGTCGGGGTCGTACACCAGGCCGCCATGCTCCTTGCGAATGAACATGAGCTTGGTGGGGGCGAAGCCCTCAACATTGGCCAGGTAGATATGGATGAACATGAAGATGATGAACACGTACATGCCGAAGTAGTGGATGATGCGCATGGACATGAGACCGCCCACGAGGTTCGTCGTCGCGGCGAACACGGGCACGTTCATGGTCACGCCCCACAGGCAGAGCCCCGTCCAGAACATCAGCACGATGAGGATCGGGATCAAGAGGTAGCTGATCTTCTGCGGCACGCCGAGCTTGGCGCCCAGGGGATGATCCTTCTTCAGGAACAGGTAGTACTTGATCCATGCGCCCAGCTGGTGGCGGTTGTCGGCCTGGGGCAGCCAGGTCTTGTAGTCCGTGACCTGGTAGCGCGTGCCGCCGGCCGGCGAGGACTTCACGAAGAAGGCCATGATCACGCGGACGATGCAGTTGATGAACAGCACGAAACCGAAGAACAGATGGCAGCCGCGGGCGATGCCCGTGAGGAACGGCAGCACCGGGAAGTGGATGATGATGCCCGACAGGATGAGCATGACCATGGCGATCAGGTTGATCCAGTGGGTCACCACGAAGATAAGAGGGTGGGCCTCTTTGTAGTGAGCGAGATGGGCCATCTTACTTCACCCCCCAAGGGCTGGTGACGGTCTCGAAGTGCTTGCCGGTACCGCGCTCCGTGACATGCACGGCGCAAGCGGTGCAGGGGTCGAAGGAGTGAACCGTGCGCAGGGCGTTGATGGGCTTCTCGATGTCGGCCACCGGAACGCCGATGAGCGCCTGCTCGAGCGGGCCGTGCTCGCCGTCGCCGTTGATGGGAGCCAGGTTCCACGTGGACGGGATGATGATCTGGTAGCCCTCGATCTTACCGTCGACCACCTTCTCGGAGTGGTAGAGCGCGCCGCGGGGGGCCTCCCAGAAGCCCGTGCCCTCGCCGGTGAGACGGGCAGGCTCGCGGAAGTACTCGGAGTCGCCGCCCTTAATGGCCTCGGCGAGCTCGTTGACCCATTCCACCATGAGGTTGGCGATGTAGATGGTCTCGATCTGGCGGATGGCGGTGCGTCCCAGGGTGGACTGGAAGGCGGCCAGGTCGCCCGGCTTGGCGCCGAGGATGCCGAGAACGGCGTCGACCTGCTCCTTGATGAAGGGCACGCCGCGCACGTAGGCCGCGAAGATGCGGGCCATGGAGCCGGCCTCCATGGGCTTGCCGTCGTAGGCGGGGGCCTTCACCCAGCTGTAGCGGTCGTCGACGTTGTACTCGGTGAAGTCCGGATCGGTGACGAAGTACGGCGAGGTGTAGGTCTCGCTGCCCTTGTACCAGGAACGGCCCATGTACTCGGTGATGAGGTTCTCCTGCACGTCCGACGCCTGGAACTGCTCGTCCAGGACGGCCATGGGCAGGTAGCGGTTGAGCATCTGCTCGGTGTAGTTGTCGCCGTAGGGCCAGTCGGGGCCTTCAAAGACGCCCCAGGCGATGTAGCGGCCGCAGCCCTTGCCGAAGGTGAGCACCTCGGGATAGAGCTTGGCGAGCATCACGGTGTCGGCGAGGACGGTGTCGTTGACCCAGTCGCGGACCTCGGTGGCCATGGCGAGCAGATCGTCGAGCTTGCTCTCGGTGGGCACCCACATGTTGCCGCCGGGAATGGAGGTCATGACGTGGGGCATCTTGCCGCCGAGCAGCGCCGCCATCTCGGAGGAGCGGGCCTGCATCTTCAGGGCCTCCAGGTAATGGGAGGTGAGGATCAGGTTCGCCTCAGGGTTGTCGACGTAGGCCTCGCCGCCGTCGGCGTCGAACCAGTTGCCCGAGAAGATGGACAGCTGGCCGTTGTCGGCAAAGGCCGCCAGCTTCTCGTAGAGCTGGTTGAGGTCGGAGTGCAGCGCCAGGCCGTTCTCCAGGGCCACGGCGTAGGCGTCGTCGACGTTGGCCTGAAGCGCATTCAGCGGGTTCACGTAATCGAGAGCCGCCAGGTTGTACAGCCACAGGATATGGCTGTGCAGGAACTGAGCGCCCTCCAGCAGGTTACGCACGATGCGGGCGTTGTTCGAAATGGTGATGCCGTAGGCCTTGTCACCGGCGATCGAGGAGGCATGCGCGTGCGAAACGGGGCACACGCCGCAGATGCGCTCGACGATTTGGGCCGCATCCTCGGGGGTGCGGTTCTGCACGACGAGCTCCATGCCGCGGAAGCAGCCGCCGGACACCCAGGCGTCGGCGACCACGCCGTTCTCGACCTCCATCTCGACGCGGAGATGGCCCTCGATACGGGTAATGGGATCAATAACAGAACGTGTCAAGTCAGCTCACCTCCTTCTTAATCGTTGTTACGGGGTTCGGCGTTCTTCTGCAGCAGCTCGTCGTCGAGAACCGGGCCGCCGGCGACCGGGTCGGCGTAGGTGCCGATCTCCTGGTCGGGATGCTTGGCATCCCACTTGCGGATCTTCTCGAACGGAGCGCCGCCGTCCATGCGGCCGGAGAGCTTCATGCCGAAGCCGTGCACCACGAGCGCCGCCGCCACGATGCCGGTGATGGTCACGGCGATGGTGGTGGGCTGCAGGCTCAGAGGACCGATGCGCAGGTCGCGCATGCGCTTGTAGAACGGGGTGTTCACCTCGGCCCAGTTGTCGCCCGGGTTGTTCGGGTTGGCCTCGCAGCAGCCGATGCAGGGGGCGCCGGACTGCACGCACCAGCTGCGGCGGTTGTTCCACAGCGTGACGCCGCACAGGGCGCGGGTCTGCGGGCCCTTGCAGCCGACGGGATACAGGCAGTAGCCCATCTCCTCTTCCTTCGAGCCGAATTCGTAGACGAACTCGCCATTCTCGAAGTGGCCGCGACGCTCGCAGTTGTCATGGATGGTCTGGTTGAACAGATCGCCCGGCATGTTGAACTCGTTCAGACGGTTCACCAGCAGGTCCATGTCCTTCATGACCACGACGTCCACGAGCACGGACATGACCCACTCGGGGTTCACGGGGCAGCCCGGAACGTTGACGACCGGCGTGGCGACGCCGACCTTCTTCAGGTACTGCTGGACGCCAAGGGCCTGGGCCGGGTTGGGGGCAGCGGCCATCCAGCCGCCGTTCACGGCGCAGGAGCCGACCGCCACAACGGCGTTGGCCGACTCGGCAGCCTCCACAAGGGCCGTGATGCCGGTCTCGCCGGCCACGCGCAGAGCGTTGCCGTCGAAGGCCTCGAGCACGGCGCCCTCGTAGATGAGAATGTAGTTGCCTGCCGCGATGGTCTGGGCCTTGGCCTCCTCCATGGAGTGGCCAGCGGCGGCCGACAGGGTCTCCGAGTAGTTCAGGGAGATCATGTCGAGCACGACCGATGCGACATCGGGAGTCTCCACCTGGGCGAAGGACTCCGTGCAACCGGTGCAGGAAGCACCCTCGATCCAGATGACCGGATACAGGTTGCCGGACGTCGCGCCGATAACAGACTCTTCCAGAGCTTGCGCCACGCGCGGAACCGCGAGCTGGGAGAGCCCGGCTGCGGCGGCGATGCCGGCGCACAGCTTCATGAAGCTGCGACGGGTAACGCCACGCGAGGCAAGGATGCTGTCAAAGTCTGACATCGTTGCCTGATTTTCCATGCGTACACCTCCTTATAGGTGTCTCGTCTCTCTTACATGCAGGCGTTAGATTATCCGTTCGATCGCCACAAAAGCTGCACAATGGGTCACAAACGGTCAAATCATCTACCAGCGGCGAGAAAATGTTACGCGCTCCCCTGCTGGTAACAAGGCATTTTCGGCGCCGCGCCGTTCGCGCCCGATTTGCGCCGTCGGCGGGAAGGCCCTGCTCGCGCGGCTCTGGCGAGCTGTCGGCCGCAATCCCCTTGCATGCCCGAATTCGCTAGCGGCGGCAGACGACTGCGCGACCAAGACATGCCGCTTGCGATAGCGCCCTCAGCCGCAACTCCGCTTTGCCGCACGAAAGAATCGCGGGTCGCCCGCTCTCTCGTCTTCGGTATTTGCCGCGTAGATGCCACTTCGACCCAGAAATGGTCGACGGGCCAAAGAAAAAGCACGCGAAAATGCCACTTCGACCTAGAAATGGCCAAAAAGGAAGGTGGGCTCCCGTCCATTTCGGGGTCGAAGTGGCATCTACCGACCACTTGCTCGAAACAGAGAGCGGGAACAGCCGCCCGGCTACCGCACATCGGCGGTGAAAGCACCTTGCGCGACTAACGACCCGTCGCCGACAAACCGAGGCGATCGCTCGTTACTCCACCGGATAGCTGCCGAGCACCTTAACCTCGCGCAACTTCAGCCGCAGGCAATCGAGGGCAGTCTGAACGTCGATATCATGCATTGACCCGTCAAGCTCAACGAAGAACATGTAATCTCCCAGCTGCTTTTTTGTCGGACGCGACTGCAGCATCGTCAGGTTGATGCCCGCGTAGGCGAATTCGGAAAGAATCATCTGTAGGGCACCGGGCTTGTCCGCGCGCAAAAAGAGCGCCAGCGACGTCTTGTAGCGCGAACCCCGCAAAAGCTCGGCATCGACCAGGCGACCCACCAATGCGAAAGCGGTCTGGTTCTCGGGGTTGTCCTGTATCGACTCCGCGACCACGCGCGCGCCGTGCAACCGAGCGGCAAGGGGGTTGCAGATGCCCGCCGTGGCAGGATCGCCGGCCGCCATCCGCGCGCTTTCGGCCGTTGAGGCCACGGAAAGCGTTGAAACGCCCTTAAAATGCTCCGCCAGAAAGCGGCGGCACTGCGCGATGCCCTGCGGATGGGAGGCGATCCTGCGAATGTCGGATCGAGCGGCCTCGGGATGCATCGCCAGACAATGGCGCACATCGATCACCTCCTCGGCCAGGATAACCGAGTCGGTGCGGAAGGCGAAGTTGTCGAGCGTCGCCGTGACGGGACCTTCCAGCGAATTCTCCTTGCCGACGACGCCGAAGCGCACCGTCCCATCGTCGACGCAATCGAAAACCTCGTCGAAAGAAGCGCACTCCACCAGATCGGGGTCGTCGATGCCGAGACGGGCGGCGAAACGCAAAGCCGCTTCGTTGCAGTACGTTCCGGCAGGACCCAAAAAAGCGATGGAGTTCTCGTAGCTCATGTTAAACCAATCTGTTGTGCGTCATTTGCGATGTCGCGCGCCAATCACTGCGCCACTAATCGCGAGCCGCGTCGCACGTCGCTCGCGATGCTGCATGCCAGAACGCGACGTCGCGTGTTGTCTGCGACCATCATAGCGCGTCGGCGCCCGAACGGCTTTGAAACAGCCCCGTTCCGATCTCTTTCACGTGCTCTTCGGTTGCTGAGCCTTGGGCGAACACGACAGCATCAACAAAGCGTTTCCGGGATGCTTTTCCGGCAAAGCATCCTTCAGGGTACGTTATCCACCATCTCGAAACGACTTTCCACTCTTTCGTCATCTCGTCTACTCTCATTCTCGCCAAATTCGCGTTGAAACCGCATTGATGTCTCGTTAAATTCCCGATTTACCAAGAGTTTTGCACATTATTTCAAATCGTATTGACACGGAATTGAGACCTGGTATCGTGGGCTCATGGAATGCACGCTAGCACATAAAAGCTCCCTTGAACTATGGTCACATATGGCCGAAACCAATGCTGCGCCCACATGCTACGACCGGACGCTCAAGTCCAAGAAGGGCGCCGTCGGCGTTGCGGCGAAGGACGTTGATTTCTGGCTGAATCGAGGAAGCTTCTTCACCGAACCGCTTCACATTGCCGTCGGGTCTCCATCCGAGCGCTGCCGCGTCTTGCGCTGCGTTTCCCACATCGATCGCCAACTCGGCAACAAAGGCACGGTATGGGGAATTGCCCCTAAGCTTGCCACAGTTTCACCGGCAATGTGCCTGGCGCAGTTCGCCGGCGAGCTGCCTCTCGCGCAACTCACTGAGCTCGCATGCGCCCTGAGCGGCAACTACCGCTTCGCCTCCAAACCCGAAGACGTTGTCACCTCGGCAGTACCGCTCACATCGTTGCGAGAGATGCGTGCGTTCCTTCACGCTCATCAACAAATTCGTGGAGCATCGAAGGCGCTCAGGGCCATCGATCTCGCCATCGACCACCTAGGCTCTCCCTATGAGACCATTCTCTACCTGTTTCTCTGCCTGCCCCGCAAGCTTGGAGGCTACGGCCTCCCCAAGCCCGTTGCCAACCAACCGATCGCGCCCAAGTCCCGCGAAGCGCACCTTGTCGCCCAGCACAATTTCTACCCGGATTTATTCTGGCCCGACAAGCAGCTCATCGTCGAATACGACAGCTTCAAGCACCACAGCACGCCGAAAAAGACAGAGCATGACGCCCGGAGGCGTAACGATCTCGAGTCCATCGGCTATCGCGTCATGATCGCCAATCGTTCCATCGTTTCTTCCGCCGCACTGTTTTCCCAATTCGCAGACAACGTCCGCCGTGAACTTGGCATGCGAAGCCGTCCGGAGACGGCGCATTGCCGAGATAGCCGAATGCAGCTTCGCAGGTTGCTTCTTGCACCCGATTCGATTGCGGAGCTCTGGAGGTAAGTTTCGGAATTCGACAAGTATGCATCGCGTCAATCGCCGAGAACGAATGCAAGCGGGTACGTATCGGAAACATGGCAGGTAGATGCCACTTCGACCCCGAAATGGCTCATCCCCCTCCTATCTTTCTGGCCATTTCTAGGTTAAAGTGGCATTTTCGAGGGATTTCCCCTCAGCAAGTCGACCATTTCGGGGTCGAAGTGGCATTCACCTGCGGATTTTAAAAAGTGCAGGATCGGGCGCGTCGGATGGTGAGGGCAATTGGGCAACTGCGGGGATCGGACGGCTGCGAGAGCGCACCGGTCGGCTGGCGAAGGCGCGTTAGTCAACGAGGGAGGCGCGACACGCAGGGATGCGTTAGCCGGCGAGGTGCTCGATGAGGATTTTCAGACCGATGAGGATGAGGACGATGCCGCCGGCGATGGTGGCGGGCTTCTCGAAACGCGAGCCGAACTGGTTGCCGACCACGACGCCGACAAGCGACAGCACGAAAGTGGTGACACCGATGATCGCGATGGCGACCCAGATGCTCACACCGAGGAAGGCGAAGGTGATGCCCACGGCCAAAGCGTCGATGCTCGTGGCAATGGCGAGCATGACAAGCTCGCGATAATCGAGGGGCGGGGCGATCGGCGCCTGCCGCGCCGCCTCGGGATCGTCGCAATCGGCGCCTCCGCGGCGCGGGCACGTCGCGCAATCGCGCCCGCACACGCACGGGGAGTCCTCCTCGTGGAAGGCGTCCCAGAGCATCTTGCCGCCGATGAAGGCGAGAAGCCCGAAAGCAATCCAGTGGTCGACGGCGGTGATGGTGCTGGCGAACAGCGAGCCTGCGGCCCAACCGATAAGCGGCATGAGCGCCTGAAAGCCGCCAAAGAACAGGGCGATCACCAGCGCATCGCGCCAACGTATCTTCCGCATGCCGAGACCTTTGCAGATGGCCACGGCGAAGGCGTCCATGGAAAGCCCGACACCCGTCAGGAACAACTCGATGAAACCCACAGCGAACCCTTTCTTCCCTCAGGGGGTCAACGTATCGTTTTCCTCGCGGAAGAAGCCCTCGGTAAGGAGGTCGGCGACGATGGAATCGAAGAGCGGCGGATCCACCTCGGGACGACCGGCAGCGAGCTCGGCCGCGTTCAGGTCGGCGAGCACGGCCGCGCGGGAAACGCCCTCGGGAGCGGCGAGCACGCGGCGGGTGATCCAGGCGCGCTTCTGGCGGCGGGAGCCTTCGAAGGCCGACTGGCGGCTGTGGCCGGCGCTGCGCCGGGAGGGGTTCGGCACCGTGGCCTTCAGATGCGCGCCGTAGTCGAGCAGGCCGTAGTACCAGCGGCGCGGGTCGGCTGCGGCAGCCGGGTGGAAGGCGGCGGCCTCGACCAAGGGCAGTAGCACCTTGTCGCTTACGGCCTCCTCTTCGGGAAAGAGCTCGTGCAAGAACACCGAGCGCACGTTGGTCTCCAGATAGACGGCCGGCCGCTGATAGGCGAAGGCCACCACCCCCGCCGCTGTGGCCGGACCGATGCCGGGCAGCGCCAGCAGCCCTTCGTAGGTCTCCGGAAGCCGACCGGCCCCCTCGGCGGCGCATCTGTCGGCCGTGCGCTTGAGCGCCAGGGCGCGACGGTTGTAACCGAGGCCCTGCCACAGCTCGAGCACATCGGGCACAGCGGCGGCCGCCAGGGCATCCACCGAGGGAAACGCCGACAAGAACCGCTCCCAGAAGCGGCCGACGCGCGCCACCTGGGTCTGCTGAAGCATGATCTCCGAGACGAGCACCGCGTAGGGGTCGTCCACGTGGCGCCAGGGCAGGTCGCGGTACAGCTCGTCGCCGCGGGCGAGCATCGCGGCCACGAAGTCATCGAGAGAGACGCCCTTCTCGTTCACTTGCGCACCCTCGGCTATCCCACCAAGTCGTTCAAATCGCCCAAGGAAGCGGAGAAGTCGGAGACGACGAGGCGCTCAAGCTCGGCGTACTCGGCGGAATCGAGCGGCTGGTAGGCGGCGAGCTTGTCGAAGAGGTTCTCGCGGGACACCGGGATGTAGCGGCGTTCCACAAGGCCCTGCTTGTAGGCTTCCTCGATGGCCTCGCGGGCCGCCATGTAGATGTCGTAGCGCGGCAGGTTCGCCGAAAGGCGCACCAGCTCGTCGCGGCTCACCGATCGGATGGAGGGGTGGTCGCGGGCGATATCCATCCAAATGTCGGCGCGCTCCTCAGCGGTGGGATAGTCGATATCGACGCAGGTGAGGGGGAACAGAAGCTCCGCGAAAAACGGATCGATGGCCTCGAGCGACGAGGCGGAGGCCAGCACGTAGACGTCGGGGTTCTCCACCGCCTGGCGGATGAGGTTCACCGCCTCCCGTGCGCCCCGGGACATGGCGGCCATGAAGAAGCCCGCCATGTCGTCGGCGGCATCGATGACCGGCGCTCCCCACAGATCGAGATCCTCCAGCACCAGGATGCCCGGGCCCGCAAAGCCGTGGCGCAGGCTAGCGAGCTTCTCGGCATCGGTGGCCTGGGCGCTGACGCAGAGCATGGGCACGCCTTGGAAGGTCTCCTCCATGCGCATGCGGATGGCCGGTAGTCCCAGCTCCCCCACCGTGGCCAGCATGAAGCGGCTCGCATCCTCCCGGGCCGGCGAGCAGAACAGGAGGCTGTCAACGACCGGCATGGCATCCAGCCCGTGGCGGGAGTTCAGCATGGCGACGAAATCGTCGAACTCGGGAGTGCCGGCCAGGCCCACGCCCAGAGAGCGCATGCGCGCCACGGCGGCGCCGTAGCCGGAGATGCTGTCGTAGGAGAAGATGTCGACAGGCTGGGAGGCCTCCTCCCCCGCCGGAGCGTCCCCCGACGGCGCCGCCAGCGCCTCGGCCTGGGCCATGGCCGCGTCCTCGCCGTGAACGGCGGCGGCCATCATCGGCCCCACCATTTCCATGAAGTCGCCGGAAAGGGCCTCCGTCATTTCCATGAGATCGTCGCCGGAAAGGCCGATGCCCTCGAGGCGCTCCATGGCGAGCACCTGCAGCTGCTCCACACAGGCCTGCACCTCGTCGTCGGACAGGTAGGGCTCGAGCCGCTCGAAAATGTACTCGGCCAGGGCGCGCTCCTTGGTGGAGCAGGCCACGCGCCATGCCTGCTTGAGACCCATGATAGCGTCCTCGGAGGGGGCGTCGCTTTGCTCGGCGGCCTGCTCGAAGGCGGCCAGGTACAGATGGAGTCCGAGGCGCGCGTCGCCGGCCTCGCAGGCGGCCACCGCGCGGGACAGGTAGTTTTCCGGAGTGCCCGCGCCGTCGTCGCGGGAATTAGGGGATGTGTTGATATTCTCTAACATGGCCGTTACCTCTCAAATGCTGGGGGCTTTCAGGGCCCCGATCGTGTTCTGCCGCCATTTTATCGTACATAAGTACGATTGCCAAGAGTATTTTCGTATTTCGCGGGAGAAAATTTATCGGCCGCCGCGCCACCATTGCGCCCTGCTACCGCGCACCGCCGCCGCTGCCGCCGCGCGACCGCTGCCATCGCCACTTCGCAACTATCCTCGCGCGCCCTACCATTCCAAAATATCGTAGCCCTGGGCGTTGGCCGTACGCGTAAGGGGCCGATCCGGCGTGACCGCGTAGGCGCTCTTTGCAGCGGCCAGCATGGCCCTATCGGAATGATGGTCGCCGTAGGCCCAGGCGAGCTCCCAGCCGTCCGCGCCGAACAGCTCGTCGCACAGGCGACGGAGCACCACCACCTTCTCGGGGCCCTCGATGGGCTCGCCCTCCACCTCGTCGGTGTAGTTGCCCTGGAAGTCGACCCTCATGCGCGTGGCGATGGCGTACTGGATGGGGCGGCGCTCCATGGCCGCGGCGATGATGGGCTCGAAGGTGGCCGACACGCACACCACGGCATGCCCCGCCTCCTCGTGGGCCGTCATCTCGGCCTCGGCATCGGCGCGGAAACGCCGGTCGATGACCTGGTCGTAGAAGTCGCGCAGAAACCCGTTCACCTCCGCGACCGGCCGCCCCGCGAACGCGCGGAACACCAGCCCCCGCACCCATGCCTCGTTCTGGGGCAGGCGCGTCTTGTAGGCGAAGGCCCAGCTGAGAATGCGGGCCACCACCGAGGGTGACAGCATGCGCCGGCGCACCAGGTAGCGGACGAGCATGACCGGCGAGTTGCCCTGGATGCACGTGCCGTCGAAATCGAAGGCCGCCACCTGGACTTTTCCCTCAGCGTTGCGCGCAATCGGCCTGTCCATGAGTCGGATGGCGCCCAAGGCGTCGGGGGTCACGCGGCGCACCCCGGCGGGAAGTGGCCCGGTCTCGCCGCGAAAAGCCGCGTCGTCGGGAATTCTCACATAGGTGCTCGCCTGGGGCATAATCACTCGCTCGTCCTCCAGCTGTGCGGTCAGGTTCGTCAAAATTTGCCTCGCCTATGATAGCCGACCCGGCACGACCCCGCCCGTCCTGCGACGTTTCTGCAGGAAACTTTTACGGAATTGAAGGAATGGAGCCGCCTCGCCGAAGAACGGCTTCGCGCCTGTTCCCGCAAGAGGCGACCTTGATCGTTCCTGTTCAGGTGCGGTGGCCTCGCTTGAGGAGGGCAGACCAAGGTCTGCCCCTACGGATGGGCCGGCGTCTACGAAGAGGTTACGGGAGGAAAGAGAGGCTACTCCTCGAAGCGGTCGTTGCAGGAGGCGAATTGGGAGTTGTACAGCTCGGCGTAGAAACCGCCCGCAGCGAGCAGCTCCTCGTGGCTGCCCTGCTCCACGATGTCACCGTCGCGCATGACCAAGATGAGGTCGGCCGCACGGATGGTGGAGAGCCGATGGGCGATGACGAAGGACGTGCGCCCCGCCATGAGCCGGTCCATGGCCTCTTGGATGCGCAGCTCGGTGCGCGTGTCCACCGAAGAGGTGGCCTCGTCCAGAATGAGCATGCGGCGGTCGGCCAGAAGGGCCCGGGCGATGGTGATGAGCTGGCGTTGGCCCAGGCTCAAGTTGCTCGCGTCCTCGTTGATCTCGAAGTCGTAACCGCCGGGCAGCATGCGGATGAAATGGTCGGCGCAGGCCTCGCGCGCGGCCGCTTCCACGTCCCCATCGGTGGCATTAAGCCGCCCGTAGCGGATGTTCTCGCGCACGGTGCCGGAGAACAGCCACGTATCCTGCAGCACCATGCCGAACATCGAGCGCAAGTCGTCGCGCGCGAAGTCGCGGATGTCGTGGCCGCCTATCTTGATCGAGCCCGACTGCACGTCGTAGAAGCGCATGAGCAGCTTCACCATCGTGGTCTTGCCGGCGCCGGTGGGGCCCACGAGCGCCACGGTCTGCCCCTCGGTGACGCGCGCCGAGAAGTCCTCGATGACGGGCTTGGCCGGATCGTAGCCGAAGTGCACGTGGTCGAACTCGACCTCGCACTCCACCTCGCCAGACGTCACCGTCGCATGGTCCGGCTCCTCCTCGGGCTCGTCCAGGAACTCGAAGATGCGCTCGGCGGCGGCGGCCATCTGCTGCAGCACGTTCGACACCTGCGTGAGCTGCGTTATGGGCTGCGTGAAGTTCTTCACGTACTGGATGAACGCCTGGATGTCGCCCACGGTGATGACGCCCTGCACGGCCAGGAAGCTGCCGGTGATGGCCACGGCCACGTAGCCGAGGTTGCCCACGAAGTTCATGATGGGCTGCATGAGGCCGCTGAAGAACTGGCTCTTCCACGCCGAATTGTACAGGCGCGCGTTCGTCTCGTTGAAGTTGTCCACCGTGCCGTCCTCGCGGTTGAACGCCTTCACGATGGCGTGGCCGGAGAACGTCTCCTCCACCAGGCCGTTGATCTCGCCCAGCGTGCGCTGCTGCGCCAGGAAGAACTTCTGCGAGCGCTTCACCACCACCATGATGAGCACCACCGACACCGGAAGGATGACCACGGTGATGAGCGTCATGAGCGGGTTGATGGTCAGCATCATGACGAGCACGCCGACGATGGTGGTGACGGACGTGATGAGCTGCGTGACGCCCTGGTTCAGGCTCTGCCCGAGCGTGTCCACGTCGTTGGTGATGCGCGAGAGCGTGTCGCCCACCGAGTTGCGCTCGAAGTAGCCCATGGGCATGCGGTCGATCTTCTCGGCGATGGAGCGGCGCAGCTGGTAGCTGGTGCGCTGCGACACCGACGACATGATCCAGCCCTGTACGAACGAGCAGGCTGCGGACAGCAGGTAAAGCCCCAGCGTGAACAGCAGGATCTGCGCGATGGCGTCGAAGTTGATGCCGCCCGAGCCGTCGATCTTCGCCACAATTCCGTTGAACAGCTCGGTCGTGGCCGTGGACAGCACCTTCGGCCCGATGATGTTGAACACCGTGGAGCCGATGGCGAACACGAGCACCACCACGAGCGCCGCCTTGAAGCGGCCCATGAAGGCGATCATCTTCTTGAGCGTGCCCTTGAAGTCCTTGGCCTTCTCGCCGGGCATCATGCCGTGGCCGGGCCCGTGGCCGCCCATGGGGCCGCGGCGCGGCGGGCGGCGCGTGGCCGCCCCATTCGCTTGAGCGCTCACGCCGCATCACCTCCGTTCAGTTCCTCGGCCGAGAGCTGCGACATCGCTATCTCCCGGTACTCCTCGCAGCTCTTCATGAGCTCGCCGTGCGTGCCCTGGCCGACGATCCGGCCGTCGTCGAGCACGACGATCTTGTCGGCGTGCAGGATGGTGGAGATGCGCTGGGCCACGATGACCACCGTCTTGCCGCCCAGGCGCGTGTGCAGCTCCTGGCGCAGCGCCGCGTCGGTCTTGTAGTCCAGCGCCGAGAAGCTGTCGTCGAAGAGGTACGCCCGGGCCTCGGTGGCGAGCGCGCGGGCGATGGCCACGCGCTGGCGCTGGCCCCCCGACACGTTCGTGCCTCCCTGCGAAACCTCTGCGTCGAGCCCCTCGGACTTAGAGGCGATGAAGTCCGATGCCTGGGCCACCTGGGCCGCCAGCTCGACGCGCTCCTCGGGCATGCCCTCGTCCGAATAAGCGATGTTCGATTGGATGGTGCCGCTGAACAGGAACGCCTTCTGCGGCACGTAGCCCAGCTGCGCGCGCAGCGCCTCCTGGCTCACGTCGCGGACGTCCACGCCGTCCACGGTGATGGAGCCGCAGGTGACGTCGTAGAAGCGCTCGATGAGCTTCACCACCGTCGACTTGCCCGACCCGGTGGAGCCGATGATGGCCGTGGTCTGCCCCGGCTCGCAGGCGAAGTCCAGGTTCTCCAGCACGCATTCCTTCGAGTCGCCGTACTTGAAGCTCACGTCGTCGAACACGATGCGGGCGCCGCCCGTGCGGCCGGCCAGCTCGGCGTCGCGCGCCGTCTCGGGCGCGGGGTCGCAGATGGTGGGCTGCTTCTCCAGCACCTCGTTCACGCGCTGCGCGGCCACGTCGGCGCGCGGCAGCATGATGGAGATCATGCCGATCATGAGGAAGCTCATGATGATGACCATGGCGTAGGTGATGAACGCGATGAGGTCGCCCGTCTGGATGGTGCCGTTGTCGATGTAGCCGCCGCCCACCCACACGATGAGCACGGACACGCCGTTCATGATGAGCATCATCAGGGGCATCATGAACGTCATGACGCGGTTCGTGAACAGCTGCGTCTTCATGAGGCGCGTGGAGGCCTCGTCGAAGCGCTGCTCCTCGAAGGGCTGGCGGTCGAACGCGCGGATGACGGGCAGGCCCGTGAGCATCTCGCGCGAAACGAGGTTCACGCGGTCGATGAGCTTCTGCATGATCTTGAACTTGGGCATGGCCACCTTCATGAGCACGACGATGAGGATGCCGATGACCACCACGGCCAGCACGATGATCCAGCTCATGGCCAGGTTCGTGCGCGACACCATGATGATGCCGCCGATGGCCAGGATGGGCGAGTACAGCACCATGCGCAGCAGCATGACGGTGACCATCTGGATCAGCTGGACGTCGTTGGTGCCGCGCGTGATGAGCGAGGCGGCCGAGAAGGACTGCACCTCGGCGTCCGAGAACGACACGACGCGCCGGAACAGCTTAGCGCGGAGCGTCGCGCCCACCTTGGCGGCCGTGCGGGAGGCGAGGAAGCCCACGAGGATGGCCACCGCCATGCCGAGGGCCGCGAGGCCCAGCATGGTCAGGCCGATGCGCACGAGGTAGCGCATCTGGATATCGGACAGGTTGTAGCCGAGCTGCTCGTACTCGGCGCGCGCGGCCGCGATGGCCTGCTGGTCGACGATGGAATCCCCCATGTCGCCCATCTGCTCCTTCGCCTTGTCCAGCATGTCGAGTATCTGCTGCTTCTGCACGGCGCCCGCCTGGTAGGCTTGCAGGGCCTGGTCGAGGTCGAGGTCGGGAACCTGATGGGAGTAGTGGATGGCCACAAGCGGCAGAGACACCATGCGGTCGAGCTCGGCCTGCTCCTTCTCGCCCTGGGCGTTCAGCTTGTACGTGCCCTGGTCGGTCTTGGCGTAGGCGGCATCGAACGTCTTCTCGTCGCCCTCCGGCAGCATCATGGCCACGAGGTCGTGGGTGCGGGCGGTCATCTCCTCGGTGGCGGCGTGCTCAACGCCCGACTGCTGGATGCCCACGTCCACGATCTGGGACGTGTAGTTCGGCAGCGCCAGGTCGGTGAACGCCTGCACGATGAGCAGGCACACGATGAGCACGACTGCGATCTTGGAGTTCTTGAGGTAGCGGACTATGCGCACGGGGCATCTCCTCCTTCGGGGTCGCGCGGCACAGAGGACGCGGCGCCAAAGGGGCATGGCGCCGACCCGTCGCTCGCGTGCGTGAGGTCGTGGAACGCCACGACGCGTTTGAGGATGCGCACGAGGTGCGCCATGTCCTCCTCGCCCACGAACGCCATGACCTGCTCCATGTGCTCGTCGCGCATACGGCGCCCCTCGGCGGCGAACCGGCGCCCCTCGGCAGTGAGGTTCACCGTGACGGCGCGGTAATCATCTCCCGAGCGATGCCGCTCGATGAGGCCCTTCTCCTCGAGCGCCTTGAACGTCTGCGACAGCGCGCTGGGGGTCGTGTGCGAGAGCTCCGCCACACGACCGGGCCTGATAGGCTCGCCGTGCTCCTCCAGCATCGCCACCGTCATCATGGTGCGCGCCTCGGAGGGCGTCACGCCTTCGGGCGTGGGCGGGGTGATGCGGTCATGCCGCATGCGCTGCATGAGCTCGTACAGCTCGCGCTTCGTCTCGGCGAACGATTCGTCCACGGCGTCTCCTTTCCCTGCTCCTTATAGTTTAGCTGCTAAACCTTAGCATAATTTATATTTTAGACTCTAAATTGTTTACACGTACACACAACCTGCACGGATGCCGCGCGGCCGCCCTCTCGGCAAGGCCGAATCGCGATCCGAAATATTTCAAAATAGGGTATTGCGCCGAAGGGACGCTACCGGTAGAATAATCCGCGCTGCAAAGCACGGGGTGTTAGCTCAGTTGGTTAGAGCGCCGGCCTGTCACGTCGGAGGTCGCG
>OLRX01001294.1_pt1 | contig 19058 bp, 19 predicted proteins | sample 1672991 | NCBI WGS metagenome assembly OLRX01 (sample SAMEA3136744, study PRJEB25190) | human gut metagenome | biome: human gut; feature: human-associated habitat; material: faeces | place: Austria | collected 2013
AGAGAGAGGGAGAGCTAAAGAAAGGACAGACCACCCCCGCCCCTTTTGGCAGATACAAAAACGTCTTTCTGTCAGAAAAAGAGCTTGCGGAGCTGCAAGAGGAGCTTCCCGGCAAATGGGAGTATTACATTGACCGTCTATCCGGCTATATCGCTTCCAGCGGGAAGAACTACAAGAACCATGCCGCCACTATCCGGCGTTGGGCGGCTGATGACAAGGCAAAGGGGAAGCCGAAAAAAGGAATCCCCGATTATTCCTGCAAAGAGGGCGAGAGCCTTTGACCGCATAGACACAACGCCCCGTAAACAGGGCGTAAAAGACCATGAACAAGGAGGAAGATTTTATGAGTGATTACGATAACGCCATTTTCCGGCTTGCCACGGCACAGGAAGCAGAGCCGGAGGACTACACCGGGGAGGACGGGCTTTTATATTGCGGGAGCTGCCGCCAGCCCAAAGAAGCCTATTTCCCGGAGGGCAAGACCTTTTTCGGACGTGACCGCCACCCCAAAGAATGTGACTGCCAGCGCAAACGCCGGGAAACGCTGGAAGCCAGACACCGGGAATACAAGCACCGGGAGGAAGTGGAACGGCTGAAAAGAAAGGGATTTACAGACCCGGCTATGCGGGAATGGACGTTTGAAAACGACAACGGGAAATGCCCCCAAATGCACAAAGCCCATGCTTATGTAGAGTGTTGGGAGGAAATGAAAGCCGGGAATATCGGCTATCTGTTATGGGGCATGGTAGGCACAGGCAAAAGCTATTTCGCCGGGTGTATCGCCAACGCCCTCATGGAGAAAGAAGTTTCCGTGTGCATGACAAACTTTGCCCTTATCCTCAATGACCTTGCCGCCAATTTCAAAGACCGCAACGAATACATAGCCCGTCTTTGCAGCTTCCCTCTGCTTATCCTTGACGATTTCGGCATGGAGCGTGGCACGGAATACGGGCTTGAACAGGTTTACAACGTGATTGACAGCCGATACCGCAGCAGAAAGCCGCTGATTGTCACAACAAATTTGACGCTGGAGGAATTGCAGAACCCGGAGGACACCGCCCATGCCCGGATATATGACCGCCTTACGGAAATGTGTACCCCCGTCCGCATTACTGGGGAGAATTTCAGAAAAGCCAAAGCACGGGAGAAAATGGAACGCCTTAAAAAGCTGCTGAACGGAAAGGAGATTTGCCTATGACCGACACGCCCAAAAAAAGCACCGCCACCACCGCCCGCCGCCCGGATTGCGTGACAGAGGTACGCCGTGGGAACACCGTCCTTGTGGTTTCCGGCTACTTCAAACAAGGCACTACCGCCACCGCCGCCGACAAGATGATGAAAGTGCTGGAAGCGGAAAGCGCAACCGGACACAAGCTGATTTACAGCGCATGACAACCCGCAGATAAAAACCGTCATTTTGACGGGCGGTAAAGAAGCAAAAAAGACTGTACAGACAGCCGCCCCATGTGGTATGATAAACCTACGGAATAGTGGGGCTGGCTGTCGGAAACGGAGGACATTATGCCAAGACAGACCCCCCAAAAACTCATTACCGCCCTTTATCCGAGATTGTCGCACGAGGACACGCTCCAAGGCGAATCCAACTCCATAAGCAACCATGATGTAATGTATAGAGGGTGGAATACACCAAAAAACATTACATCATGACTGACGGCTCATTTGTGGCGAATGAAAAGACAGTTATGATAAAGGAGGGATGCCCTCAAACCTACCGTAACTGTCAACCACATTCCCACGAAAGGAGTCTTGTATGGAACTGACTTACACCAAATGCGGCGATTATCTCATTCCTGACCTTGTGTTATTGGACACCAAAGAGTACCATATCGGGAAATATGGCCGGTTGCGCCGTGCCTACTTAAAAGAACACCGGCCCATTCTGTATACCGATCTCATTGTCACTGAAAAACTGTTTCCCCATTTGGAGGAAATCGACACCGCCTGTCGGAAGTGGCTGGAAATTATCGAAAAAGCCATGATGCAGCAAGAGGGCGTCACAGAAGCCCTGAAAGATGCCGACCAGATGGCATGGGTGCGCTCCATGAACTCTATCCACAACAGAGCCGAGGAAATTGTCCTGGCTGAGCTGGTCTACTGCTGAGGGAGGGAACGCAATGATTTTGGAAGCCATGTATAACGGGGAGTTTCATCCCTGTGAAACGGTAGTGCCCACGTCCCCGGAATACCGCAAGGCGATCCAAACCTGTGCGGCGTTGATGGAGCAGCTATCCCATCGGCTCAGTAAAGAGGACTATGCTCTGGTGGAGGAGCTTCGGGCGCAGAACGCTATCGCCCAGTGTGAGGAAAGTGAGAGCCATTTCAAGTATGGCTTTTCAGCGGGGCTGATCGTCCAGCAGGAAGCCCATGAACAGCTGCAAAACAAGAAATAGGCGATGGCCGAAAAAGCCCACGCAGCCGGAAAGAGAACCGGAGGCGTGGGCTTTCTGTGTATATGGTTATTCTGTCAGGGCATCCGAAGTTTCCGCAACCAGCCGGTCAAAGTCGCTCTGATAGGTCCGATCCTGCAAAACCCGGAACTTTTCAAACTCTTTCTCGGCAAAGGCTTTGGCAATGGCGGCGGTCACCTTGCCCTTATCATGCAGAATATCTTCCTCGTTGAACTGTAAAAATGCGTCAAGCCGCTTGACCCAATCGGCCATATACATGACATTTCCACGGCGGGCCTGCCGTTCCGCATAGTCAAGGTACATGGTGACAATCTCGTTCAGGTTACGCATTTCCGTTTCGTTCAGATAGTTTTTAGCAACGGTGACATCCGATTTGCGGATGCGGCCTTTGGGGGCGTTTTTCCATGTGGTCAGCCCCATGTTGGGCTTGGTGCTGTCGGCACGGCCGTATACGATCTCAGCGGCGGTATGATGGGTGACCGCATAGTGGAGCTTATTCTGCACCGTTGCGAAAAACTCCTTTGTGATGGGGCTTTCCACATCGTAGTCAGCGCTGCACTGGGAATAGATGTCCGTGATTTTCTGGTAGAACCTTCTCTCGCTGGCCCGGATGTCCCGGATACGCTCCAGTTGTTCCTCGAAATAATCCTTGCCGAAAAAGTTTTCCGGCTCCCGCAGCCGTGCGTCATCCATCACATAACCCTTGATGATGAACTCTTTCAACACCCGGTTCGCCCAAATGCGGAACATGGTCGCCTTTTTGGAGTTCACTCGATACCCCACAGCGATGATGGCGTCCAGATTATAATAATTGGTCTGATACCGTTTCCCGTCCGCCGCAGTTGTTTCCATTTTGGAAACAACTGAATCCTCGCTCAGTTCGCCGGATTCAAAGATTTTTTTCAGATGCTTGGAAATGGCCGCTTTCTGCACCTCGAACAGCTCTGCCATTTTTGCCTGCGTCAGCCAGAGATTTTCCTGAAAGAGCAGGATTTCCACCCGCACCTCTCCGTTTTCGGTCTTGTAAAAGAGGATTTCTCTGGTTTCATACGGGGTCAGCCCCTGTTCCTCGCTCATTCCTCGTCACCTCCATATCGTTTTGGTAAGTTTGGATTGTATTTTGTAATTCATTTACAAAATGCCAGGTATTCCATTTACTTCTTTCGATGAATCGTATTAGATTCCCATAGTAAGTTCTTTTCCAAATATACCATATCAATAAGCTGAACGCCGCATTCAAAGATAGGATGATCATAATTGTCCGTGAAAAAGTTTTTGATACGATGGCTTTCTATAAAACCGCATTTCTTATAAAAAGGGAGCGTCAGCTGACTGTCACCCGTCCCCACACGAAGAATACGAAAATTATCACGGTATGTCTGCTCAATAAACTCAATCATCCGTTTTCCGTAGCCCATGCGCTGGCATTCCGGCAGAACAGCAATATTCTTGATTTCAAGAACTTTGCTGCCTTCGTCAGTAACAACACATTCCGCTTTTACGCCATTTTCCTCCAAAACATACATCGTACCTTTTTCAAGATACCGGTCGATCATATCTTCCTGCTCGTCCGCAAGAAAAAGCAGGCTCATGTATCTCTTTTTATTATCCTCAATTTTGCTTATTTTCATCAACTGTCATCCTCACATACTTTACATTCCAACTGGCAGTCATACGGCTCGGTTTCTACATGAGACTGATTGTAGACAGCCGCCTCTGCACAGCCCATTTTGTGATAGAATGCCTGGCTTTCAACGGCTGAATGGGCTGAGATGTACAACTTTTTTGCTCCATGTGCCTTTGCCCATTCTTTCGCTGCTCGAAACAGTGCAGTGCCAACCCCTTTTCCTCGCATATCCTCTGACACATGGATACTTGAGAGGTCAAGGTATCTGTGATTTCCCCCAAAAAGTTTCGGTTCAACTGACACGAAACCTTTCAACACCCCTTCGCAGAAAGCAGCATATACCAATCCACCTGTTGCTGCTGTGTTTCTCAGGCAGGAAACCAGGAATTTATAATCCGCTTCGCTCCAATCGTCAATAAACGGATCATCTTTGATAATCCATTTTCCGTTTTCTTTTCGCCTACATTTAACAACAGTTTGATGCCGTACAAAATGTCTAAATAGCTCTCGGCTTATCTCATTCTCTTGTAAGTTTTTATATATAATCTCCATTTCTATTATCCATGCAGCTCCCTTTGGTGTTTACTTTATTTTCAAATTCTGGATTCCAATAAATGCCGCTCCAATCGAACGCAAAATGATTTATCGGGTCTCTCCAAATGTCTAATTTTTAACGATAACCGTTTCTATTTCAAATCATAAACATACATCCTCGACAAATCTACCTCACCATCGCCCTGCGCCATACACAGGAACTTCCATCCGTAGCGCTCATAGAAGCCTGTGTGGTCTGTAATGAGATATAAGGTTTCCAGACCAAATGAACGCATATCCTCACAAACATATTCCAGCAGCTTTCCTGCAATTCCCTGACAACGGTAGTTTTCCTCAACATATACCGCGCAGACATTTGGCGTCAAATCCTTGCGGTTATGAAAATCGTTTTCGATGACCCCAATACCGCCGATGATCTTTCCATTCTCAACCGCAACATACCACTGCGGAACAATGCTTTTGCCCGTCAAGCACTCCTGTATGCTTCCCGCATATTCTTCAACTGGAATATCCCACTTGGAATGAAACCACTCTGCGGCCTCCGATGCCAGTTCGCTGTGTTCCCTGAGTTTCAGAATTTCCATAGCGTATCATTCCTCCTCATCTCCGCCCTTTTTAGAACGGCTCTTGTAGACATTGTACTGGTTCTTGCACCGTGGGCTGCAAAAGGCAGCGTTGGATCGGCTGCCAAGGAACACCTTCTGGCAGTGCTTACACAGGCGCAGGGGCTGGTCGCCGTCCACCAGCATGAAGCTGAACATCATCTGAATACCCAGCAGCAGCGAATGGAAATCCCAATAGATGGTGGGCTTATCCAGCAGCTCGATGTGGTAGCTGGGAGCAATCCAGCCAAATGCGGCCATAGCCTTGCGGTACAGTCCCCGTGCGTCCTCATCGATGGAATCATAATCATTGTAGTACAAAATGGCCGTGGTCAGCGTAAAAGCCCAATCCTTAAGCTGCTGGGCAACCCAGCCATAGGGTTCCGCATATTCCCGCTGAAAGCTCATGTTCTTCGCCATTGGCTCGTCCATAAAGGTCATGGTCAGGGCAACCATCGTCCGGTCACCGGACACATTCCACGTGGATTCTATGCCTTTCTTCACCAAGTCCAGCTGGTCAAAAGGATAAAACAGGGACAGGTATTTGCCTGTCGCCATGGATTCTTCCTTAATGAAGTGGTTTTTGGGCAGGTATACCGCCTCATAGTCCATAAAGGACGGCGTGGTGGGCAGGGCGGTCATCAGCCCCAGCAGGCCGTACCGGGTGATAAACTCCATGATCGCCTTTTCCACTTCTGCTTCCGGCTTGCGTCCCATCATCAGCATCCCCACATTCAGCGCATCCAGCACAATGCCAGGGACCTCTTTCAGCGGATTGTAGACATCCGGCTTTGCGCTCTTGCCGGGGGTGATATACCGCTTGCCATCTTCTGCCGTTTTCAGCTCGTAGTGATCGTACCGCACCCAATGGGAACGGGACTGTTCAAATAAATTTTTCATCATACACGCCCTTTCTCCTTAATCGTCCCAATTATCAGGGGCGGTTTTTCTTTTTTCTGCGCTTGGACTTGTTCTCCCGCCGGATTACGGCATCCTTGCCCTGTTTCCTTGCGATTTTCGAGTATTCCTCCAAAAACTGGCGTTCCAGCAAGGTCAGGCTGCCGCCATGCTCCTGTTTGCCGCACAGATGGTCATACATCTGGCGCTGCAATTTCTTGTGGATGGTTTTCCGCAGCTTGCGGATGTTGCGGTCAGACTGCCCACGCACAGCGGCAAGCCGGGTGGTGCTGTACAGCCGCAAAGAGAGAAAATACAGAACTTCCTTGTGTTCCTCGCTCAGTTCCTCCACCATGCGGGAAACAAAGGCATCGGCGGTCAGGTTGTGCATCTCATAGGGGCAGTCAAACAGGATGTCCAGAAAGTTCCCGGCCATCAGCTGCCGGTATGCGGGGTTGTTCATCCAGCGGGGAATGAGCTTTGGCTCCGGCACCGCCTGATATTCCAGCGGCACATCCCCACGAAGGTTTTCGTGGTCTCGTTCCCGGCGCTCCCGGTTCCGGTCCAGCTTGTTCCATTCCTCCACCACGGCCCGGAAATCCTTCTCCGTGCGGGCAGCTTCCTCCAGCCGCCGTATGGCCTCGGCCCGCATCTCCCGTTTGAGCCGTTTATCACTGACCGGGGCAGCTTCTTCCTCCTCGTCCTCCAGCTCCGCTTCATAGTCGATGGGATGCTCGTCCTGCTCCAGCTCACTTTCCAGCTCGGCCAGACGTTCTTCCGCAAGCGCCTGTTCCAGCGTTTCCTCTGCCGCACCAGTGCCTGTCCCATCGTCCCATCCGGTGAAGCCACCCTCGGTATCCAGAAGCTCGTCATCAGACAGATACGCCATGACCTCACCTCATTCAAAAAATATTTTGCGATTTTTCAAAAATGGTTCCGTTTTGCACCCCGGATTTCTCCTATTAGTGAAAGAGTAATCTAAAAACAAGTTACTTGGATTACATCGGCCCGTTCACACAGGAGAAAGGGGGGCTTTCGCCATGTTCAGGCTTGACACAAAAAAGAAGTAACACAATCGCGGGTTACAAACAACGGAACTATAACAAAAGTATACACCGGATGCGCCGAAAGCGCAAGAAAGAGAGGTTCTATGGCAGATAAAAACGCCGTGTTTCTGACCCGGCACATTGGCAACACCACCTATAAAGTTCGTGTCTACCTCAGCGAAACCGCCGAGGAAACGATGGAAGATAAAATTCTGCGGCTGATCCGCAACGACGGGCTGGCAAACCAGCCGGAATGTGGTATAATGGAACTGCCACAAATGAGCCGTCCGTCTGAAAGGAGCGCCTGATATGGCAAACAGACAGACGGAAGAAAAAATCACTGCGCTCTATGAGCGCTTGTCCCGTGACGATGACCTCACGGGTGACTCGAACTCCATTCTGAACCAGAAACGTTATCTCGAAAGCTATGCAGCACAGCGGGGCTACACCAATATCGTCCACTACACAGACGATGGGTGGTCCGGCGGCAACTTTGACCGTCCCGCATGGAAGCGCCTTGTGGCGGACATCGAGGCGGGCAAGGTGGCCCACTTGCTGTGTAAGGACCTAAGTCGGATCGGCAGAAACTACCTGCAAACCGGCTTTTATACCGAGGTAATGTTCCGGCAGAATGGGGTTCATTTTGTTGCTGTCGCCAATAACATTGACAGCGAGGAACAGGACAGCGGCGAGTTTGCGCCCTTTCTCAATATCATGAACGAATGGTATCTGCGTGACCAGTCCAAAAAGGTTTCAGCAGCATACCGTGTCAAGGGCAAGGCGGGCAAACCCACCACCAACAACGCCATCTATGGCTACAAAAAAGACCCGGAGGACAAGGACCATTGGCTGGTGGACGAGGAAGCCGCCGCCGTGGTGCGGCGGATCTTCCGGCTTGCGGTGGAGGGGCACGGCCCCCATGAGATTGCCAAGATACTCACACAGGAAAAGGTGGAGTGCCCCGCCTATTATCTGGCCCGCAACGGCAGAGGCAGCCGGAAGAACACCGTGGACACCAGCCGCCCCTATGACTGGTACGGCTTCACGGTCAGTTCTATGCTGACCAAGCCGGAGTATATGGGGCACACCGTGAATTTCCGTTCCTCCAAAAAGTCCTACCGGGATAAGCGGGTAAAAAATGACCCGTCCGACTGGCTGATTTTTGAGAACACCCACGAGGCCATTGTTGACCCGGAAACCTGGCAGCTCGCCCGGCAGGTGAAACGGACGGTGCGCCGGACAGATACCACCGGCATCGCCAATCCCCTGACCGGCCTTGTGTTCTGTGCTGACTGCGGAGCCAAGATGTATAACCACCGGGGCAAGCGCAAAAAGGCCGGACGGGAATATTCTGTGGATTTTTACAGCTGCTCCACCTACACCCTGACCTTTGAGCGGGAAACCCAGATGTGTTTTTCCCACACCGTTAGCACCAAAGCCCTGAACGCTCTGATTCTGGAAACCATCCGCACTACCGCCAGCTATGCCATCCAGAACAAGGAGGAATTTATTCAGAAAGTTCGCAGCATTTCACAGGTTCGCCAGCAGGAAGCGGCCAAGGAGCTGAAACGCAAGGTCGCCAAAGAACGCAAACGCAGCGCCGAGCTGGATGTGCTGATTAAAAAGCTGTATGAAACTTATGCCATGGGCAAGTTGGAGGAAAAACGGTTCGAGCTGCTGTGTGCCGAATATGAGAAGGAACAGGCGGAGCTGGAACAGCTGCTTGCCTCCGAGCAGGCACAGCTGGACCAGTTTCACGAGGACACCGACCGTGCCAGCCACTTTCTGGCGCTGGCACAGAAATATACGGATTTCACCGAGCTGACCGCACCCATGATCCATGAATTTGTGGAGAAAATTCTGGTCCATGCTCCGGACAGAAGCACCGGGGAACGGGTTCAGGAAATCGAGATTTACCTGAACTTTATCGGGAAATTTGAAGTGCCCATGCCTGAACCCACCGAGGAAGAACTGGCTGCGGAGGAAAAGCGCCACCAGAAGCGCATCCGTGACCATGAAAAATATCTGCGCCAGAAGGAGCGCAAACAGAAGATTGCCGAGGGGCTGATTGTTCCGGGTGAACCGTACCAGCTGGTATGCCAGTGCTGCGGAGAGCCGTTCCAGTCTGTCCGCCCCAACGCTAAATTTTGCAAACCCGCCTGCCGGGAGAAGTTCTACCGGCAGGAAAAGCGGAAAGCCAAAGAAACGGAAACATCACAAACTGTATAAAGACTGCGGCCTGCCCCAACAAACCGGGCAGGCCGCTTTTTTATGCCCTGAAACGGAGGGATTTTTATGACACTCTTTGAACTGGTAAAACAGAATATTTGTGTGCCGGATGCGGCGGAACACTATGGGCTGCAAGTCAACCGAAACGGGATGTGCAGCTGTCCGTTCCATGAGGACCGCCACCCCAGCATGAAGCTGAACGAACGGTATTTTTACTGCTTCGGCTGCGGAGCCACCGGCGATGTGATTAACCTTGTGGCGAGGTTATTTGATCTGAGCAGTTACGAGGCAGCGCAGAAGCTGGCACAGGATTTTGGGATTGGCCCGGACAAGCCGCCTGCGGCAGCTGCCCTGCCCAAACCGGAGCGTCCCCTGCTGAAAGCATACCGGCAGGAGGAAGTGCGCTGCCTGCGGGTGCTGTGTGATTATTTGCATCTTCTGGAAAGCTGGAAGGTGCAGTACGCACCCAAGACACCGGAAGATGTTCTGGATGACCGGTTTGTGGAAGCCTACCAGATGCTGGACTATGTGGAGTATCTGGCGGATTTGCTCATTGCCGCCGAACTGGAACAGCGGGTAAAAATCGTAGAAATGCTGAACAAGGATGGCCTGATTGCCGGTTTGGAGGAACGGCTGGACAGGCTGAAAAAGGAGGACGATGCCCATGAAAAACAAAGCGCAGCTTGACGGGATGCCCGTCTGGTTCGATGGAAAAAGCATCAATGAAGCCCTGTTTTGTGAGGAGTTCTTGCAGACGCACAAGATCATCTTCACAAACGGGGCTTTTTTCACGCCCGAAGGCCGTGTGACCGATGAACTGCCCCTGCGGGGAGAAATTTTTGAGGAGCTGAAATGCTGTGCGGTCAGCAACATTCCCCGCAAAATCAGCAACATTGTGGAGCTGATGAAGCTGGCAGCACTGGTGGAGGATTTTCCCCCGGAGCCGGATCGGATTCACCTTTCCAACGGCACACTTTTTCTGGACGGAACTTTTGCGAAAGGAAAGCCGAAAATCGTCCGTAACCGTTTCCCCGTGGCCTACAACCCCAACGCCCCAAAACCTGTTCTCTGGCTGCAATTTCTGGATGGCCTGCTCTACCCGGAGGACATCCCCACCTTGCAGGAATATATCGGCTACTGCCTGATTCCCAGCAACAAGGGACAACGGATGATGGTCATTAAGGGCAGCGGCGGCGAAGGCAAGTCACAGATCGGCGCTGTGCTGGGAACTTTGTTCGGTTCCAACATGAAGGACGGCAGCATCGGGAAAATATCGGAGAACCGGTTTGCTCGTGCCGATTTGGAGCATATCCTCCTGTGCGTGGATGACGATATGCGAATGGAAGCCCTGCGCCAGACCAACTATGTAAAGTCCATCGTGACCGCCCAGGGCAAGATGGATTTGGAGCGCAAGGGCAAGCAGAGCTATCAGGGATGGATGTGCGCCCGGCTGCTGGCTTTCTCTAACGGAGATTTACAGGCTCTGTTTGACCGGAGCGACGGATTTTACCGCCGCCAGCTGGTGCTGACCACGAAAGAAAAACCAGCTGGCCGTGTGGATGATCCCGACCTTGCCGAGAAGATGAAAGCCGAGGTGGAGGGCATCCTGCTCTGGGCTTTTGAGGGATTGCAGCGGCTGGCCGCAAACAACTTCAAGTTCACCGAAAGTGACCGCACCAGAGAAAACCGGGAAGCAGTCAAACGGGACAACAACAATGTCTATGATTTTCTGGATTCTGACGGGTATGTTCACCTGAAAGCCGATCTGTCCGCCAGCTCCAAAGAGTTGTATGAAGCATATCAGATTTACTGCACCGAAAACAACCTGCCTGCCCTGAAGCCACGCAGCTTCAGCGAAGCCCTGATCGCCTGCCAGAGCCGCTACAATCTGGAATACTGCAACAATGTGACCAACGCAGCCGGACGGCGGGTGCGTGGATTTCTGGGAATTGAGGTATTAGTGAGAAATCATATATCAGTGTTTTCCGGTGATTCGATGCGTACGTACGTACGCTTTGATTGACCGTTGTTCTCCCTTTTATAGCAATTCGACGGCTATACCAGTCAGAATCACCGGTCAAATCCCCATGCTAAATCAAGGCAAGTGGGAATCGAAAAGTATTTGACGGTTGGAAGAAATCATTTTGCAAACCGTGCTTCTCACCCCGGTGAACCGGGTGCATGGAACCATGGGAAATTGCACGGTTTCAAGCCAAATCACACGAAACAGAAAAGTCGGAAGGTGCGACCTGTGGACAGGACATCACACCGGCAATTCTGGACGGATTTGTTGACGAGAGAATTTTTCACGACACAGCGAAGCGGTTATGCCAGAGGGCGTACCGGCTTCGCTTTTTTATCAAGTAAATTTAGGAGGATTTTTTATGATGACGGTACGCAACGAGATTAAGGCACAGATCGTCCGGGCGGGATACACCATGCAGGAGGTAGTTGACCGGCTCCATGAGGAATACGGCTGGTCGGACAGCGTTTCCAACCTGTCGGCCAAGCTCCAGCGGGAATCTATCCGCTACAAGGAGGTTGTGGAGCTGGCTGATGTGCTGGGGTATGACATTTATTGGGGTCCCCGCAAAGGCGATGCCTTTGTGGGGAGAGGAGGAGCAGCGGAGCGAGTGAGCTTTCGCACCTGTGCGGAAGCGAAGGATGCACAGCTTGCGACGACGAGGCAGAAACGGAGGTAAATCTATGACAAGTGAAGAAAAGAAACTGTTGCAGGCAAAGCACCGCTTGGAGGAAGCCCAGGCACGGGATCGGGTGAAGGAGCGAAAAGCCCGGACAAGGCGGCTCATTCAGGAGGGCGCAGCGCTGGAAAAAGTGCTGCCGGAAGTACAGGCGGTAGGGCTTGACAATCTGGAAGAATACCTGCGGCGAAAGCTGGCAGGATACGATTGAAAACGGCTGGGAGGTCTCCGGGAAACCGGGGGCCTTCCTCTTTTTTATCCCGAAGGGCGCACTTACTCACCACCTGCTAAAGCAGGCGGTGGTAGCCCTCCCGTTGGTCGGGCACGTGCGCTCTCCGAGGGGGATTGCGGCTCCTGCGGGAGCCGCTGGACAAGGCTGCATTTCTACCAAACTGCCAGCCTTGCCCATGCAGTCGGCGCAGGGGTTTCCACTTTGGAAGCCCCTGTTCATGGGGTGGTATATTGCCACCCCATCCCGCCGCCTGCCTGCGTCAACCTGCCACCGGCAGCTTGACACAGATACAGGGGTGGAACAAATCGTTCCATCCCTGCCGGAGGTACGTCGCATTTCACGACGTACCTGTTGCAATCGAGTACGGAAGAAGGGCTACTGCGTTTTACAGTAGCCCTTCGGAAAGGACGGTAGACAATGGCGATTTATCATTTGGAGGCCAAGATAGTCAGCCGTGGAGCTGGACGCTCCGCTGTGGCTGCTGCGGCCTATCTGAGCTGTTCCCGAATGCTCAACGAGTATGACGGGGTGCAGCACGACTACACCCGCAAACAGGGCCTTGGGTGGCGGCAGGTTTTTCTGCCAACCACCGCCCCCGCAGAGTGGCTGGATCGAGAAACCCTGTGGAACGCCGTGGAGGAAACCGAAACCGCAAAGGACAGCCGCCTCGCCCGTGAATTTGTGGCGGCGCTGCCCATAGAACTGAGCCGGGAGGATCAAATCCGGCTCCTGCAAGATTTTATCAAGGAGCAGTTTGTGGCAGACGGAATGTGCGCCGATGCTGCCATCCATGACCCATATCCTCCCGGACACAATCCCCATGCCCATATCCTGTTGACGGTGCGCCCGCTGGATGAAAAGGGAAAATGGCAGTACAAGACCGAGAAAGAATACCTCTGCGTCAAAGACGGCGAGGAACGGGGCTTTACCGCTGCCGAGTTCAAGCAGGCGCAGGCCGACGGCTGGGAAAAACAGTACCCGTACAAGGTGGGCAAAAAGAAGGTGTATATGGCTCCGTCCGCAGCACAGGCCCAGGGCTATGAACGGGTATCCAAATACCCCAAAAGTACCAAATATGGAAGGCAGAATCCCATCACGGAACGATGGAACAGCGAGGAACATCTGCTTGTTTGGCGGGAGGCGTGGGCCACAGCGGCGAACCGCTGCCTGGAGCTGGCCGGTCATGCGGAGCGCATCGACCACCGCAGCCATGCGGCGCGGGGGCTGGAGGAACGGCCCACCGTCCACGAGGGCGTGGCGGCTCAGGCGCTGGAGCGGCGCGGCATCCTCTCCGACCGCTGCGAGCTGAACCGGCAAATCAAGGCGGACAACGCCCTGCTGCGGGAGCTGAAAGCGGAGCTTAAAAAGCTGTCCGATTTGGTTGTCCACACCGTGTCCGCCGTGGCGGAGCGGCTGGAGAAGCTGCGCGGCAGGGTGTTGATTTTCTGCTATCAGCTCTCCCACATCCGTGCGGGTCGGGAGCGGTATCAGGATGCCCTCCATGTGTATCGCCCACAGATGGCGCGGTACAACGGGCTGGTGCGGCAGATCAAGGACAAGAGCAGAGAGCGCAAAGCCCTGCTGGCTGAGAAGAAGGCCCTGCCTGCCCGGAAGATTTTCAAGCATAAGGAGCTGGCGGCCAGGATTGCGGAGCTGACCGAGGATTTGGAGGAACTGCGCTCCGAGAAGGCGCTGCTGTTGCAGCAGTTTGAGTACGCCGAGGACGCCGGGGCTGAAACCTTCCGCAAAGACATCGCCGCACTGGAATCCAACCTGGAAAAATTGGACGAGCAGGAGCAGAAATATTCCGCCGCACTGGATGCCGCACTGCATGAATACGCCGAGGTAAAATCGCAGGCCGCTGGCCTCGACCCGGTGGAATTGTACGAAGCCCGGCAGGCCATCAGGCTCGGACAGGAAGCGGCCGCCAATGAAAAGCTGGAGCAGGTGTTTGGCAGTAAATATTCGTTGCTGCGGTGGATGGACGCCAAACAGGCGCAGATACGGCTGACCAATGATTCCTTGGAGGAATATGCCGCACGCCAGCAGGCAAAGCAGAAGTATAAATCTATCTCACAGCCTGTCCGCAAACGGAATCACGAACAGGAGCGGTAACGCGAAAGGCGACAAGACAACTATGCCCCCGGTGCAGTCACCGGTCACATGGAAAAGTTATGTATAGGGCAAGTTGTTAAGAATAAACCGACCGGCGGGCGACGCTCATGGTTGGGAGCCGCCTGTCAGTCGTTCTGCTTTATTCCTTACCCGACAGCCGCCACCGGGCGCTCTCGCTCTGGAGCTCCACCATGCGGCGGTAGAGGCCGCCCTGCTCCATCAGCTCCGCCGGGGTGCCCTGCTGGGCCACATGGCCGTCCTCCAGCACCACGATGTGGTCGGCCCCCGCCACGGTGCGCATCCGGTGGGCGATGACCAGCACCGTCTTGCCCTGGAGCAGGCGGGAGAGAGCGGTCTGGACGGCGCTTTCGTTCTCCACATCCAGGCTGGCAGTGGCCTCGTCCAGCAACACCACCGGCGCGTCCTTTAGAAGCGCCCGGGCGATGGAGATCCGCTGCCGTTCGCCCCCGGAGAGGGTGGAGCCGTTCTCTCCGATCACCGTCTGATAGCCCTGAGGCAGCTTGCGGATGAACTCGTCGCATTGGGCGGCTTTGGCGGCTTCCAGCACCTCCTCGTCGGTGGCGCCCCGGCGGCCCAGGCGGATGTTCTCCATCACCGTGTCCCGGAAGAGCACCACATCCTGGAACACCATGGAGTAGGAGCGCAGGAGAGTCTCCGGGTCCACTGTGGACACATCCGTTCCGCCCAGAGACACCTTCCCGCCGGTGACGTCCCAGAACCGGGCGGCCAGCTTGCAGGCAGTGGACTTCCCGCCGCCGGAGGGACCGATGAGAGCGGTCACTTCTCCCTGCTTGGCCGTGAAGCTCACATCCTCCAGCACTCCAGTGCCCTCCCGGTAGGAAAAGGAGACATGGTCAAAGGTGATGTCGTAGCTGGACGGGCGGAAGTCCTCTGTCCCCGTCTGCACCGGCTGCTCCAGGATGGAGCGCATCCGCTCGATCTGCAGCTTGGTGTTGAAGGTGGCGGCGATGTTCTGGAGCACCACCCCCAGGGGATCGTACAGCCGGGCGGCTGCAAAGAGGAAGCCCAGGAAATAGAGGAAGGAGAGTTCCCCGGCCAACAGCAGCGCCCCACCGGTGAGTACCGTAGTGGCAAGCCCCAGCCGCAGGAAGGCCTGTGCGGAGCACACAAACACGCCGGTGGCCAGCTCAGAGCGGATGGAGCTGCCCTCCATGGCGGCCAGCTTTGCCTCCAGGTCGCCAAGGTACCGCTCCTGCCGGTGGCAGGCCTTGATGTCCCGGATGGTCTCCAGCCCCTCCTGGATGCAGTCGGCCACCGCCCGCTTATTCAGGATGTTTTTGGTTCCGAAGGCGTCCTGGATCTTCTTACTTCCCGCTGTCAGCGCCACCGCCACGGGCACCACCCACAGCACCGCTAGGGCCATGCGCCAGTCGCAGAGGAACATACACACTCCGATTATCAGCGTGGAGCCGATGGAGGCGAACAACTGGGGGACATAGTGGGAGAACATCTGGTCCAGGCTGGAGCAGTCGGCGATCATGGTGGAGGTCAGGTCGCTGAGATCCCGGTTCCCGAAAAAGGACAGGGGAAGCCTGCGCAGTGTCTCCGCCAAACTTACACGGCGGTTGGCGCTCTCCCGGTAGGTGGCGATGTAGAGGGAGGCGTACTGGAACCAGTGAAGGACGAACAGCAGGAGGAGCACCGCCAAGGCGAAGCCCACATAGATCCAGAACCCGTCCATGGGGCTGCTGCCGTCCTCCAGACAGCTCAGAAGATGCTGGACCGTGAACAGGACCGCCCCCACGGGGAACATGAGGGCCAGATTGCACACAAAGCACCAAATCACGGCCTTCACCAGATCCTTGGCCCCCTTCTCGCTGAGAGCGAAGATGTGCTGTAATTTCTTTGTCATACCGCTGCCTCCTTTCCCACCTTCCACTGGGTGCTGCGCTGATAGTCTGCCCACATGGCGGCGTAGACGCCGCTTTTCTTAAGCAATGCGCTGTGGCTGCCCTGCTCCGCAATCTTTCCCTCATTGAGGACGATGATATTGTCCGCGTTCTGCACCGTGGACAGCCGGTGGGCGATCATCAGCACCGTTTTGTTCCGGGTCAGCGTCTCAAAGGCCTTTTGGATCTGATGCTCGTTCTCCGGGTCAGCGAAGGCGGTGGCCTCGTCCAGCACCACGATAGGGGCGTCCTTCAAAATGGCCCGGGCCAGGGCGATACGCTGCTGTTCCCCGCCGGAGAGATAGACGCCCCTGGCGCCCACCACCGTGTCCAGACCCTGAGGCAGCTTTTCCAGAATGTCATCGCACTGGGCGGCATGGGCGGCGGCAAGCACCTCCTCCCGGGAGGCGTCCGGCCGGGCGGCCCGGATATTTTCCAGCAGGCTCTCCTTGAACAGCCGGGTATCCTGAAACACAAAGGCCACCTGTCCCATGAGGGCGGCGCCGTCCAGCTCCCGCACATCCGCGCCGCCCACGGTGACGCTGCCGTTGTTCACATCCCAGAACCGAGGGATCAGGCTGGCGGCGGTGGTCTTTCCCCCGCCGGAGGGGCCCACCAGAGCCACCACCTGTCCGGGCTGGACGGAAAAGCTCACATCCTCCAGCGCGGGCCGCTCCGCGCCGGGGTAGGTGAAGGTCACATGGTCAAAGGCCACGGCGTCGCCCGTCGGCCTCTTTGTGACCTTCGGTTCCTCCATGGGCTGCTGGCTCAGGATCTCGTCCAGACGGCCGATGGCCTCGTCGGCCTCCATCACCGCCTCGCTCATATACATGATGCGGTTGATCATCTGGCCGCAGGCGGGGGCGAACAGGGCATAGAAGATAAAATTCACCAGCGCGGTTCGCACATCCCCACCGGAGGCGATGAGCAGCGCCTCCGGGATCAGTAGGGCAAAGGCTCCGTTGATGAAGGTGAGAAAACAGGTCTGACCCGTCCGGCAGCTCATGGCGTACTGGCTGGCCAGATCGCTGTAATCCTGGATGGCGGCGTAGAAGGCCTTGAAGGAGTAGACCGTCTGCTGGAACATCTTCACCACCGGGATGCCCCGGACATATTCCACCGCCTCGCCGCTCATGCGCTCGATCTCCTGCTGATAGCGGTGGAAGAAGCCGGCGTTCTTGCCGCCCATCATCATGCACATGGACAGCAGGGCCAGCACCATGGTGAGCAGGCACAGCAGGCCCATCCGCCAGTCAAAGAGGAACAGCACGACGATGGCGGCGATGGGCGTCACTGCCGTGGCTGCCAGGTCGGGGAGCTTGTGGGCCAGCAGGTCCTCGGTGAGCCCGGCGTTGTCGTCGATGAGCTTGCGCAGCCGCCCCGACTGATTCCCGGAAAAAAAGCCCAGGGGGAGCCTCAGTACATGGGTCATGGCGGCGCGCCGGATGTTCCGGGCGGTGCGGAAGGCCGCAATATGGGTGGACATGAGGGCAGAAAAGTACAGCAGGATGCTGCCAATGGCAGTCCACACCGCCATCCAGCCCCAGCGGCCCAGGTCCCCGGCCCCGTCCAGGCTGGGCCAGGCGGACAGTACGCTCCTGGCCACCAGCCAGACGCACAGGTACGGCGCCAGCCCCAGTACCGCCGACAGGGCGGACAGGACACAGCCCAGGATCGTCAGGTTCTTGTGCCCACCCGCATAGCCCAGGATGCGGGCCAGGCTGCTTGGTTTCTTTTGTTTCAAGGTGATCCCTCCTTATTAAAATAAGTTAGTTATCGCTAACTGCTATCTAAAAAAGACAGGGGCTACGCCCCCATCAGTTTCAGCCATCCGGCGGTGTAGAAGTCCCGCAACTGATCCACATCCCGCAGACCCTGCTCCCGGGGCATATCATGGACCACGATCTCGAAGATGCCACCCATCATCCCGCTGGCGATGATGTGGCACAGGGATTTGTCCAGCGTGGGAATGTCCTTCCCTAGGTGGCGGAGCACCTCCATGTACTGGAGGGTGTACTCCACCTCCACCTCCACCATGTTGTGGACGAAGTGCTCGTAGCTGGTACCCTCTGCGCGGGTGAGGAGCAGCTTTACCGGCTCCCGGTGCTGGCAGATATAGTCCACCATCCAGTGAACGCAGTGGGAGGACTCCACCCCCATGTGGTCCGGCTGCTGCTCCTCGGGCAGTTCGGCAAAGGAGGTCTGGGCCTCCATGAACTTGCCCATCAAAGCCTTGGCGTGGGGCTCCACAATGGAGGCGAACAGAGCCTCCTTGCTGGAGAAATAGCCGTAGAACGCCCCAGTGGTCACCCCGGCGTTCTTCACGATCTGCCGCAGGGAGGCCCCCAGAAAGCCCTTGTCCAGAAACTCTGTCAAAGCGGCCTCCTGGATCTTCTCCAGGGTGGCGGTCAATTTTTCATCCATGGAAGGTTCTCCTTATAACAGCGTTATATAACATTGTTATAATATAGCTGATGTTGCAATTTGTCAAGAGGGAAATGAAAAAGCCCGGCGCGGCACCGGGCTTCATACTCAAAGCCTTTTTTCTGGTTTTAACACTGGCAGGGCGCTCATGCTGTGGAGGCTCACCCCAAGAGTGGACAGGTTATGGAGCATGGCGGAAGTGGTGGGAGGCAGGATGCCTGCCACACCAAGGCCGATCAGCGCCCCGTTGAAGCCGATGACGAAGCGGT
>OLRX01001307.1_pt1 | contig 18942 bp, 17 predicted proteins | sample 1672991 | NCBI WGS metagenome assembly OLRX01 (sample SAMEA3136744, study PRJEB25190) | human gut metagenome | biome: human gut; feature: human-associated habitat; material: faeces | place: Austria | collected 2013
ATCCTTGACTCCTTCGATTCCATCTGCCGGTTTAGTTCCTGATGAAGAATCAGAGCATTTAAGAAATAGACCTGTTTGCGTTAGTGGCATAGAGTACACGCCAACAAAGGAATTACATAAGATCTCGGAAAAACTGGACGAAATACTCCATCAACAGGAACAATATACTAATCCATTGGAACGAGCCGTTTATCTTCATTGCAACATAGCCCAATTACAACCTTTCGCTAATAAGAACAAGCATGCTTCCCGAATGATAGAAAGTATTGTATTAATGAATGCTGATATTATCCCCGTTTATTCTTTAAGGGAGACTGATATATTGAACTACAAGAAAGGGGTATTATTTTTTTGCGAAACTGGAGAATATTCCCTATATGCTGACTACTTCCTGAATAGACAAATCGAAAGAATAAAAGAAATCGAGGAATAAAAAACAGTCTTTCCTCAAAACACCATCCTGATATCATGTTTTGTAGTACCAATGTAGTACCATTTTCAATTAAGAGCAAAGAAAAACCCTTCCAGAAAACATCTGAAAGGGCTTCGTGAGGTTCCTGGCGGATTCGAACCGCCGTACACGGTTTTGCAGACCGCTGACTAAGCCACTCATCCAAGGAACCTTGTCGTTAGCAATCTTTGTTTCTCGATTGCGGTTGCAAAGGTACGACATTTTTTTTAATCTGCAAATATTTTGCTATTTTTTTTCTCACTTTTCTGCATTTTTTTCGCAACCGTACTTTGGCTTGTTCTGCATAGACTTCATGGCGCAGTCCGAACTACAGCATTCACACGGATTGCTATTGTTCTTTATGCGCTTGAAATACTGAAAGATACGTATACTTATCCATATTGTACAGAGGCATACGATTGCAATAACTATAATTTGTTGTAATTCCATGCTTGATAAACAAATAATTTTAGGTTTAGGTTTATTAAATGATAATACTTCCTATTTGGAATACGGTAAATGCAACAAGCCAAGCCAATCCAGTGGTGTATCCTGCTGCGAATATGGCCCATTTCCAACTGCCGGATTCTTGCTTGATTGCTGCGAAAGTGGCAATACAGGGGAAGTAAATCAATACAAACAGCATGTAAGCTAATGCAACCAGTGGAGTAATGGGGATGCGGTTAGAAAGATTCACATTTTCCACATCTCCTTCATTTGTGTATAATACTCCTAGTGTGCTTACTACCAGTTCTTTAGCCCCCACACCTGAAATAAGTCCGATTCCTAACTTCCAGTCAAATCCTAGCGGTTTGATAACAGGCTCTATTGCTTTGCCTATTTGTCCGATATATGAATTTTTTTGTTGCTCAGCCACGCTTTCGTAAGCATCATGTTGTGGATAATACCCTAGAAACCAGATAATAATTGAGGCAATCATGATAATGCCTCCCATCTTTTTCAGATATTGTGCTCCTTTTTCCCATGTATGGCGCATGATACTTTTAGAGGTAGGCATACGATAGGGGGGGAGTTCCATCACAAATGGAGAATCTTCTCCTTTCACCAGAAATTTACTGAAAATACGGGCCATTATTACTGCCAATAAAATGCCTGCTGTGTAGATGCAAAGTAGCATAAAGCTGGCGCAGTTAGGGAAAAAAGCACCTATCATAACTAAATATATGGGAAGACGAGCACTACAGGACATTAAAGGATTCACCAACATGGTGATTAGTCTGGACTTTCGATCTTCTATAGTACGTGTTGCCATTATGGCAGGTACATTACAGCCGAATCCCATAATCAGTGGAATAAAGGACTTGCCATGCAGTCCCATCCGATGCATTATTTTATCCATGATAAATGCAGCGCGTGCCATATACCCCGAATCTTCCAATATAGAAATAAAAAAGTATAATATGAGGATATTCGGCAGGAAAACGATAACACCGCCCACTCCACCGATAATACCATCTATCAGTAAGTCTTTCAAAGGACCTTCAGTCATATTGTTCCGTATCAGGTTGCCCAACTGGTCTACTAGCCATTCAATACCTTGCATAGGGTAGTCACCCAAAACAAAGGTTCCCTCAAACATGATGTAAAGGAACAGGAAAAAAATAGGATATCCCCAAATGCGATGTGTCACAATACTGTCTATCACGCGGGTTGTTTGTTCTTTTTCCAAATGATTGTCGGTGAATGTTTCCTTCAAAGCTCCGGTAATAAAACCATATTTAGCATCCGTAATAGCTTGCTCGCTGTCTTCGTTCATCACTTTACGGATACGTAAGGTTTCCTTGTTGCGTATCGCTATAATTTCTTTGCCATTAGGCAGTGTAGAGATGAAATTTTCTATTTCCTTATCGTTTTCCAGTAATTTGATGGATAGGAAGCGGGTGGAATATTTATGGCGTATGTCTTCGTTTTGACTGATTGCTTTTTTTACTTCTTCGATACTGCGCTCCAGTTCAGGCGTCAGCTTCTCCTGCTCTGCAATGGATGCGATGACCTGGTTCTTGCGTTCTTCCAGGTTACGCAGATATTTTAACCGTTCATCCAGATTGCGCAGGACCTCATCGTCCAGGGAGCCTGTGGCTTCCTTACGGTATCTGGCAATAAAGGGAATGGTGTTGCCTTCATCAATCAGCTTTACAGCTGCCTCTGCCTGGTGGCGGCCAATATTCAGTTCTTCCGCCAGTTTCTTAATAATGTCCATGGGTAATCCTCACCTATCTGTAATCTAACTAACTTATATATTATAGTTCATCCCTTCTTCTTATGCAAGTTCTGTTACAATGGAATTGTCTTCATCTGGACACAGCGCTTAATTCGTGATAAAATAAGCAGGATAACTACAGAAAAACTACCGTAAGGACTTAAAGAAAGGTATCTGTTCAGAATTATGAATGAAACTTATAATAGCCAAAACCCCAACACCGGCAAACAGCCCAGGAATCCCAAGGAATCCACTTCCTCAGAGCGCCTGGCAACCTGCTCCATGATAGCAGGAATCACAGGGATGATTTGCAGCTTCTTTTATTTTCCGGTATCCCTTGTCAGCGGCAGCAACACGCCTACCGGGATGATCTGCGGCATCATCGGCATCGTCCTTGCCATCATGTCAAGGAATGCGGATGTCAGCGGCAGGAAAAGCTTCAATGCCCGTGCAATCACCGGCATTGTGCTCAGCGGCCTTGCCATTGCGCTTACCTTCTTCTTTTTCTACCTGCTGGGATGTTACTATGAAATCCTCAGCGACCCTGTGATGGGACCTAAATTCAACGAATACATCAACCGCATCCAGCAGCAGATGCACCTGTCCGGCGGTTCCTCCTGGATCCATCTCTGATTGGGATTTCATCCCCATGCCGGCAGCAGGTCAATGCCAAAGAATACCAGCAGCACATTCTTGCCTATCCAGTTGACCACGATAATCCCTGCCGCTATATACACAAACAGTGTTTCATGCCCCAGATACCATCTGGGGTTTTTTGTAACTTTGGAAATAACAAAACTGGCCGCTTCTGCCAAAATCACCGCTGCCATGTAGAGCACAATGGGATGATACTGAAAACTCATCTTCAAATTTCCCCTCAAAAGCGCCCGGACGGCTCTGGTTCCTCCGCAGGCCGGACAGTAAAGCCCGGTTGTAAGATGAAACAGGCAGGGAAATCCCTGCCTGGCCATCCATTCCACAAACTGAATGATTGTATCCATCATAATTATTTACATCAGCGCCCGAATGGTCTGCTTGATGCCGTACTCTCCCTTCTCCTTCTCCAGACTTTCATATCGTCCGCAGGCAGCTCTGAATTCCCCCCCTTTCAAGGTTCTGGTCAGAATACCAAATTCGTCCATACCGTAAAGCTCAATCACCTCTGTCTGACCGAAGCACATCTGTACGTCCTGCTCCTTGTTGCGGTGGCTGCCTGCCAGACGCAGGAAATACCGAAAAGAATCCTGCTCCATAGGCAGAATCTCCTGCTTTTCGTCTCCCCAGCCCATATCCACATTCTGATCCAGATTCTGGGCCGCTTCAATCAAATCCGCTACCACCGCGCTGGCAGTCGGCAGTTTTCCGGCTCCGCTGCCGTAGAACATGGTATCTCCTACCATATTTCCCCTCACCAGGATTCCGTTGAACACATCGCTGACCGGGTAGAGTGGATGGCTTTTCCCCACCATCACAGGCGCCACATATGCGCTGACTCTGCCGTCTCCCAGGATTCTGCTGGTTCCAAAAAGCTTGATGGAAGCTTCCATCTTCTGAGCGTATTTAAAATCAGCCTCTGTAATGCCGGTAATACCTTCCGTATAAATTTCCTCATAATTCACCTGACGCCCTGTAGCCATAGCAGTCAAAATGGCAATCTTGCGGCAGGTATCATGGCCTTCTACATCCGCCTCCGGATTGCGTTCCGCATACCCCAGATTTTGCGCTTCCTTCAAAACCGTCTCAAAGGATGCTCCCTCCCGCTCCATCTTGGTAAGAATATAATTAGTGGTCCCGTTTAAAATACCGGTAATCTCCTGGATCTGTTCTCCCTTCAGGCAGCGGTACAACGGCCGGACAATGGGAATTCCCCCTCCTACGCTGGCTTCAAAAAAGAAATTCACGTGATTTTTACGGGCAATTTCCAAAAGCTCCGTACCATAGGCGGCTACCAGCGCCTTATTGGAGGTCGCCACATGCTTCCCCGCCAGCAGGCAGGCCTTAACAAAAGGATACGCGGGATTTAATCCGCCCATGGTTTCCACTACCAGCCGGATTTCCTCGTCCTCCTCAATCCTCTTAAAATCATGGACGATTTTGTCCGCCACCGGGCTGTCAGGGAAATCCCTTAAGTCCAGGATATACTTTACCTCAATTTCCTGTCCGGCGGCTTTTGCCACCTGCTCCCGATTCTCCGTCAATACTTCTACTACGCCGGAACCGATCGTTCCGTATCCCATTACCGCTGCTTTTACCATTTTTCTGCTCCGCTCCCTGTTTCTGTTAATTTGTAGCTGTTCAGGACGGCCTGAACCGTCAGGATTGCCTATTCTCTGGCTAATATTTTTACATAGTGGACGCCGGATACAGCCTCCAATTCTTCCACCATAGTGGATACATTTCCCGTATTTTCCCTCACCTCAACGCTCAAAGTTAAGGTAGCCACTCCTCCAACCGGAATACTTTGATGGATCGTCAGGATATTGGCTTTATAAACCGCCACTACATGAAGCAAATCGCTGAGCAGTCCCTGCTCATCATCCATCTGGATTACCAAGGTAATCGTCTTCCCCTTAGCGTTATCGTAAAAAGGCAGAATATCATCCTTATATTTGTAAAAAGAGCTGCGGCTGATTCCTACCTTTTCGGTAGCTTCCTGAACCGTGATAGCTCTCTCGGATTCCAACAGCCTTTTAGCCTCTACCACCTTTAACAGCACCTCAGGCACCGCCTTTTGTTTTACCAGAAAATACTTGCTCTTATCTCCCATATGCACCTCTTCTCAAACCGCTCAAGTCAAATCCGCGGCCCGAATGTCCGCATTGCAAATACATCTGTACTCATGGAAAAGATATTAACATACTTTCCTTCCGGATGCAACCCGATTTTATGTTTTTTAGAAGATGCAAAAAGCAGTCAAGACGGAAAATTCCCTCTGACTGCTCTCTGTCTTCTTGTTTTAACACAACAGTTTATTAGTCGTCCGCTCCCGCGTTTTTATCCGGGCATCCCAGACTCATCCAGCGCAGATAGGCACTGATAAACTGGTCAATTCCTCCATCCAGAACGGCATCGACATTTCCGGTTTCCTCACCGGTACGGTGATCCTTCACCATGGTATAGGGCTGGAGCACATAGGAACGGATCTGGTTTCCCCAGCCAATTTCCTTCACATCTCCCCGGATTCCCGCAGCCTTGGCCGCCTGTTCCTGCTGCTTCAGCATATACAGCTTAGCCTTCAACATCTGCATAGCTTTATCCTTATTCTGGAACTGGGACCGCTCATTCTGGCAGGTAACCACGATTCCTGTGGGGAAATGCGTGATACGGATGGCGGAGGAAGTCTTGTTGATGTGCTGGCCGCCGGCGCCGCTGGAACGATAGGTGTCGATTCGGATATCATCAGGATTAATTTCAATATCGATATCATCCTCCAAATCCGGCATCACATCACAGGACACGAAGGAAGTCTGCCGCTTTCCCGCCGCATTAAAGGGAGAAATCCGCACCAGGCGATGTACGCCATGCTCGGAACGTAAATAGCCGTAGGCATTTTCCCCATTGATTTGAATAGTAACGGACTTAATTCCCGCTTCTTCTCCGTCCAGATAGTCCAGCACCTCATACTTAAAACCTTTGCGCTCCGCCCAACGGCAATACATCCGATAAAGCATGCTGCACCAGTCGCAGGACTCAGTGCCTCCGGCGCCGGCATTCAGACGCAGAATAGCGTTGTTGCTGTCATATTCACCGGAAAGAAGCAGCTTCAGCCGCATCTCCTCCAGAGTCTTTGCAAAATCATCCAGCATCTGCTGGATTTCAGGAATCAGAGAAGCATCGTTCTCCTCATACCCCATCTGAATCATTACCTGGATGTCCTCATAAGCCTGCTCCAGAGATTTATAAGTGTCCACCTCGTCTTTTAAATGCTTGGCCTCCCGGACCATGCGGGTAGACTTCTCCGGGTCATCCCAAAAACCCGGCTCTTCCATGGACTTATCTAATTCTGCAATCCGTCTTTCTTTGCCGTCCAGGTCAAAGTGAATCCCTCACTTCCACTAATGGTTTGTCATACGTGGACAACGTATGTTTAAAATTATCGAACTCAACCACAGCTTCACCTTCTTTCATTGTTTTTTTGTAATAGTTCAGGACGGCGGGCATCTTCTTGCCCGGCCAAGGCCGGAGAAGAAACATCGGATGTTCATCCCTCGGAGGGCACCTAGTCCGATGTGAAAATAAGGGCAAAAGCATATTTATTTCATCCGGCCGCAGCACTGTTTGTACTTTTTGCCGGAGCCGCAGGGACAGGGATCGTTAGGATAGATCTTCTGTTCTGCCCTCTTCTTGGGAGCGCTGGCGGAACCCGGGTCGCGATTGGTGCCGGTTACCTTCACGTTGGATTCACGCTCTACCTTCTGTTCAACACGGATATGGAAAAGAATACGTACGGTCTCTTCCTGGATAGAGGCCATCATGGCCTCATACATCTCGTAGGCCTGCATCTTGTACTCCACAACCGGATCTCTCTGTCCATATGCCTGGAGTCCGATCCCCTCGCGCAGCTGATCCATATCATCCAGATGAGCCATCCACTTGTTATCGATCACTTTCAGAAGTACTACCCGCTCGATCTCACGAATCTGCTCTGTCTCCGGGAACTCCGCCTCTTTCGCCTCGTAAAGCTTAATCGCTTCCTCCTTCAGCATATGCTTCAACTCGTTTTTCTTCATCTTGCCGCTCTCTTCCGGCAATTTAATAGGCTTTAGAGGAATAATAGGCAAAAGCAGATTGTTCAGTTCCTTCATATCCCAACTTTCAGGAGACTGATCGTCAGAGATGGACATATCTACCGCATTCTCTACAATTTCAGTAATCATTTTCAGGATCAGATCCCGCATGTTGTCTCCGTCCAGAACCTTACGGCGCTCCGCATAGATTACTTCTCTCTGCTCATTATTTACTTCATCGTATTTTAACAGCTGCTCACGAATGCCATAGTTATTGAATTCAATCTTCATCTGGGCTTTTTCAATGGCATTGGACAGCATCCGATGCTCAATCTGCTCCCCTTCCGGCACACCCATAGCCTCAAACATTTTCATCAGGCGGTCAGAGCCAAACAGTCTCAGCAAGTCGTCCTCCAGGGACAGATAGAACCGGGATTCTCCCGGATCACCCTGACGTCCGGAACGGCCTCTCAGCTGATTGTCAATACGTCTGGACTCATGACGTTCCGTACCGATGATCTTTAGTCCTCCCAGAGCTTTCGCCTCATCGTCCAGCTTAATATCCGTACCACGACCTGCCATGTTGGTGGCAATGGTCACCGCTCCGTGGATACCTGCATCCGCTACGATTTCCGCCTCCAGCTCATGGAATTTGGCGTTCAGCACCTTATGTGGGATGCCCCGTCTCTTGAGCATACCGCTTAAAAGTTCTGAAGTCTCAATGGCGATAGTACCCACCAGAACCGGCTGCCCCTTCTTATGAGCCGCCTCAACCTCATCCACAACCGCCTTAAATTTCTCTTTCTTTGTCTTGTAAACCGCATCCTCCAGGTCCTTACGAATCATGGGGCGGTTCGTAGGAATGGAGATTACATCCATCGAGTAGATGTTCCTAAACTCCTTCTCCTCCGTCAGAGCCGTACCTGTCATACCGGCTTTCTTGCGGAATTTATTAAAGAAATTCTGGAATGTGATGGTAGCCAGCGTACGGCTCTCCCGGCGGACATTTACATGTTCCTTCGCCTCGATAGCCTGATGAAGTCCATCGGAATAGCGGCGGCCAGGCATAATACGTCCTGTAAACTCGTCTACAATCAGGACTTCGTTATCTTTTACCACATAGTCCTTGTCTTTAAACATTAAATAGTTTGCGCGAAGGGCCAAAATAATGTTGTGCTGAATCTCCAGATTCTCCGGATCTGCCAGGTTCTCAATATGGAAGAAATCTTCCACCTTCCGAACACCCTGCTCGGTCAGATTCACAACCTTATCTTTTTCATCTACAATAAAGTCTCCGGTCTCCTCGATTTCCTCCCCCATAATGGCGTCCATCTTGGAAAACTCCTTGGAAACCGTACCCCGCTCCAACTGACGTGCCAAAATATCGCACACCTCATAAAGCTTGGTAGATTTACCGCTCTGGCCAGAAATAATCAAAGGAGTTCTGGCCTCATCGATCAGCACAGAGTCCACCTCATCGATAATACAGTAGTCCAGGTCTCGCAAAACCAGCTGCTCTTTGTAGATAGCCATGTTATCGCGAAGATAATCAAATCCCAGCTCATTGTTGGTTACATAGGTAATATCACAGGCATAGGCCTTCTTTCTCTCCTGGGAATTCATCTCATTGAGAACCACTCCTACGGTAAGTCCCAGGAAACGGTGAACCTGCCCCATCCATTCGGCGTCACGTTTTGCCAGATAGTCATTGACCGTTACAATCTGGACGCCTTTTCCTGCCAAAGCATTTAAGTACGCCGGGCAAGTGGACACAAGCGTTTTTCCTTCACCTGTTTTCATCTCCGCGATACGGCCCTGATGGAGCACGATGCCTCCAATCAGCTGTACCGGGAAATGTTCCATATTCAGTACTCTTCTGGCTGCTTCCCGCACTGTGGCAAACGCTTCCGGCAGAATATCGTCCAGTGTCTCGCCTTTTTCCAAACGCTCTTTAAAGATTCTGGTCTGGTCCCGAAGTTCCTCATCGGATTTGGCCACCATTTCCGGCCGAAGGCCTTCGATCTTTGCCACAATCGGCCGAATCAGCTTCAGCTCTCTGTCACTGTGAGTCCCGAATACCTTTTCAATCAAATTCATGGTATGCTCTCCTAACTTCTTCCTTATATAAATCCATCTCAAACAGCGCCCCCGCCTGTCAGGACAGTTCTCTTCCTAGTATCTGCCGCATGTACCACGCTTATTCTGTAAATGCCTGCAGACAGCTACGCTTGCGATGCAGTCGTAACCCTTCGGGATATCCGATGTGAAAACGAGGGCAAAAACATGCTTATAAACAAACTTGAGGCCTGCTTTTGCCCTCGTTTTCCGCCATCCCGAACTGTTACATATAATCTAAGATATTGTAGCACTAAGAAGAAATTTATTCAACCGCTTCCTGCCACGTTCATATAAAATTAACTTTTTCCCCTTTCTTATGGTCAACTAAGCACATTGCACAAAAACTATGTTCGATTCTGGTAATTTCCACAGTATCCACATTTTTCATCCACACTTCTCCCCAGACTTATCCACCGAAAACTTGTCCGATTTTATAGCGAATTTTAGTTATACACCGAGTTATCCACATTATCCACAATCCCCATAGTTACGTTTCAAGGGATTTTACAAAATCTTTTCACTTTCTTTATTTTTGTATAGTTCTCATAAACTTCACAATTTCCTCATAAAATACACGAATTTCCCTTGACAAATCAGGGGGCAACGCAGCTGACGGACAACCTGTGTATTTTATCTATAAAGCCTATTTTTATAAAAAATTAAGATAAATTGTCAGAACAATCCTCTATTTTAAATTGTATTTTCAGGATAAATATGTTATACTAGAGTTATCCCAAGAAAAGGAGTTGATTATATGCGTTATACCATCACAGGAAGAAATATTGAGGTAACTCCAGGACTGAGAGCCATGGTGGAGAAGAAAATTGGCAAACTGGAACACTTCTTCACTCCCGATACTGAAGTGATCGTAGCTCTGAGCGCTCAGAAGGACCGTCAAAAAATTGAGGTAACCATCCCCATCAAGGGCAATACCATCCGCGCTGAAGAGTCCAGCACAGACATGTATGTTTCCATCGATCTGGTAGAGGAGGTTATTGAACGCCAGATCCGCCGATATAGAAAAAAACTGATTGACAAAAAACAATCCGCCCTCTCTTTCTCCCAGGCCTTTATGGAGGAAGAGGACGAGCATCCGGAAGAAGATATCCGAATTGTCAAAACAAAGAAATTTGCCATCAAACCCATTGATCCTGAGGAAGCCTGCCTGCAGATGGAAATGCTTGGACACAATTTTTACGTGTTCCTCAATGCAGACACCGATCAGGTAAATGTAGTTTACCGCAGAAAAAATGGAACCTATGGACTTATTGAACCGGAATTCTAAAGCAGACGCTGTTCATTCCTTTCTATATTTAACAGCTGTTCGGAACTTTGATCTGAACTAAAAAACCGGCAGGGAATGCCTCACATGGCTTTCTCCTGCCGGTTTTTATGTAACATTTAAAAGAAAGTAACTGCCTTACAAGGCGTCCGGTAATTGGACGGAGCCAGACAGATTCCTGTGCTGGGGTTGCTGGCGTGGATGATTTGCCCTCCGCCGATGTAGATTCCTACATGGTTAATATAACCTCCGCTGGCATAGAACAAAAGATCTCCGGGCTGAACCTCGCTTACATCAATCTCTTTCCCTCTGCCTGCCTGATCTCTGGAACTGCGCCCTGTACTGATTCCAAAATGGGAGAATACGCTCATAACAAATCCGGAGCAGTCCGCGCCGTCCGTCAAGCTGGTTCCACCGTACTTGTAAGGATTTCCCAAAAACTGTTTCGCATAAGCTACCACAGCATTTCTGGTGGCAGAATCCACTGAACTTGAACTGCTGCCAGGGCCTTTACCGCTTTCCGTAGTTTTCTCTGTCTCTTTCTCGGTTTCCTTTTCCGTAGCTTTCTGGGTCGTGGGCGCCGCTACAGTGCCATCCTCCCCCTCTTCGGGATTGGCCGCGATGGTTCCCACCGTCTGGGCCGCGGTTGTTTCCTTTCGTGTTTCCTCCGTGGTCTCTCTGGTTGTTTCCTTTTGAGTCTCTTTCTGCGTCTCTGCCGCCTCAGAAGCCTTTTGGGCTTCCGCTTTCTTAGCTTCCTCCAGCTCTTTTATCGCCTCCTCGGCTTCTTGTCTGCGTTTTTCTTCCTCTGCCTTCTGCGCCTCTTCTTCCTCATTGGAAACAGCCTCCGGCATAGAGATCTCCGTCTTCATGTATTCCTTGTATACATAACCTTCCAGATCGGAATCCACAGCCACTTTCAGGAAATCTCCCTGTTCCTCCAAAACCACATAGCTGGCCCCCTCAGACAGCAAAGTTAAGGTTTTACTGGTCAAATCCGGACTCTGTCGCAGCCTGAGAGTGGGGGTTCCTACTACAGTGCCATATTCTGTGCCTACGGATTGGGCTTTTTGCTCCGCTTCTTTTCCGGTAACAAAATACTCTGCCTTAATATAGCCTGTCACAGAGCCCGATTGAATCTGATACCAGGTTCCGTCTTCCCCCTGGACTGTATCCAGGATCGTGGCTGCGCTGTCATTATAAATCTTGCCTAATACCTGGCTGGAAGTGTTGGCCTCGCTGCGGATATTAACATGACCGCTGATCTTGGAAATAGCAATGTTATCATAAGCGGAAAACGAGGTCTCCTGAAGAGCTTTTGAAGTTTCAGAAGATGAAGCCGCCTGACTCTCCTCCCCCCCGCCGCTGTCCGCAGAGACAATTTCAGGAAAATTGATGGATTCGATCGCCTCCGAAAGAGACTTCTCCGGCTCCTCATTGCTGGCATAGTAATTGTTCATCGCCACTGTGATGCCCGCCAAAGAAGAACTGGTCTCCAGATTGGTGCTGGCCAATGCTGTCATCGACCAGGCGGCCGCGCACACCCCTCCTGCCAGCAGTATTTTTCCCAGTTGATTCATCCCAATGCCCCTCTTCCTCTAGTGCCTCGTCAAATAATGTTCCGCGCTGGTTACCGCGTTTGCCCCATCAGCCGCCGCCGTAATAATCTGACGCAGGTTTTTCTTTCTTACATCTCCTGCCGCAAAAATACCAGGAGCGGAAGTCGCGCAGTCCTCTCCTGCCTTAATATATCCCTTCTCCATCTCTACCAGACCTTCAAACGCCTGGCTCTCCGGAGTGATACCAACAGCAATAAATACGCCCTGCAAAGAAAGGGTACGTTTTTCTCCTGTCTTTACATTGGAGATTTTCAGGCTGTCCACCTGCCCTTCTCCGCAAATTTCCTCTGCAACGCTGTCCCAAACCATTTCCACATTATCCAGAGAAAACAGCTTTTCCTGAAGGCTCTTCGCCGCTCTCAGTTCATTTCTGCGGTGAATCACATAAACTTTGGAGCACATTCTGGCCAGAAAAATGGCATCCTCCACCGCCACATCGCCTCCACCGATCACCGCCGTCACCTTGTTGCGGAAAAAGGCGCCGTCACAGGTGGCGCAGTAGGAAACTCCCGCTCCGGAAAGTTCCTTTTCCCCTGGAACCTCCAGAAGCCGATGATGAGCCCCTGTAGCTAAAATTAAGGATTTCGCCTCATAGGTATCTTTCTCACCCACAACCCGCTTCACCTTGCCAGCGCCCTCATCCTCGACGCGGACCACCTCGTCCTCCGCAAACAAAGCACCCAGCTTGTCCGCATGTTCCCGAAACTTCATCCCCAGCTCATATCCGCCAATGCCAGGGAGCCCCGGATAGTTGTCCACTTCATAAGTATTCAAAACCTGTCCTCCGCTTACCATCGCGCGCTCGATGACCAGGGTATTCAGCTTTGCTCTTTGAGCGTAAATAGCGGCCGCCAGACCCGCAGGGCCGGAGCCGATAATAATTAAATCATACATATCCGCAATGTACCTTTCGCTTTAAATTTTATCTATACTTAATATCATACCACAAGATCTTAATTTATTGCAGGGAATTTTCTTACGATTCTCTTATGGTTCCATGGAGTTTTCCCCCTTCCTGCGTCCTCTTGCATTCCTTCCGGGAAGATTTTATAATAATGGTAACCGTTCAGGACAGCGAATGTCCTGAGCTGTTGCTGACGGTAAATGAATGTTAAACTGCTGCTTTTTGAGGAAGGAGATTCCATATGTCCAGAAAAACTGTTCTTGTTACCGGTGCCTCCCGCGGCATCGGCAAAGCCATCGCTGTCAAATTTGCCAAAAAAGGCTACAACGTAGCCATCAGCTGCATCCGTACCAAAGACCGTCTGCTTCAAACGCAAAAGGAAATCGAAGGGTTCCAGGTTCCATGCCTTGCTTATTTAGGCGATATGGGCGATATGAGCTGCTGCCAGGAGCTCTTCTCAAAAATAAAAACTAGATTCGGGGGCGTAGACGTTCTGGTTAACAATGCCGGTGTTTCCTATATCGGCTTACTTCAGGACATGTCTTCCCAGGATTGGGAGCGAATGCTTCACATGAATCTTACCTCTGCTTTTAACTGCTGCAAGCTTGCTATTCCCTATATGGTACAGCAGCAGCAGGGAAAAATCATCAACATTTCCTCTGTATGGGGCGTCTGCGGCGCCTCCTGTGAGGCAGCTTACTCTGCCACCAAAGGCGGAATCAATGCCCTCACCAAGGCGTTGGCAAAAGAACTTGCCCCCTCCAATATTCAGGTCAACGCTGTAGCCTGCGGAGCGATTGACACGGAAATGAACCAGTGGATGTCGGAAGAAGACCTCATTGCTCTGGTAGATGAAATCCCTGCCGGCCGCCTGGGGAAGGCGGAAGAGGTGGCGGACCTGGTATATCATCTGGGGTATAAAAATTCTTATCTTACCGGCCAGGTTATCGGACTGGACGGCGGCTGGATCTGACATTTTTCTTCCAATCCCTTACGAATTGATTACGTTCCTTGACCCTGGAGCTGCTCCAGGGTGTACACTGTTCCTGTAAGCAGTACAAGATAAAACATCCATCAAAGGGGGATTTTTCTATGAAATTAAAACGCTTCGCAACCATTTCTCTTGCTCTGGCCTTGACCGCCGGCTCCGCATTTACATCCTTGGCAGCAGGATTTGTTTCCACTTCCCAGGGGACCAAATATCAGTGGGGCGACGGTTCCTACTGCACCAACAACTGGGTTCTTTACAAAAACCACTGGTTCTACTTTGGAAACGATCAGATTTTAAGAACCGGCTGGATTCAGAGGGACAACACCTGGTACTACGCTGCCGATACCGGCGAGCTTCAGGGAGGCATCATGAAGATCAACGGAAATGTCTACTACTTTGACAATAATTCCTGCAAAATGGTAACCGGAGACCGCAGCTATAATGGTGAAACCTATACTTTCACAGAAAATGGCACTACTCCGGATTCTCCCTATGTTTACACGGAATGGGACAGCTATGGACATGTAACAAGGGGAACGAAAACTGGCGTTTTCCGCTAAAATTTGAATATAATGTACTCTTGATGCAAAAAGGCGTTTCTCCAATCCAATTGAATCTCTGGAATGGAGAAACGTCTTTTGCTTTCTGTTCTTAGTTATTCCGCAAACAGCGTGTTCACGTCAAATGCGCTGTCAATCATTTCCGCTTCCAGCATAAAATCCGCCGTTTTCTGAAGGCCGGCAATATCCGACTCCGTCACATCGGTGCTGAAATCATATGCTGTATACATTTCTTTCACAGCCTCCGCATCCAAATCCAGCTCCTGCGCCACGATTTCCATGGTTTCCTCATAATGATTTTCCATGAAGTCGCTGATGGTTCCCTGAGCTTCTTTCAAAGTCTCCACCAGCTGCGGATAATTTTCCGCGAATTCACCTGTTACCGCAACCGCGATGCTGGCATCGATCAGGCCCTCTCCATCGGTTACCAAATGGTAGCCGGACTGTTCCGCCTGATAGGCTGTGGCGCCTGCCAGCATAGCAACGTCAAGGCTTCCGCCCTCCAGACCGGCCATCGCATCCGGAATCGACATATTTACATAATTTACATCCTCAATGGTCATATCCGCTGTTGCCAGATATGCGGCCAAAAGCTCGTGAAGGTTGGTCCCCACGGGGCCCGCAATGGTCTTTCCCGCCAGGCTCTCAGGTGTCGTCAGGCTTTCATCCTTAGTATACAGGCAAAAAGCCTTGGGCGAGCGGCTGTACATATTAACAATCTGAATATCCGCCCCGTTAGCCGCAGAAAGTATCACGGAGCTTCCTCCTACCGCATAGAGGACCTGAACGTCCCCGGAAGCCAAAGCCTGGGTCTGATCCGCTCCAGATGTAATTTCAGCGTACTCTACGTCAAGTCCATACTTGCTGAACGCATCCGCGAAAATCCCCTGATTCTTCTCTACAATGCTTGGAACGTTTAGAGGGGCGGTAACATAGGTAAATACCAGCTGGTCCAGATCCAGCTGCGTTTCCTCCTGGGAAGCACCCTCCTCCTGACTTTCCGCCTGAGTCTCATTCTCCGGCTGAGTCTGGCTCTCTGTCACAGTCTGGCTTTCTGTCTCTGCCGGACTCTCCTGGGTCTGAGACTGGCCGCAGCCGGAAAGGGCCATGGCGCCTACGCCGATCGCTGTCATTACTGCTAAAATTTTCTTCATAATTCAATCCTCCTGCTGTTTTATGTCAAGTACCTTGTCAGTACCTGTTTTCGCGTCTGTGTTCAGCTGCTTTAAAATATCTTTCTTCAGCCCGATTAAAGGCTCCGCCAGCAAATTTCGTTCCCTCTGTCCCCCCACCGCGTCATCTACCTGATACTCCTTTCTGACCTTTCCCTGATCAATCACCACAATCCGGCTGCCCAAAAGCAGGGCTTCGTCAATGCTGTGAGTGACAAACAAGATGCTGCAGTTTTCCGTCCTCTGAACCCGAAGAAGTTCCTGCTGCATTTGCTCTCTGGTAAAGTAGTCCAAAGCCGCAAAAGGTTCATCCATCATGATAAAGGAAGGACGATAGGCTAAAGCCCTGGCCAGGGCGGCTCTCTGCTGCATCCCCCCCGAAAGCTGAGAGGGATACGCTCCTTCAAAGCCTTCCAATCCCACTACACGGATAATCTCTCGAATCCGCTCCCTGTTTTCCTGTCTCTCCTTCCTGCGCAGGCCGAACGAAATATTGCGCTCTACCGTAAGCCAGGGCATAAGTCTTGGCTCCTGAAAAACAAATGCCATCCGGTGAGAACCTTCACAGACAATCTGACCGGAATCCGGCTTTTCCAGGCCGCCGGCCAAGCGCAGCAGCGTTGTTTTGCCGCAGCCGCTTCTTCCCAAAATCACAGTAATCTGCTTCTCCGGAATTTTCAGATTGATTCCAGTTAAAACCGGCAGCTCTCTTTTCTCCACATCGTAGGACTTTTTCAGATCCACGATCTCAATCCCAGCCATGATTTCCGTTTCCTTTCACAAGTTTTCCAATAATCAGGCCAAAAATCCGGTCCGTTGCATATCCCACAATACCAATCACAAAAATTCCCACAATTACCTTATCTGTTCGGGACATTTGCTGGGCAAAAAGGATCAGATGCCCCAGACCTGTAGAAGCCGCTACCATTTCCGCACCGATAATCGCCCGCCAGCTGTATCCCAGTCCGATACGCATACCCACCAGAATGTCGGCCGTGGCATAGGGCAGCACAATCTTCCAAAACTTTTCCGCCGGACTGTAACCAAACATATCTCCTACTTCCAGCAGTTTTTGGTCGCAGCCCGTAAAGCCTTTCACAATATTTAGATACATAGGGAAAAAGGAGGCCAGGACAATAATCACCACTTTGGTAGTTTCTCCAATACCGCACCAGAGAATCAGCAGCGGAATCATACTAAGGGGCGGCACATTTCTGAAAAACTGTACCAAATACTCGAAATAGGCCCCTGAACCCGGAATTACCGCTCTCAGCATCCCAAGAATAAAGGCCATCACAAAAGCGATGGAAAAGCCCTTAATCACCCGGATCATGCTAATTCCGATATCTTCCGCCAGCTCTCCCCTGCGGCACATATCCGCAAAACTGCTAAGTACCTTACCCGGCGACGGCAGAACATAGGCGTTAAATATCCCTAGTTCACAAACCCCATACCAGATTCCCAGCACCGCCAGAATCACAATTGCAGCCGGAATCCCCTTCTTGATCCCCTTCACTTTCAAATCACCCCATCCCCATTGTGACAACCTCCGCCGCACCAGAGCATTTCCACCATTTTCCTTCCTCTCCAGTTTTCCTTTTTCAGATACTCCTCAATTTCCCCTGCCCCGGTAATACTGTCCACTTTTTCCATGCCTGCAAAAAAGCCCGGCGGTATCGGGCTTTTCTCAAGTTTTTGTCCCGGAAAGCTTTCTCCAATTCTTCTTAAAAATTCATTCCATGTAAGAAATTCGGTTTCCAAAAGTCCCAGGGAATTCCCTTCATCCGCCAAAATTTCGCAAGGGGTCGTAATCAGTTTCTGCATTCCCTTCAATTCCGGCCTGACGCTAATCTCTCTGGCACAGTGAAACAAAATCGGCTCAATATTCGGCAAGTTCAGTCCGTCTTTACAATTCAATCTCCTTACCATGTGAGCCGCTCGCGGGCAACGTACATCCGCAATTGCTCTATGTGATTCTTCTGCCGCTTTCCGATACTTTTCCAGCACGATATCTCCCCAGTTTTTACTACAGGAAACCGGCCGAAATCCTCTTCGTTCCAAAAAGCTGTACAGCTCCTTTCTGGCATACATCTGTTCTACAACAGGATTCAGGAAAATGCAAGTCAAATTATCGTTCTCCTTGGAGTTAGTTTTATTTAACTTCCTTTATCCTACCAGAATGGTATGAAATTGTCAAGTATTAACTGTCCGCTTAAAAGAAATTCCTTCCGCACAAAAAGAGCCCGAAAAACCTTGATTTTCCGGGCTCTTTGAGCAATTCTGATTTTGTTTGTATGGCTGATTATCTCTTGCTGAACTGGGGAGCGCGACGGGCAGCCTTGAGGCCGTACTTCTTTCTCTCCTTCATTCTCGGATCTCTGGTCAGGAATCCGGCCTTCTTCAGCACGGGTCTGTAGTCCGCATCTGCATGCAGCAGAGCTCTGGAGATTCCATGACGGATGGCGCCTGCCTGTCCGGAGAAACCGCCGCCGTGAACATTTACTAAAACATCAAATTTGTCAACGGTCTCGGTAGCTACCAGAGGCTGACGAACGATCAGCTTTAAGGTCTCCAGTCCAAGATACTCGTCGATGTCTCTCTTATTGATGGTAATCTTACCGGTTCCGGGTACTAAATATACTCTGGCAATGGATTTTTTCCGTCTGCCTGTTCCGTAAAATTTTGCGCTAGCCATGATACTTTCTTCCTCCATTCCTCATTAAAATGTTAAAACTTCCGGTTTCTGCGCTGCCTGCTCGTGATCCGGGCCTGCATATACATGAAGCTTGTTGATCATGCTTCTTCCCAGAGGTCCCTTTGGAAGCATACCTTTAACAGCTAACTCCACAACCTTCTCCGGCTTCTTAGCCATCATCTCACGCAGAGTGGTCTCTCTCATA
>OLRX01001326.1_pt1 | contig 18724 bp, 18 predicted proteins | sample 1672991 | NCBI WGS metagenome assembly OLRX01 (sample SAMEA3136744, study PRJEB25190) | human gut metagenome | biome: human gut; feature: human-associated habitat; material: faeces | place: Austria | collected 2013
TGGGGAATGCCTCGGCTTTCTCTTAGGAGGCGAGTGCTCTATCCAGCTGAGCTATGACGACACATATCTATTTTACCATTAATCTCACAAAAGTCAATACAGGGATGGATATCCCCACCCCTGTATCATTCTGAAATATTTATCCACATTTTACTGTTCTTATCCACATTCAGAAATTGATTTTTCCCTGCAGCCACACATTTCCTTTGAATCTGCGTCCGACTGCCGGTTCACCCATGACTTCTCTTTTTGGTACACATACATCGAATAATAATCCGTTCACATCCAATTTCATAATGCAGATATCTTCCCTTGTAATCTCATTTCTAGTAAGACGATATTCCAAGATCTCGCCCATGATCGAATACCGGTCGCATTCGATTCCATAAGGCATAATGTATGTATCCACAATGGTAAATACATCTTCCGATATCAGTCTTTTCGATACTTTGGAATAGGTATCCATATCATCCAGTGTAAGACTTTCGATTGCCTGCGGATCACCTGTTCTGGCTGCACTCAACAACAGCATGCGGTTGTGCACCTCTTCCTGCTGTTCCCGTTCCTGCTCCTTGCTTTTCCTCACCGGAAGCAGGATGGTTCCCTCATTACAGAGTCCGGACAAAGTAACAGAAGAATACTTGATACTTCTTCCGCCAATCTGCCTCTCTCTCAGATATTCCATCATATTCTGCAGATAGAATACCAGGTTGATGCCGACTTTTGTATCCTCACAAATGCCTACATATGCTTCACGGTCTATCCTTCGTTCCACACTGACATTTGCATAAGATGTTACGCCGGATCCTGTGAAATACGGAGCATAATAGCGGTAATCAAACTGTTCGTCGATATCCATATCTCCGCACACCTTGATCCCGATACCTTCTCCATATTCTTTATCAAATTCACAAAGATCCGTCACTTCATCCTGCGTGACAAGCTGATGTCCCGTATAGGATTCTTCCACATCTCTTATAATCTGTATTAACTGTTTTTTGTCTCTGATATTTCCAAATCCAATGGATTTCAAATATTGATGCATACGCTTATCCTTATAACTTCCTATTTTTTAGGTACAAGCTTCTCTGTTCCGCCCATGTATGGCTGTAATGCCTTAGGAATCTTAACAGATCCATCTTCCTGAAGGTTGTTTTCCAGAAATGCGATCAGCATTCTCGGTGGAGCCACAACTGTATTGTTCAGTGTATGTGCGAAATATTTTGTTCCGTCTTCACCTTTGACACGGATACCAAGCCTTCTTGCTTGTGCATCACCAAGGTTAGAACAACTTCCTACTTCGAAGTATTTCTTCTGTCTTGGAGACCATGCTTCCACGTCACAAGATTTTACCTTCAGATCTGCCAGGTCACCTGAGCAGCACTCTAATGTACGTACCGGGATATCCAGTGAACGGAACAGATCTACCGTGTTCTGCCATAATTTATCATACCAGATCTTGCTTTCTTCCGGTTTACATACAACGATCATTTCCTGTTTCTCGAACTGGTGGATTCTGTATACTCCACGTTCCTCGATACCATGAGCTCCTTTTTCTTTACGGAAACATGGTGAATAGCTTGTAAGTGTCTGTGGAAGCTGTTTTTCTTCCAGCATTGTATCGATGAATTTACCGATCATAGAGTGCTCACTTGTTCCGATCAGGTACAGATCTTCTCCCTCGATCTTGTACATCATAGAATCCATCTCTGCGAAGCTCATAACACCTGTTACAACGTTGCTTCTGATCATGAAAGGTGGTACACAGTAAGTAAATCCACGATTAATCATAAAGTCTCTTGCATATGCAAGTACAGAAGAATGAATTCTTGCGATATCACCCATTAGATAATAGAATCCATTTCCCGCTACTCTTCCGGCGCTCTCAAGATCGATTCCGTCAAATGCTTCCATGATCTCTGTATGGTATGGAATCTCAAAATCAGGAACAAAAGGCTCACCGAATTTTTCAATTTCTACATTCTGACTGTCATCTTTTCCGATTGGTACAGAAGGATCGATGATGTTCGGAATGATCATCATATTCTGTTTCAGTTTCTCTTCTACTTCTTTTTCTTCTTTGGAAAGTTCTTCGATCCTTGCAGCACTCTCAGCTACTTTTCTCTTTAATTCTTCCGCTTCTTCTTTCTTTCCCTGTGCCATACATGCACCGATCTGTTTAGAGATTTTATTCTTTTCTGCACGAAGTGCTTCTACTTCTCCCTTAATATCTCTATTCTTCTGATCCAGTTCTATTACTTCATCTACCAAAGGTAATTTCTCATCCTGGAACTTATTTTTGATGTTCTGTTTTACCACATCCGGATTATTTCTTACAAATTTGATATCTAACATTTTTCTAAACTCCTCCTGCTCTCATATCTGTTATATGATCTGCTATTTTCTATTTTTTTCAGGTCTTGCCATATCTGGACGCATACTGCTGGTTCTTGTATTCAGGATTTTTCCATTATTTGCCTTTCCAGATACCTGTTTTGCACTTCTTGCATTACTGTTTTTCTGATTTCCTGTCTTTGCCGGACCGGATTTTGCCATTTTCATACTTCCTGTTACAGAAGCAACTGCCTTATTGACTTCTTCTTCATATCCATCTTCGAAAATAGCCTTATCCAGTGCTTCTGCTTCTTCCTCAGCAAGTTCTACATAGCTCTCCCCTTTTACAATCTCCTTTACGTAAGTGTAACAGCCCTCTCTGCTGTGCATTGCATTGAGGATCCATCCGGTATTATTATTGTCCAGCATTGCAAGTGCAAAGCTGAGCTTTCCACCCATTTCATTAAATGCATCATACTTGACAATACCAACCTTCTGGTAAGACTTCTCCATCTTCTTGTTCAGCTTTTGGATGTCTGTACGATTCTGCTTTGTGTATTTCAGAATTGCTTCTACATCCGAAAATCCTGACATCATGCTTTCTTCCAGTGTCTTTCCATCTTTCCCACGCATAAACGTCGTATAGCTGCTTTTCAACCGATTATACTTCATTGTTACATTTACATACAGAACGAATAATATAACAATCAGTACCAGCAAAAATAAAAATATCAATGCCGGATCGATACCAAGTGCTTTCAGTATTTTGCTATCCATATTCAATTACTCTCCTCTTTTAATGCTCATCATCATATCGAACAAATGTTCTAATTCATCATCTGAATAATATTCTATCTCTATCTTACCTTTTCCCTTTCCTTTTGATGCTATACTGACTTTTGTTCCGAATACACCTTTCATCTTTTCTTCCAGATCCTGGTAAATGAACGCATTCTCCATTACCTTCTTCTCTTTTGGTTTTTTCGGATTCTTGATCTCTTTCACAAGCTTCTCAGTCTCCCTCACACTGAGTTTTTCGTCAAATATCTTATTTGCCAGTGTATACTGAAGTTCCGGATCATCAATTGCGAGAAGCGCTCTCGCATGCCCTGTAGAAATCATATCGTCAATTATCATCTGCTGTACTTTATCACTTAACTTCAACAGTCTCATAGAGTTTGTTACCGCAGTTCTACTCTTCGATACTCGTTCTGCAACTTCATCCTGTTTCAGATTGAATTCCTCCAGAAGTCTCTTAAATGCAATTGCTTCTTCAATTGGATTCAGGTTCTCTCTCTGGATATTTTCAATCAGACCGATTTCAAGAATTTCCTGATCTGTATATTCTTTTACAATTACAGGAACTTCCTTTACCCCGGCAATTTTTGCAGCTCTCCATCTTCTTTCACCGGCAATGATTTCGTAGTAATCCTTTCTTTTCCGAACAAGCAGCGGCTGTAATACACCGAACTGTTTGATGGAATCCGAAAGTTCAAGGAGAGCATCTTCATCAAAATTCTTTCTCGGCTGATCCCTGTTCGGCTCAACCTCATTGATCTTCATCGTCTGCACGCCTGCTTTTTCTTCTGCTTCTTTCTTTACTTCAGCAGATTTGTCAGGTGTTACAGACTTTATGCTCTTATTATCTGGGATCAGACTGTCCAGACCTTTTCCCAAACCTTTTTTCTTAATTGGCATTCGTTCCCTCCTACATCACATCTTTTAGTTACTCTCTATTCATCACTTCATCAGCAAGTCTCTGGTATGCGCTTGCGCCTGTAGACTTTGGATCATACAGATTGATCGGCATTCCATAACTTGGTGCTTCTGCCAACCGGATATTTCTAGGAATAATCGTTTTATAGATGTTCTGTTGCAGGTTCTCTTTTACATTTTCTACAACCTGAAGTGAAAGATTCGTTCGCGCATCGTACATTGTAAATACAACGCCTTCTATTTTCAGAATTGGATTCAATCTTTCTTTCACCAGTTCAACTGTATGTATTAACTGGCTCAATCCCTCAAGCGCATAGTACTCACACTGAATCGGTACCAGCACCGAATCAGCTGTTGTCATAGCATTAATTGTCAGCATACTCAACGATGGTGGACAATCAATAATAATATAATCATAATTGTCTTTGATTGGTGCAATAGCGTTTCTGATGATAAATTCTTTATCATCCACACCGATCAATTCAATCTCTGCCGCTGACAGATCAATACTTGTCGGAATAATATCCAGGTTTTCAATTGCTTCTTTTTGAAGCACTTCCTCTACACCAACCTGTCCAATCATAAGATCATAGATATTCTTTTCAACTTCATCTTTGTCTATTCCTAATCCACTCGTCATATTTCCCTGCGGATCCATATCGATAGCAAGAACTTTCTGGCCTTTTTCAGCAAGGCATGCCGACAGATTAATAGCTGTCGTTGTCTTTCCAACACCACCTTTTTGGTTCGCAACGGCTATAACTCGTCCCATTTAATTATCACCTTCCCTTTTTTTACATGATATTAGTATATCACTTTTCCAGGTACTTATCCATAAAATGTTTCACGTGAAACATAGTTTTTCCATTTTTCATAAATATGAATCTGTTCTATTTGTTATTTTCGTTATCTTTATGCTTTTCCATTCTTTTTATTCTTTTTATTTTTTAATGTTTCACGTGAAACATTTTCTTTGATTACACAGATGTTCATTTTGCGTTCATTTTGCAAAGGCAATCTTCCAATTTATAAGTAAATATAGTATAATTAGTAGTAAGAAAGTGAGGTATCAACATGAACTGGAAAAAGACATTATTGTTCATCTCGACAGCAATCGGAACAACAACCCTGGCGTTCCACGTAATAAACAAATTCATATTCAACACCTCTGATGAACACTCAGAAGAAGACTCATCCAACTACTACAATTGGAAATTTGGAAATATATATTATCAAAAGACAGGAAGCGGCTCTCCTCTTCTTCTCATCCATGATTTGAATCATTACAGTTCTTCAATGGAATGGGACAAAGTAATCGATACTCTTTCCAGAGAACACACTGTGTATACCATAGATCTTCTTGGATGCGGAAAATCTGATAAACCTGCCATCACATACACCTGCTATCTCTATGTCCAGCTTCTCACTGATTTCATTCGCGATATCATTGGAGAAAAGACAGATATCGTTGCAACCGGAGCATCTGTTTCTTTTGTAACAGCTGCCTGTCAGAACATTGCCGATCAGATTGGTCATATAATCCTTGTTTGTCCGGAAAGCATCCGTACACTTGCAAAAGCACCAAACCATAAGTCAAAGCTGCTCTCAAGTATTATAAATCTTCCTATATATGGAACATTCATCTATAATGTTGGCGCACGTAACACTGCACTTTCGGATTCTGCTGAATGCAGATATCTCTACTCCAGCATTTTAGGTCATTATACAACAGTAAATATTGCTCATTGTCTCGAAGGACTTACAACTTCCATTGCCGTGATTTCCGGGAAAAATGCACCGGAAACTTTCGAAAAAGCTGAAGAATACTGTAATGTTCTCCCATCCATTGAGCATATTGAAATTGCAGGCTGTGGATTACTGCCGCAGCGGGAAAATGCTGATGCATTTTTAGAGCAGATAGACATATTGCTAAGCGACAACTTTTAGTGTTCTGCCTGTATCACCAGTAAATAATATTAAGTTTTACAAAAGGGGTAATGTTTCACATGAAACATTACCCCTTTTACATTTTCTTGTTTTCACAAAATTCTTATCAAATTGCTATTTTTCTTACCGTATCGGCTCTTTGGAAGGCATTCCAGCCTTTCGTGGATATTTCTTTGCCGTATTCTTCACTTTGTGGATCTTCACGAACGATCTGCCGATGTCTGTTCCCGGAAGCTCGAATTTTACTACGTCTTCAATCTTACCACCAAGTATCTTTACCGCTTTCGACGACTCTTTTACTTCTTCATCAATCTCACCCGATTTATAAGGTACAAACATACCATCCACTTTTACGTAAGGCAGGCAATATTCGCTCAACGTTGCCAGATTTGCAACTGCTCTGGACACACACAGATCATACTGTTCTCTATATGCTGCATCTTTGGCATAATCTTCCGCTCTTCCATGAATTGTGTGGATATCTTCCAATCCCAGTTCTTCGATCACAGCATTCAGGAACTTAATTCTTTTGTTCAACGAATCAAGCAATGTCACTTTCAGATGCGGAAATGCAATCTTAAGCGGTAATCCCGGGAATCCCGCCCCCGTACCAATATCGATCACCTGATCTACCTTAGCCATATCCATGACTTTTACAATAGAAAGGCTGTCTACATAATGTTTTTCCACAACCTCCTCATATTCTGTGATTCCGGTCAGGTTCATCACCTTATTCCACTCTTCAAGAAGCTTATGATAGGCATCGAACTGCTCTTTCTGCCGGTCCGTGATCTCTATTCCTATCTTTTCCAGGCTTTTTTTCAAAATCTGGTCCATATTTTTCTCCTTATTTCTCTTCAAAATCAATAAGTATATAAAATGTATGATTTTTCATGTTATTCATTTTATATACTTATTATTATATTTACCATATGATTATATTTATATTATTTTATAATATAAATATAAATATATTTACCACTGTAATCCGTTGTATCTCTGCACTTTATCTGTGATTTCCACTCAGATATACCAGCAGCACCGAGATATCAGCCGGAGACACACCGGAAATGCGTGACGCCTGTCCGATCGACACCGGTCTGTACTCTTTCAGCTTCTGAACTGCTTCGATACGAAGGCTGTTCACTGCATCATAATCCATATCTTCCGGAATTTTCTTATTTTCCATCTTCTTGAACTGCTCTACCTGGCGTTTCTGACGCTGGATATAACCGTCATATTTCAAGGAAATATCCACCTGTCCGATCACTTCTTCCGCCAGATCTTCCGGCAATTTTGGCCGGGTCACATCAATATCTGCAACTGCTTCGTAAGACAATTCCGGTCTCCGGATCAATTCTGCCAGACTACTTCCAGAATTCAGCGGTGTACTTTCATAGGATTCCAGGAGTTCCTGTACCTTTTCACTGGTTCCGACATAAGCATTCTTTAACCGCTCGATTTCTGACTCTATCAGCCTTTCTTTTTCCTTCAGGCGGTCGTAACGCTCCTGTGAGATCAGACCGACTTCATAGCCTTTTTCCGTCAGACGCTGATCCGCATTGTCCTGTCTCAGAAGCAGACGGTACTCTGCCCTGGAAGTCATCATACGGTACGGCTCATGGCTTTCCTTTGTAACCAGATCATCGATCAGAACGCCGATATAAGCCTCTGAACGGTCTAACACCAGGGATTCCATGCCTTGCAGCTTTCTGGCGGCATTTATGCCCGCTATAAGCCCTTGTGCGGCAGCTTCCTCATAGCCGGAGCTTCCGTTGAACTGTCCTGCGCTGAATAATCCACTGATGTTACGGAATTCAAGGGATGGTTTTAACTGTCTTGCATCAATACAGTCATACTCGATCGCATATGCATTTCTTACGATCTTCACATGCTCCAGCCCCGGAACACTGCGGTACATGGCATACTGTACATCTTCCGGCAGTGAACTCGACATACCACCGATATACATCTCATCCGTCTCCAGTCCTTCCGGCTCAAGAAATACCTGATGACGCTTTTTATCTGCAAATTTTACAACTTTATCTTCGATCGACGGACAGTATCTCGGTCCCGTTCCCTCGATCATTCCGGAATACAGCGGTGATCTGTCCAGATTGGCACGGATGATATCATGTGTCGTCTCATTTGTATAAGTCAGCCAGCATGAAGCCTGGTCGATCTGCACATCGTCCGGATTCGTAGTAAATGAAAACGGCACTACCCTCTCGTCTCCGAACTGCTCTTCCATCTTGCTGAAGTCCACGGTTTTACGGTCTACCCTGGCAGGTGTTCCTGTCTTGAAACGGTACATCTTAATTCCCAGTTCTTTCAGACAATCGGTCAGATGATTGGCCGCCTGCAGTCCGTTCGGACCGGTATACTGACTCACATCCCCATAGATACAACGTGCCTTCAGATAAGTTCCGCTGCAGATGATAACCGCCTTACAGTGATAAGTTGCACCCGAAAATGTCTGCACTCCGGTAATCTTTCCATCTTCCACCAGGAGATTTGCCACCTCTCCCTGCTTGATCTCAAGATTCTCCTGCGCTTCCAGTACACGGCGCATCGTTCTGCTATAGACCGCCTTATCAGCCTGTGCACGAAGCGAATGTACCGCCGGGCCTTTGGACTTATTTAACATTTTTGACTGGATAAATGTACGGTCGATAACCTTTCCCATCTCTCCGCCAAGGGCATCCAGTTCTCTTACCAGATGGCCTTTGGAACTTCCTCCGATATTCGGATTACACGGCATCATCGCAATGCTGTCCACACTTACGGTAAATACCAGTGTCTGAAATCCAAGTCTCGCCGTTGCCAGTGCCGCCTCGCATCCTGCGTGTCCGGCACCGATGACGACAACATCATATTTATCTTTATTTTCCCATACAGAATTTGCTGAATATCTCATTAACCAAATCTTCTCCTATCGTTTCGCCGGTGATATTGCCGAGAGCTTCATATGCATCCATAAGATCGATCGAATAGAAATCCTCCGGCATATCTGCGGCAATACTGTCATTCACACGTTCAAGTGCGGCATATGCATCCTGAAGTGCTGTTTTCTGTCTCACATTCGTAATATAGATTTCATCATTAAATGTCAGTTCGCCCTGGAAGAACATCTCCTTTAACGTATCTTCCAGTTCTCCGATCCCCTCCACATTCTTTGCGGAGATCTCGATCACCGGGAATTCCTCCGGCAGCTCTTCCTGATCTTTTTTCACCTGCATATCCAGATCGGATTTGTTCAGCAGGATGATCGCACGTTTTCCTTTGATCAGATGCAGGATCTCTGCATCATTTTCATCCAGCGGTCTGGATGCATCGATCACATACAGGATCAGGTCTGCCTTGTCTGCATATTCTTTTGCACGGTCAACACCGATCTTTTCTACCACATCTTCCGTATCACGGATGCCGGCAGTATCCATGATATTTAAAGAAATTCCCTTCAGATTCAGGTGTTCTTCCAATACATCTCTGGTTGTACCTGCAATATCTGTAACGATTGCCCGGTCTTCACCGAGAAGTACATTTAACAGGGATGATTTCCCCGCATTCGGTTTTCCGAGGATGACTGTGCGTACACCCTCTTTTATAATCCTACCATCATCACAGCTATCTAGCAATCTTTTCATTGCTTCTATGATCTCATCAACCACTTTTTTTAGTGTTTCCCCGTATCCATCAACGCTGATATGCTCCGGATCATCCAGTGCGGTCTCGATAAATGCAGTGTGATACAGGATCTTTTCACGCATTTCACCGATCTTATCTTTGATATTGCCCTTAAGCTGGCTCACCGAACTCTGTAAGGCATATTCGTTCTGCGATGCGATCAGGTCCCCGACAGCCTCTGCCTGTGAAAGATCCAGTCTGCCATTTAGAAACGCACGCTTGGTGTACTCTCCCGGCTCTGCCGGGCGCGCACCATTTTTGATCAGAAGCTCCAGAATACGCTTTACCACATAGACTCCGCCGTGACAGTTGATCTCCACCGTATCTTCACCGGTGTAGCTGTGCGGCCCGCGCATCAGCATGACCAGTACTTCATCGATCACCTGATCTCCATCAACCATATACCCATAATGGATCGTATGTGATTGCTGTTCACATAACTTCTTCTCTTTTTTCCCTTTATACACCCGGTCTGCGATCTGAAATGCTTCCGGACCACTCATTCGTACAATTCCGATCCCGGAATTACTCATTGCCGTAGATATTGCGGCAATTGTGGAATTATATAATTGTTCCATATTTCCTCCATACTTTGGTATCAAAAAAGACAAGGGCCGCTTAAAGACCCCTGTCTCTTAATTATCGGTTATTTCTGTTTCTTACCAGTGTTACCACAACTCTTCTGTAAGGCTCTTCACCTTCACTGTGTGTGGATACTGCCGGGTCAGACTGCAGCGCAGAGTGAATGATTCTTCTCTCGTATGGATTCATCGGCTCAAGAGAAACTGTCTTTCTCGTTCTCTTAACTTTACTTGCGATATTCTTTGCAAGATTTTCCAGTGTTTCTTTTCTTCTTCTTCTGTAATCCTCTGTGTCAAGTTTCACTCTTACATATCCATCCTGCATCTTATTGGCAACACGATTTGTAAGATACTGCAGAGAATCAAGTGTCTGTCCTCGTTTTCCGATCAGAATACCCATATTGCTTCCTTCCATATTGATAGAAAGTGCACCTTCTTCATCTACAGCAGATGTAACTTTTACATCCTCCATGCCCATTGCATTCATCACATCATAGATGAATTTCTCACATGTCTCGATCGTCTGTGGTTCCACCTTTGCAAGTTCTGCTTCTTTCTTTGGAGCAGATTTTACTTCCGGCTTCTCTTCTCTCGCCGGTTTTCTGGCGTGTGAATATTCTTTTACCGGTTCTTCCACTTTCGGCTCTTCTTTTACAACTTCTTCAACCGGTTTTTCTTCCTGTTTTCTGCGGGCCTTGATCACAGCCTGCTTTCTTCCGATTCCAAGGAAACCTTCGCTTCCTTTTTCAACAACAATATAATCTAAACGATCACTTGTTACGCCTAACTGAACCAGTGCCTCTGTAATCGCATCGTCCAGTGTCTTTGCTGATAAGGTAATGTAATCCTCCATTACAGCCGCCCCCTAATCATTTTCGTTAAATTTCTTCACCATATTTGCCTTTGATGCGAGACTTCCTTTCTTCGCATTGTCTGCTTTCTGGTGCGCTTTTTCCACTCTGGCTTCTCTTTCTTTTTCACTTAAGTTAGATGTACTCTGCTTTTTCATGGATGCCTGGTTGTTCATATTCTTAGTATTCGTCTGAGCCATTGCTGCGATTCGTTCATTCTTCTCGCCACGTTTTACACGTTTTTCCTCAGCCTTTTCCTTGTTTTTCTCCAGGATCTCATCTACAGACATCTTGCTTAAATGCTTATTGATAAATATCTGCTGAACGCAACGTACTACCGCACTGACGATCCAGTACAGACCGATACCTGTCGGAAGTGAAAATACCATAAATACCGAGAACAGCGGCATTGTCACATTCATCGTGTTCATCGTAGATGCCATCGGGTTATCTTTATCAAGCTGCTGTCCGGAAATAGCCTGTGAAAGCTTGATACTTCCGTACTGTGTCAAACCAGATAATACCGGAAGCAAGATTGCAGTAATAATAATAACAACCGGTGCAAATCCATAGTCCCCGCTGTTCTTGATCATCTGCATAGGTGAGATGGTCAGGTCAGGAAGGGTCAGGAATACATTTACTGCTTTTGGAGCTGTCTTGATCTCCGGAACATATTTCTGGATATTATAGATAACCGGGTACAAAGCAAACAACAGCGGCATCTGAATCAGTAACGGAAGGCATCCTGCTGACATCGATGTACCATATTTGTCATACACCTGCTGAATCTCTTCCTGCTGTTTCATCATTGATGCCTGATCTTTTTTATTCTTATACTTCTTCTGTATAGCCTGAATCTCCGGATTCATAACAGATGACATCTTCGATGTTCTCTGCTGCTGTACTGTAAGTGGAAGTAATAACGTATACACAAAAATCGTATACAGAATGATTGACAGACCTACCAGTCCATTATCGCTTGGCAGACAGTTGTCCAGGAAATTATAGATAAAGTTCATTACCTTACCCAGAATCCAGCAAAGCTGTCCGACGATCGGCCAGTTAGCAGCAGTCAGTAAACTTGGTACCATAATTTTTTCCTCCATATGTAGTTGTAATCTTTTTAAGGAACAGGGTCGTACCCTCCTCTGGTAAACGGATTACAGCGCAGAATTCTCCACACTGCCAGCCGTCCCCCTTTTAACGCACCGTATTTCTCAATTGCTTCTTTCGCATACTGAGAACAAGTCGGATAAAACTTACAGGTGGAACCGCCCTTTATCGGAGACAGATATCTCTGATAAAATCTGATACCAGTGAGCAGAATCTTCTTCATAATACGTTACCCCTCATCTATAATCTTATGAAGATGGGCCAGATGGAGCATTGCGCCGACAATCTCTTTATAACCTTTTCCTTTGGCGCCTATTCTTGCTATAACAATAATATCCAATCCACATCTGAACCGTTCTTCTTGTAATCTATAGCTTTCGCGGATTAACCTCGTTAATCTGTGCCGTACTATACTGTTTCCTACTTTTTTACTTACAGATATTCCTAATCGATTCTGACCTGTCCCGTTCTCCAGTACATACATAACCAGATATTTGTTGGCATAAGATGTCCCTTTTCTATATATATATTGGAAATCTTTGTTCTTTTTCAGTGATTCGGAATACTTCATTGTGTGATTCTCCTAATTATTCTGAGTAGAAGAAAAGGCCACATATATGCGGCCTACGCTGATAATTTCTTTCTTCCTTTTGCTCTTCTTGCTGCAAGTACTTTTCTTCCGCCTGCAGTACTCATTCTTGATCTGAAACCATGTACTTTAGATCTTTGTCTCTTTTTTGGCTGGAATGTCATTTTCATAGATATCCACCTCCTTATATTTTTCCAAGGGTTGCCCCATATTTTTTCTTAAGACATCAGCTTTGATTATATAAAAAAAATCTTGATACGTCAAGCATTACCGATGATTTTCTTTACTTTTTAATTGCTTAAATACATATTTTGATGTAAAATAGATAAAGAGTAGACTTGGGAAGTAGGAGTTTGTTTAAAATGAACGAAGTGAAAGAAAAATGGCCTGAGATCATCGAACATTTACGAGTGGAACACGAGCTGCTAAATGTATCCTTTAATACGTGGATAAAGCCGCTGAAAGTTTACGATGTCATCGATGACACTGCTTATATTCTTGTGAACAAGGATTCCAGTGTTGAATACATCGATAAGAAGTACCGTCTCCCACTCATGGTATGTATTGCTGAGATTACAGGCAAAGAGTACGAGATACAGTTTGTATCGGAAGATGACGATAAACTGAATGAAATTCATAATGCATCTATTGATAACGGTCAAAAGAAAAAGACGAAGTCCTTAGCAGAGAAAGCAGGGCTGAATCCAAAATATACTTTTGATACTTTTGTTGTGGGCGGAAATAACAACTTCGCTCATGCAGCTTCACTGGCCGTTGCCGAATCTCCCGGTGAAGTGTACAACCCTCTCTTTTTATATGGAGGTGTTGGACTTGGAAAAACCCATTTGATGCATTCCATTGCACACTTCATTTTGGACAAGAATCCGAAGAAAAAAGTATTATATGTAACCAGTGAGACGTTCACCAACGAACTGATTGACGCCCTGAGAAATGGTAAAACAGCCGGTAATGAATCTGCCATGCTGAACTTCCGTGATAAATACAGGAACATTGATGTTCTGTTGATTGACGATATCCAGTTTATAATAGGTAAAGAAAGTACTCAGGAAGAGTTCTTCCATACTTTCAATCACCTTCATACACTTGGAAAACAGATCATAATCTCCAGTGATAAACCTCCGAAAGATATCGAGACACTGGAATCCAGACTCCGCACACGTTTTGAGTGGGGTCTCATTGCTGATATCTCATCTCCGGATTATGAGACACGTATGGCAATTCTCCAGAAGAAGATCGAACTGGATCATCTGGAAAAATATAACATTAAGAATGATGTACTGGACTATATTGCAGCCAACGTCAAATCTAACATCCGTGAGCTGGAAGGTTCTCTGAATAAACTCATTGCCCTCTATAAGCTCAACAACAATAATAATCCGATTGATATTGCTCTTGCAGCAGAAGCATTAAAAGATATTATTTCTTCTGATAATAGAAGAGAAGTTACTCCGGAACTGATACTTGATATCGTTGCGGATCATTTTGGTATCACCGTTGCTGACCTAAAAAGCAAAAAACGTGATTCGGAGATTGCCGTTCCACGTCAGATCTGTATGTATCTGATGCGTACTATGACCGATACTGCCCTGAAAGGAATTGGTGCAGTTCTTGGAGGTAAAGACCACTCTACTGTCAAATATGGAGTAGAAAAGATCGCCAAGGATATCGAATCAGATGAGATGATGGCGAATACAATCAATATAATAAAGAAGAAAATCAACCCGGCTTAGGATTTTCCATATAGTTATCCACAATTTATCCACATTATCCACATTTTTGGTTACTTGTGTGGATAGTATGTGGACAGTGCGTGGAAAATCCTCCGATTTATTTGGATATGGTGTGGAGAAGTGATTTTTTGTTCATTTTTCTAAAAAGCAACAAAAATGTTTTCCAAAGCAGTTCCACACATTTTCCAGTTTAATTTCACAGACTTATCAAAGCGCGAAACGCCTGAGTTTACTGGGCGCGCAGGGGTTTTCCTCTTATCCACAGCCCCTAAGGCGAATAAGGCGGAAAAAATTTATTTATTTCTATATATGCGTGACGTGGGAAAGGAGTTTTACACATATGAAAATCGTATGTAACAAATCAGACCTTGTAAAAGGAGTTAATATTGTTTCTAAAGCTGTTCCTTCTAAAACAACAATGCCTATCTTAGAATGTATTTTAGTTGACGCATCGACAGATGTTATTAAGTTGACAGCAAATGATATGGAACTTGGAATTGAAACCAGAATTGAAGGTGATATTTTAGAAAGAGGTATCATCGCATTAAATGCTAAGATTTTTTCGGAAATTGTAAGAAAGCTTCCGGACAGTGATGTTGTAATCGAAACGACATCTGACAATCAAACTCTGATCACCTGTGAAAAAGCAAAATTCAATATTGCAGCACAGTCCGGAGAAGATTTTTCATATCTTCCTGTAATAGAGAAAGAAGATTACATTACTGTCTCAGAATTCACATTAAAAGAAGTGATTCGTCAGACAATTTTCTCCATCGCAGATAATGATACAAATAAGATGATGACGGGTGAATTGTTTGAAATTGAAGGCAACATACTGAAAGTTGTCTCACTAGATGGTCACAGAATCTCAATTCGTAAGATAGAATTAAAAGAAGATTACGGTCAGAAGAAGGTCATTGTCCCTGGAAAAACGCTTCAGGAAATCAGCAAGATCATTGGTGGAGAGGCGGAAGCACTGGTTGATATTTCTTTCACAAAGAATCATATCGTATTTGAATTTGACAAAACAGTTGTTGTATCTCGTTTGATCGAAGGAGAATATTTTAAAATCGATCAGATGTTATCCAGTGACTATGAAACAAAAGTCAGAATCCATAAAAAAGAACTTCTAGACTGTATTGACCGTGCCACCCTGCTTATCAAAGAGGGAGACAAAAAACCGATCATTATCGATATCAAAGACGGAACGATGGAATTAAAGATCAAATCCCAGATCGGTTCTATGGATGAAACTATTTTTATTACCAAAGAAGGAAAAGACTTGCTCATTGGATTTAACCCGAAATTCCTGATTGATGCTCTTCGTGTCATTGACGATGAGGAAGTGGATCTGTATTTTATGAACGCGAAAGCTCCGTGTTTCATCAAAGATGAGAATCAGAGCTATATTTATCTGATCCTTCCGGTAAATTTTAACGCAGTTGCGTAGAAAGTAGAGTGCATATGGAAACAATTAAATTAAGAGAAACAGATGAGTTTATTAAGCTTGGTCAGGCATTAAAGGCAGCAGGACTGGTAGAATCAGGAGTCGAAGCCAAGGAAGTTATTCAGGATGGAATGGTCACGGTAAACGGAGAGGTTGACACAAGAAGAGGCAGAAAATTATATCCGGGAGATACTGCTTCATTTGACGGACAGGAAATAAAAATTGAAAAATAACGAAAAAACGTGTAAAATAGTTACATATTGATGGAGAAATTATGGTTATCAAATCTTTAAAGCTCAAAAATTACAGGAATTATGAATTACTGGATATGACATTTGATTCAAAGACAAATATCCTGTATGGAGACAATGCCCAGGGAAAGACCAACATCCTTGAGGCATTGTATTTGTCGGGTACGACAAAATCCCACAGAGGGACAAAAGACAGAGATTTGATACAGTTCGGCAGAGAGGAATCACATCTGGAGACGATCGTAGAGAAAAAGGGGATGGAATTCCAGATTGATATGCATCTCAAAAAGAACAGTCCAAAAGGAATCGCAATCAATAAAATTCCAATTCGAAAAGCAAGTGAGTTGTTTGGAATTGTACATTTTGTCTTTTTTTCTCCGGAGGACCTCAATATTATCAAAGACGGACCTGCCGGCAGAAGAAGATTTATCGATCTGGAGTTATCTCAGATCGACAAAGTATATCTGAGCAATTTATCAAATTATAATCGAATCATCAATCAGAGAAATTCTCTGTTAAAAGAGCTTTATCATCAGGATCACTTAATGGATACGCTGGATATCTGGGATATGCAGCTTGCTGAGTATGGGACAAAAGTGATCGAGAGCCGAAAACAATTTATCAGGCAGGTCAATCAGATCATTGCCGACATACATTACAGGCTGACAGGCGGGAGAGAGCGGATTGAACTGTCTTATGAGAGCAGTCTTGGAAGTCTTTCTCTGGAGCAGGCTTTGAAAAAAAACCGGGAGAGAGACATTCGGATGAAAAGCACTTCTGTCGGTCCGCACAGGGATGATTTGTGCTTTTTATCAGGTGATCTGGATATTCGCAAATTCGGCTCACAGGGGCAGCAGAGGACAGCAGCACTGTCGTTAAAACTGTCTGAGATCGAACTGGTGAAAGAAGTGATCAAAGATACACCGATTTTATTATTAGACGATGTATTGTCTGAACTGGACAAGCACAGGCAAAACTATTTGTTAGACAGTATTCATGATATACAGACACTCATTACCTGTACAGGAGTGGATGAATTTGTAAATCATAGATTTGAAGTCAATAAAGTATTTCATGTCCAGAACGGACAAGTGATAAAGGAAAACTAGGAGGATTAGCATGGCTACAGAAAAGGTACAGCACGAATATGGCGCAGACGAAATTCAGATACTGGAAGGACTGGAAGCTGTAAGAAAGCGTCCGGGAATGTATATTGGAAGTACCTCATCAAGAGGTCTTCATCATCTGGTATATGAGATTGTTGATAATGCGGTTGATGAGGCGTTGGCAGGATTCTGTGATACCATTCACGTAACAATCAATCCGGATAATTCCGTTACTGTCACAGATAATGGACGTGGAATTCCGGTCGGAATCAACCATAAATCAGGACTTCCGGCAGTTGAAGTCGTATTTACGGTGCTTCATGCCGGAGGAAAATTCGGTGGTGGAGGATACAAGGTATCCGGAGGACTTCATGGAGTAGGTGCATCTGTTGTAAATGCGCTTTCTGTCTGGCTGGAAGTTGAAATCTGCCACGAAGGAAAAGTATACAGACAGCGCTATGAGCGAGGAAAAGTTGCAAAGAAGCTGGAAGTCATCGGAGAATGTGAGCCGGGAAAGACAGGAACAAAGGTCACATTCCTGCCGGATGGAGAGATTTTTGAGACAACAATCTTTGATTACAGCATTTTACAGCAGAGATTCCGTGAGATGGCATTTTTGACAAAGGGACTGAAGATCGTTCTTCGCGATGAAAGACCACAAGAGCCGATTGAGAAGACTTTCCACTACGAAGGTGGAATCAAAGAATTTGTTGAGTATCTGAACCGCAGTACGACTCCGCTTTACGAGCAGATTATTTACTGTGAGGGAATCGTCAACAATGTATCTGTTGAAGTTGCAATGCATCCTACAATGAGAACAGCTACGGATTTGTAAATAATATTACGACTCCGGAAGGTGGAACTCATATTGTCGGATTTAGAAATGCGTTAACAAAGACATTTAATGATTATGCAAGAAAGAATAAACTTTTAAAAGATAATGAGCCGAACCTGACAGGTGAGGATATCCGTGAGGGACTGACTGCAATTATCAGTGTCAAGATCGAGGATCCTCAATTCGAAGGTCAGACAAAGCAGAAACTTGGAAACAGTGAGGCAAGAGGAGCAGTTGATAATGTTGTCAGTGAACAGCTTCAGATTTTCCTGGAACAGAATCCTCAGGTCGCTAAAGTAACAGTTGAGAAGTCTGTGATGGCACAGCGTGCGAGAGAGGCTGCAAGAAAAGCGAGAGATCTGACAAGAAGAAAATCAGCTCTTGATGGTATGTCACTTCCTGGTAAACTTGCAGACTGTTCTGACAAGAATCCGGAAAAATGCGAAATCTACATCGTAGAGGGAGATTCCGCCGGTGGTTCTGCAAAGACAGCCAGAGACCGTGCAACACAGGCTA
>OLRX01001330.1_pt1 | contig 18707 bp, 15 predicted proteins | sample 1672991 | NCBI WGS metagenome assembly OLRX01 (sample SAMEA3136744, study PRJEB25190) | human gut metagenome | biome: human gut; feature: human-associated habitat; material: faeces | place: Austria | collected 2013
TACTGGCAGCAGCTTGGTAACGCCGCAGGTGAAGAAGATGATGCGGATTACCTCAAAAATCTCGTCCAGGGTAGCCCCGTTTTCCATAGCGATTTTTGAATGGACCTTCATGGTGGTGGGGGTGCCGGTGGCCATTCCAATGGCCATGACGATTAATTCCCGGTACTTCTTGGGGATGGAAATATCCTTCTTATTGCAGTTGACGTACTGCTGGAGGAACATATTGACCAGGTTGGGGTCATTTCCCATTACCTTGTGGGACTCCAGCAGAGAGCCGCCTCTGGCTTCTTTTAATTCTTCCAAAATCTTTTGAGAACGCTCCAGCTTCTCCGAATTTGTCTGTTTCATATGATTTCAACCTCCCATATACATTCAGTGTTTTGTCAGGATAACTGATACTTGTTTTTTAAAAAGTCAACGGCGTAATTGGGGAAGAGGGCGTAGGTGAGCACATCTTCCTCAGTGCGGGGCAGACTGCCTGTTTCTTCCTTGGCCTTCTCCCAGCCAGGTTCCAGAAGGTCGCCGGGTCTTGGAAAATCCGGCTTTTCATCGCCCAGGGCTTTTTCCAGCAGCTCCTGGGAAATGGGCCCCGGCGGTTTCCCGTACATGCCACGGCAGTAGCCTTTCAATTCCTTGCTGACCATGGAGTAGCGGCTGCCCGTCAGCACGTTGGTAGTGGCCTGAGCCCCGCACATCTGGCTGGAGGGGGTGGCAAGAGGGGGATAGCCCATATCGGCCCGGACCCTGGATACCTCCTCCAGAACCTGGGGCAGCAGATGGTAGACGTTCATGGCGGTTAACTGGCTCTCCAGATTGGAAAGCATGCCGCCGGGAATCTGATGCTTCAGGCAGCCCACATCAACGCCCACCAGCTTGGTTTCAAACTCCGCGTACTTCTGGCGGATTTTCAGGAAATAGTCGCTGATTTCTTTGAAAGCTCCCAGGTCGATGCCCGGGTCCCTTGAGGTGCCCCTGACGGCGGCCAGGATACTCTCCACCGGAGGCTGGGCGGGTCCCATGGACATGGAAGAAACGCACACATCCACCCCGTCCACTCCGGCCCGGATGGCTTCCCAATAAGCCATCTCCGCCATGCCGCCGGTACAGTGACAGTGGAGATGAATGGGGATATGCAGTGCCTTCTTCAAAGCGGAAATCAGTTCATAGGCAGCCTGGGGCGTCATAAGGCCGGCCATATCCTCCACATGGATGAGGGAAACGCCCATCTGTTCCTGTTCCAGAGCGTTCTGTACAAACTGTTCTGTGGTGTGGAAGGGGCTGATGTTGTACTGAATGGAGCCCTCAATTTTCCTCCCGGCTTTTTTCACCGCCCGGAAGGCGGTTTCACAGTTGCGCAAATCCTGAAGGGCATCGAAGATTAAAAAGATATCGATGCCGGCCTCAGCTGCTTTTTCCACAAACTTTTCTACAATATCATCGGGGTAAGCCTTGTAGCCTACCAGATTCTGACCTCTCAATACCATCTTCAGAGGCGTCTTTTTCATGTGCCGCTTAAATGCCCGCACACGCTCCCATGGGTCCTCCTTTAAAAAACGGACCGCCACATCGAAGGTGGCGCCGCCCCACATCTCCATGCTGTCATACCCAATCTCATCCATAAGGGGAAGGATGGGAAGCATATCCTCGGTGGTCATCCGAGTGGCGAACAGGGACTGCTGTCCGTCGCGGAATTCCACGCTGTTGAATTTCAGCGGAGGTCCTGTCAGAACGCCGGGCGCCGCGGCCGGTGCGTTCGGAACCGTCGCGGAAGCTTCTTTTCGTTTCCAGAACAAATCCTCACATCCTTTTCTACGTATTATCATGTTCAAAGAGGACAGAGCAGAAGGACATGCCCTAAGTAAAACGTTAAACTAAATCGTTAATCCAATTATATACACCAGTTCCCTTCTTGTCAAGAGGGAAAATAACTTTTTGCAAAGGCTTTTTTTGCGCCTTTGCGGACTTTTTTGCGGCAGTGGACGCCTTTGAGGCCGGAAGAACCCGAAGCAGCAAAAAAATACCATCCGGCAGGGGCCGGATGGCGGGGAAGATTATTCGTAACTGTTCAGGACGGCCTGGGGAACCGGGGCAGCTTGAAAAGTGGAGCGCAGGCATACGTGAAATGGGATTTCTACATGTTTCGGTTCCCGATTTCCGCCCACTATGGCATCGATGAGGATATCTACCGCCTGGTTGACAGACTCCAGGTTATCCATCTGGATGGTGCTGAGGGGCGGCGTGGAATACTGGCTCATTTCCGGGTCCATCATACCGATGCAGAGAAGCTCGGCGTCCTCCGGCATACTCCGGCCCTGGCGGTTCAGTTCCCACAAGGCGCCCAGAGCCATCTGGTCCGACTCACAGAAGATGGCTTTGGATGGCTGGGACTGAGAACAGTAGGCTCTGGCCGCCTCCACGCCTCCGGACAGGCTGCTGCTGGTAGCGAAGATTTCATCGGAATCCACAGTGATTCCGATTTGGGCGCAGGCGTTGAGAAAAGCTGTGGTGCGCAGGCCGGTGGCCATATAAGGCCGCCTGGAGGTAAAGACCGCTGCCTCCGTGTAGCCTTTTTGCCGGAACAGGCTGGCCGCTTTAAAGCCAATCTCTTTGTAGTCCGTATATACATTAGAATATTTTGTTGAGTGTCGGTTAATCAGGACAATGGGAGTCTGAAGATTGAGCTGCTCCAGAGCCTCGAGATCCTTCTTTGAAGTAGCTCCGATTAGAGCGCCGGCATAGCTGTTTTTTACGAGAGAGTCGATGCTTTTTTCGATTTGGTCGTTCTCGTAGGTACGGATTAATATTTCACACTCAAAATTCCGCTTTTTAACAGCCGCCTGGATGTTGACTAAAAAGGAGGCCATGATGCCGGAGCGGTCGTCAATGGGCCAGTAAAAGGCCAAAGTGGGGACAGTCTTATCCTGGACCCGCAGTCTTCTGGCGCTTAAATTCGGCTGATAGCCCAGTTCCGCCATAGCGCTTAAGACCCGTTCTCTGGTAGCCTCTGAAATACGGCGCTCATCTGCCTTGCCGTTCAAAATAATCGAAACCGTCGTGCCGGAAACACCGGCCTTGCGGGCAACGTCTTTAATCGTAATCATATCGGAAATCCTTCTCTATCTATTAGAAAGCAGTTTGTTTTCATACTATTTCTTCTATCATAATCAAGAACAGGGGGCTTTGTCAAGCAAAAGACCGGCTGGAGAAGGGCAGTTCAAAAAAGTCAAGGGAAAATAATCACCAAAAATACCTGTCGAAAAATGTGAAATGTGCCAAAAATACAAAATACTCTTGACTTTGGTTTTACGATAAACTAAAATGACAGCACAGGACAAACGTTAAACTAATACGATAAACTAACACGTTAAACCAAAGCGGATTTGAAAACCTTTTAAGCCTGTTGAAAACAGAATCGGACCGCAACGATTGAATATCGGGAAAGGAATTGATTACGATGGCAATGATGAAAAAGACAATGGACGGCAACGAAGCCGCGGCATACGCGGCATATGCCTTTACGGAGGTAGCGGCCATTTACCCCATCACCCCCTCGTCTCCCATGGCGGAGCTGACGGATAAGTGGGCGGCCAATGGAAAGAAGAACATTTTCGGACAGCCGGTGAAGCTGGTTGAGATGCAGTCTGAGTGCGGCGCCGTATCCGCGGTACACGGAGCTCTGGATGCCGGAAGCCTGGCAACTTCCTACACCGCCTCCCAGGGACTGATGCTGATGATTCCCACCATGTACCGGATTGCGGGGCAGCTGAAACCCGGCGTGATTCATGTAGCTTCCAGAAACGTAGCTACCCACGCCATCACCATTAACGCGGAACAGTCCGATGTCATGGCCTGCCGCCAGACCGGATTCGCCCTTCTGGCCTCCGGAAACGTGCAGGAGGCCATGGACCTGGGAGCCGTTGCTCATCTGGCCGCCATCAAGGGACACGTTCCCTTCCTCCATTTCTTTGACGGCTTTAGGACCTCCCACGAGATTCAGAAAGTGGACTGCCTGGACTACGACGACCTGGCAAAGCTGGTGGATTACGGCGAGCTCAAAAAATTCAGGGAGAATGCCTTGAATCCCGAGCACCCGGTACTCAGAACCACCGGCCAGTATTCCGATACATATTTCCAGAGCCGCGAGGCCTGCAATCCCTATTACGATGCCCTTCCCGACATTGTAAACGAATACATGGAGAAGATGAACGCCCTCACCGGAAGAAACTACAAGCCCTTCAACTACTACGGAGCGGCCGACGCGGAGCATGTGATTGTGGTGATGGGCTCCGCTGCCGGCTGCATTCAGGAAACCATCGATTACCTGACCGCCAGGGGAGAGAAAGTGGGACTTCTGGAAGTACATCTGTACCGTCCCTTCTCAACCAAATACTTCCTGGGCGCACTTCCTGAGACCGTAACGCGCATCACCGTTTTGGACCGCACCAAGGAGCCGGGAGCTGCGGGCGAGCCTCTGTACGAGGATGTATGTTCCGTGATTCTGGAATCCGGAAGAGGAATCCAGGTATACGCCGGACGGTTCGGGCTGGCCACCAAGGACTTTACCCCCGCCCAGGTCATTGCGGTTTACGACAATATGAAGAACGAGCAGCCGAAGAACCATTTCACCGTAGGAATCAACGATGATGTGACCCATCTGTCCCTGACGGTGGGCCATGAGGTGAACACCATGCCGGAGGGAACAGTCAGCTGCAAGTTCTGGGGCCTTGGCTCTGACGGTACCGTAGGCGCCAACAAGAACACCATCAAAATCATCGGAGACCACACCGATCTGTATGTGCAGGCTTACTTTGAATACGACGGAAAGAAGTCCGGCGGCGTGACCCGTTCCCATCTGCGGTTCGGAACCCAGCCCATCCGTTCCACCTATCTGGTCAACCACGCGGATTTCGTGGCCTGCCACAATAAATCCTATCTGGATAAGTACGATATTTTGGGCGATGCCAGGGAAGGGGCCAACGTGCTCATTGCCTGCGACTGGCAGGGGGAGGAGCTGGAGAAGAACCTGACTCCCGCGTTCAAGAAAGCGGCGGCGGCAAAGAAAATTCATCTTTACACCATTGATACCGTAGCCATTGCCCAGGAACTGGGGCTTGGAAGCAGAACCAATACCATCCTCCAGGCCGCTTTCTTTAAGATTACGGGAATCATCCCCATCGACCAGGCAGTGGAATACATGAAGGCCGCGATCCTGAAGTCCTACGGAAGAAAGGGAGAAAAGGTTGTCAACATGAACTACGCCGCTGTGGACCAGGGCGTGGAGAAGGTAACGGAGGTGGAGGTTCCCGCAAGCTGGGCCGACATCGAGGTTCCGGAAGAAACAGTGGATGAGAACCTGCCGGAGTGGATTCGCAAGATTCAGATTCCGGTGAACAAGATGAAGGGCGACGACATCCCGGTCAGCGACTTTGCCGACCTTCCCGACGGAACCATGCCGAACGGCACTTCCAAGTACGAGAAGAGAGGAATCGCCGTCAATGTTCCGGTTTGGAACAGCGAGAAATGTATTCAGTGCAACCAGTGTTCCTACGTCTGCCCTCATGCCGCCATCCGTCCCTTCCTGGCGACAGAAGAGGAAGCGGCCAAGGCTCCCGAAGGGTTCGTTACCGTTCCCGCCAAGGGCAAGGGTATGGATAACTACCGCTACCGCATTCAGACCGCTGTTTTGGACTGCACTGGCTGCGGAAGCTGCGCCAATGTCTGCCCGGCTCCGGAGAAAGCCATCACCATGCTGCCCCTGGATGAGCACAAAGATGAGGAAAAGAATTGGGAGTACGCCATTGCCCTTTCGGAAAAGAAGAATCCTCTGGGCGTGAATACCGTAAAAGGCAGCCAGTTTGAGCAGCCCCTGCTGGAATTCCCGGGCGCATGCCCCGGCTGCGGCGAGACTCCTTACGCCAAGCTGATTACCCAGCTGTTCGGTGACCACATGTATGTGGCTACCGCTACCGGCTGTTCTCAGGTATGGGCTACCAGCTTCCCCTCCTTCCCCTACACCGCAAACCGTCAGGGAAGAGGACCTGCCGTAGGCGGCTCTCTCTTTGAGAACAACGCGGAGTATGGAATGGGTATGTGGCTGTCCGTTACCCAGCACAGGGAGCGCCTGAGAGGGGCGGCTCAGATTCTGACGGAGCAGTGTCCGGACGAGGCGGTGAAAGCGGCTGCAAAAGAGTGGCTGGAGGGATTTGATGATTATCAGGCTTCCCAGGCAGCAGCAGGAAAGCTGGTGGAAGCCCTGAAGAGCTGGAACGGTGAAGAGGGCGAAGCAGCCAAAGCGGCAAAGGAAATCCTGGAGAACCAGGACCAGCTGTCCAGAAAATCCATCTGGATGTTCGGCGGCGACGGCTGGGCCTACGATATCGGATACGGCGGACTGGATCATGTGATTTCCACCGGAGCCAATGTAAATATTCTGGTATTCGACACGGAGATTTATTCCAATACCGGTGGCCAGGCCTCCAAGGCGACGCCTACCGGAGCGGTGGCTCAGTTCGCAGCGGCAGGAAAGCAGACGAAGAAGAAAGATTTGGGCATGATGGCCATGACCTATGAGAACGTCTATGTGGCCCAGGTAGCCATGGGAGCCAACCAGGCACAGTTCTTAAAGGCAGTTCTGGAGGCCGAGGCATACAACGGACCGTCCATTATCATCGCCTACGCTCCCTGCATCAGCCACGGGCTGTGCTGCGGCATGGGTAAGGTTCAGGACGAAATCAAGCGTGCGGTGGATGTGGGCTACTGGCAGCTGTACCGGTACAATCCGGATCTGAAGAAGGAAGGAAAGAATCCCTTTATTCTGGATTCCAAGGAGCCCGCCGGCGATTTCAGGGAGTTCCTCAGAGGCGAGGTTCGATTCTCCTCCCTGGAGCGTACCTTCCCGGAGGCCGCGGATGCACTTTTTGAGCGCACGGAAGGCGAGGCAAAGGCGAGATATGCCAAATACAAAGCATTAGCAGAAGCGTAATGGGGTGAAAATATGGGAAAAACAGCGATTGAACAGATTTTAAATGGAGTTGCAGGCGAGACTGTGACCGTAAAGCCCACCTATGTGGTGGTAAACGACGGCGAAGGCCACAAGGCCGTGGACCTGGTAGAGCGGGGAATCGTCAACCGGGACAGTATCATCATTTTCTTCGACCACGATGTTCCTACAGGAACATCGGAGGCCGCGGCGGTGGTGGGAAAGCTGGAGCGCTTCTCCCAGGAGTACGGAATCCGCTATATCCAGTCCAAAGGAACCGGCTATCAGGTGATGCTGGATGAGTTTGTAAAGCCGGGAGACATCGTGGTTTCCGCGGGACGCCACAATTCCATTTACGGAGCGGACGGGGCATTGGGATTAAATGTCAATGTGGAACAGCTGGCCCATGTGATGATGAAGGGCAGCCTTCAGATGCAGATTCCCCAGACCGTAAAGATTACGGTAAAAGGAAGCCTTCAGGGCAAAGCCTCCGCCATGGACGCCTTTATCACCTTCCTGGGAGATACGGTAATGGAAAACTTTTCCGGACGGGCTCTGGAGTTTACCGGAGAGGGCATGGATTCCATGACAAAGCCCCAGAGGGAGACCTTCCTCAGCATGGTGGCTCAGACCGGAGCGGTGACCGCCTTCTATCAGAAGGAGGCGCAGGGCCAGTATGCCAGGGAGATGGAGTTTGACCTGGGGACTGTGGTCCCGGCGGCGGCTCTTCCTTCCACCCTTTACACCTATAAGCCCACTTACGATTATAAGCCGATTCATGAGCTGGCGGGAATTAAGCTGAACCAGGGTTACATCGGCGGATACACCGGCGGACGGATTGAGGATTTGCGCCTGGCGGCAGAGATGTTTAAGGGAAAACACATTGCATGGGGATTCCGGCTGTGTATCAGCCCCGTAACCTCCGACGTCTACCTGCAGGCCATGGATGAGGGACTGCTGGAAATCTTCATCGATTTCGGCGCTCAGATTATTGCCCCGGCGAACACGGCATCAACCGTCAGGGCGCGGGCGTCATCGGACACGGAGAGAAGGAAATTACCACAGGAAGCTACAACTATCCGGGAAGCCTTGGATGTGAGGATTCAGAAATTTATATCGCTTCCGCGGCCTCTGTGGCGGCAGCTGCGTTGACCGGAACGATTACGGAAGCATAGGAGGGGCTTATGGAAAAGAAATTTAGCGGAAAAATCTGGGTTATGGGGGATGACATTGATACCGATACCATCATTCCCGGAAAAAGAGGAACAATTCCAAATGTTCGGGAAATGGCTACCTACGCTTTTGAACTGTACCGTCCGGAGTTTGCCTCCACGGTACAGCCCGGAGACATTATCGTGGCAGGAAAGAACTTTGGCTGCGGCTCCTCCAGAGAGCAGGCGGCTACCGTAATCGCCGCCAACGGCGTGCGCTGCGTGATTGCGAAATCCTTTGCGCGTATCTTCTTCCGCAACGGCTTCAACTCCGGAATCCTCCTTCTGCAGAACGACGAGATTCAGTCCGCCTGCAAGGAAGGGGATATCGTAACCGTTGACGTGGAGAAGAATACCATCAGCGTAAACGGCAAGGAGTTCACGGCCAAGAAGGTACCGGAAAACCTGTTTGAGATTGTAAACGACGGCGGCCTCATCGAGCACTGCAAGAAGTTAAACCGTCAGAAACGGGAGGGAAAATAGCATGGGATATACATTAGTTGAAAAAATCCTGATGAAAAACGCCGGAGTGGACCATGTAAGCGTAGGCGATATCGTGATTACCAGACCGGACATGTTCATGATTCACGACATTTACACCTGCTATCTGGTGGACGCCTTAAAGAATATGGAGACGGAGGTTCTGGACGATCCCAGTAAGGTAACCATTATCTTCGACCACTGCATGCCCACCGCTGTGGCTAAGAACGATTCCGCCCACTATGACGCCGGCATTTACCTGACGGAAAAATATGGGCTGGACCGAAGCAAAATCCACATCGGAGAGGGAATCTGCCACTCCATCATGCATGAGAAGCGCTACGCCAAGCCTGGCCAGATTGCAACGGCCACCGACAGCCACACCACCACCTACGGCGGCGCCGGATGTTTCTGTACCGGAATCGGCACCACGGAGATGGCGGCGGCCCTGACCACCGGCGAGCTGTGGTTTAAGGTTCCCGAGGCCATCAAGATTGTGCTGAAAGGGCATTTAAAGCCCGGCGTAACCTCCAAGGACGTCATCTTAAAGATTCTGGGCGATATCCGTTCCGACGGCGGACAGTACAAGTCCCTGGAGTTTGTGGGACCGGCCATCAAGGATATGTGCATGGACGCCCGGTTTACCGTTTCCAATATGGCTCTGGAGGCAGGCGCGAAATGCGCCCTGTTCCCGGCAGATGAGAAGACGGCGGCCTACTATGATATGGACTACAGCGAAATCGAGTGGGTACATCCCGACGAGGATGCGGAGTACGAGCAGGTTCTGGAATATAATCTGGACGAGCTGGAGCCCCAGGTTTCCTGCCCCCAGGGCGTGGACAATGTTCACTCCATTGATGAGGTAAAGGGAAGAAAGCTGACCGAGGTTTACATTGGCGCCTGCACCAACGGAAATCTGGACGATCTGCGCATCGCCGCAGAAGTGCTGAAGGGCAAAAAGGCGGCTCCCTATGTGCGTCTGATTGTGGCTCCCGCCACCAACAAGGTCTATAAGGAAGCCATCAAGGCCGGATACATCCGCACTTTTGTGGAAGCCGGGGCCGTGATTATCCATCCTTGCTGCGGACTGTGCTGCGGCATGCCTTACGGCCTTCTGGCAGATGACGAGGTGATTTTAAGCACCGCCAACCGGAACTTCATCGGCCGCATGGGAACGAAGAAAACATTGATTTATCTGGGCTCTCCGGCCATGGCCGCTTACTCTGCCATCAAAGGTGAGATTGCGGATCCCAGAGAAGCATGTCAGGAGGCGTAAATCATGGTGAAATCATTTGAAGAAGTAAAGGAGCGGCTTTTAGCCTTCCCGGTCAAGCGGAAAATCGGCGTTGCCGCTGCCCACGATGAGCACACTCTGGATGCGGTGGTGATGGCCGCCCGGGACGGATTGGTGGAGCCGGTGCTGGTAGGGGACGAGGAGAAAATCCTCCAGCTTTTGAAGGAGCTGGACTTTGACCCGGCCGGAGCCGAAATCATCCATGTGCCCGACCCGGTGGAGGCAGCCCAGAAGGTAGCCGACCTGGTACGGGCAGGAGAACTGGACTGCGTCATGAAAGGCAAGATTGAAACCGGACCGCTGATGAAGGTGATGGTCAACCGGGAGCACGGAATCCGCAGAAAAGACACCATGTCCCTGGTGGGATTCATCGATTCTCCCTACTATCACAAAGTATTCGGCGTGACGGACGTGGGGCTGCTCACCTATCCGGATACCGGACAGAAAGTAGCGGCCATTGAAAATGCTGCCGCCGCTTTCCGGGCGTTGGGAACAGAGAATCCCAAGGTTGCGGTTCTGGCTGCGGTGGAGAAGGTGAATCCCAAGATGCCAGAGACCGTAGAGGCGGCCCAGATTAAGGAGATGAACCAGAAGGGGGAGCTTCCCGGCTGTCTGGTGGAAGGCCCTATCTCCTATGATTTGGCCATGGACCCGGAGTCCTGGAAGATCAAAGGGTATGAGAGCCCGGTGGCAGGGGATGCGGATATTTTGGTGGTTCCAAACATTGTTGCCGGAAATATCCTGATTAAGAGTCTGGCCTTTACCGGAGGAGCCAAAACCTGCGGCGTGATTTTCGGAGCCATGGTTCCGCTGATTATCACATCCAGGTCCTCATCCGTAGAAGATAAGTTTATGTCCATCGTGATGTCCGCTCTGGTAGGCGGAGCAAAATAATAGGGGGAAATTTCAAATGAAGATTAATTTTAAGGTTTGCGGCCTTGAGGCCAAGCATTTTATCCCGTTTTTTATCATTGTTATGGTGGCGGTGTACTGCGGCTTTATGCCCACTACAACCGTAGGCTCTGACGAATATGTAGCCACCACCTTTGTGGGAACCATCGCCTTTTTGATGGCCGTGGGCGGATTGTTCTTCTGGCTGGGCAATACCATTCCCATTGTGAATAACTATCTGGGCGGAGCCTGCCTGCTGCCGCTTCTGGGCGCATCCTTTATGAACTTTATCGGAATCGTGCCTCAGGAACTGGTAAACGGAACTAAGGTTTTAATGTCCGGCGGCTTTCAGGACGCCTACATCGCCATGCTGCTGGTGGGCTCCATCCTGGTGATGGACCGGAAGATCCTGCTGGGCGCTACCATCCGCTATCTGCCTACAGTAATCGGAAGCCAGGTATTTGCCCTTGGATTCTGCGCCCTAGCTGGCATGCTTACCGGTACCGGCGTGACGGAAGCCCTGTTTAACATCGGCGCGCCCTGTATGTCCGGCGGCTCCGGCGGCGCTATGACCACCTTGCCCCGGCTTTACAGCGACTTATCCGGAACCGATATGATGCCTATGGCAGGACAGTTTTTGTGCTACGCATCCATTTCCAACGTAATCGCCATCATGCTGGCGGCCATCGTGGGAAGCTGCACCTCCAATATGAAGACCATCAACGGCGCCGGAAATATCCTGAAGGTTCAGGGCAGCATGGACGTGAAGGAGGAGAAGCGCCCCGGTACTTCCGCAGATTACGCGGCCCTTGGCTCCGGTATCTTCATGGCCTTTACCCTGTACCTGCTGGGAAATATCTTCGGAAACCTGCCGGGCTTAAGTGTAATCCCCGGACTGGCCTGGACCATTATCTTTGGCATTATCATCAAGTGGAGCGGAATCCTTCCCAACAGCGTAGGCGACAACTGCGTATATGCCATGAACTTTGCTTTAAAAGCATTGCTCCCCATGCTGATTGCCGGAATCGGAGTCAACTCCCTGAAGTTCCAGACCCTGGGCGAGTTCTTCACCCCTGCCGCCTTCATCGTCATCTTTGTGGCTGTTGTGGGGGCCCTGGTGGGAGCTATGCTCTTCGGACATATCACCGGCCTCTTTGCCTATGAGGCAGGCGTTACCGCAGGACTTTGCTGCTGTAACATTGGCGGCTCAGGCGACCTGGCGGTTCTGTCTGCCGCGAACCGTATGAACCTGCTGGCCTTCGCCTCCATCTCCACCAGAATCGGAGGAGCTCTGATGGTGATCTGGATTGGACTGCTGTATCCGATGTTCCATTGACGGCCGCAGACCAGACTGGACCTGACGTCCAGAAGAACCACAACTGAATCACATAAAACCTGTTAAATCATGCGGGCATGGTAGTGAAGATGGCTGCCATGCCCTTTTTGCGCATAAAAATGCCGCGTTTTGGCTGTCCGGCTTTATCAGAAAGGAAGAAATCAGATGAAAAATTTTAAGATATTCGCCATCAATCCCGGCTCCACCTCAACGAAAATCGCCATGTTTGAGGGGGAGAAGGAGATTTTTTCAAAAAATGTATCCCATGACGCCAACAAGCTGAAGGAGTTTAAGGAAATCAGCGATCAGTTTGACTACCGGAAGGAAACCATTCTAAAGGAGTTAGAGGAAGCTGGAATCTCTCTGGAGGGAGTGGACGCCTTTTCCGCCAGGGGAGGCGGACTGGTGAATGTGGAAGGCGGCGTATACCGCGTTGGGGAAACCCTTCTTCATCACGCCACCATCGGCTTTACCGTCAAGCATCCGGCTATGCTGGGCGCTCAGCTGGCTAACGCCTTTTCCAAAGAGTACGGCGGCCAGGCCTTTGTCGTCAATCCGCCGGATGTGGATGAGTTCCAGGATGTGGCCCGGGTGACTGGCCTGAAGGGCGTATACCGGGAGAGCCGGATTCACGCCCTGAACCAGAAGGAAATCGGCATCCGTTACGCTGCGGCAAAAGGCGTAAAATATGAGGATCTAAACCTGATCATCTGCCACATCGGGGGAGGAATCTCCGTTACCGCCCATCAGAAGGGCCGGATGATTGATTCCAACGATATTGCCAACGGCGACGGTCCCATGGCTCCTACCCGCTGCGGCCAGCTGCCGGTGAAAAATGTCATCCAGATGTGCTTTTCCGGCAAATATACCGCCCAGGAAATGATGAATAAAACCACCAAGACCGGCGGCTTGGTGGACCACCTGGGAACCTCGGACGCCAGAGAGGTCCGGGCTATGATGGAGGAGGGGAACGCTTACGCCAAGCTGATTTACGACTCCATGATCTATCAGATCGGAAAAACGGCAGGTTCTATGGCCGCTGTCCTCCATGGAATGGTGGACGGAATCATCTTTACTGGCGGCATTTCCCATGATGCATATCTGGTGGAAAAGCTGACGGAAATGATCGGATTCATTGCTCCTATTACCGTGATGGCGGGAGAGTTTGAGATGGAGGCTCTGGCGGCAGGAGCTCTCCGGGTGCTGACGGGGCAGGAGGAAGCAAAGGAATATACAGGGGTGCCGGTATGGAAAGGATTTGACTGCTGATGGCGGGGAAAAGAGGTACGGGACAGATGAATCCCGGGGTTGTTCTGCGCAAGGCGGCAGTTTACGCGGCGGGCCTTCTGTTTATGGCTTTCGGCGTGGCATTTTCCGTCAATTCCGGTCTGGGAGTATCTCCGGTGAACTCCCTTCCCTATGTGGTCAGCCTGGTCCTGGGGGTGGATATGGGCAGTTGCGTCATCGCCGTGTTCTGCTGCTATGTGCTGGTCCAGATTGTGATTTACCGGAGAGATTTCAAGTGGGTGAATCTGACTCAGATCTTATTTTCCACCTTATTCGGATATTTTGTGGACTTCGCCAAGGCGGTGGTGGGAGATTTTGCCCTTCCCACTTATCCGGGGCAGCTCATCATGCTGGCGGTCAGCATGGTTTTCGTGGCCCTTGGGGTCTGCCTGTACATGGACGCAGGACTGGTGAATATGCCTATGGAAGGCATGACAAACGCCATCGCGGAGCGGATTGTAAAGAAGCCGTTTCACGATGTAAAGGTGGCGGTGGACTGTCTGGCAGTTGCTGCAGCGATACTGCTGTCCTTTGTGGGCTTGGGCGGCCTTGAGGGAATCCGGGAGGGGACCCTTTTGTGCGCCCTGCTGGTAGGAAAGATGATGAAGCCCATGCAGAAGGTGGTGGCGCCTTTGGTGGCACGGCTGTGCAGTGCGCTCCAGGAAGAACAGGAGGAGACGGGAGTCTTGATGGAAGGAGAGGGCGTCAGTGAGTGAAACAATATATATGACCCGGGCGGTGATGGGGGCTATGGTCAATGCCTCCGGGCTGCTCTTTGGCGGGGAGCTTTTGGCCTGGATGGACGAGCTGGCGGGAATTGCGGCCAAGCGTTTTTCCGGAAGCGATGTGGTGACAGTGGGCGTCAATCAGGTTTCGTTCCTGAAACCCATTCCCCTGGGGGCGTTTCTGGACCTGGAGGCCCAGGTGACAAAGGTGGGAAACACCTCCATGGAGATTTCCTTGGAAGCCTGGATGGATGAGCGGGAACCCAGGGGGACAAAAAGGACCGGACGGGTCCTGGCGGCAAAGAGCACCTTTGTCTATGTGGCCGTCGATTCGGAAGGAAAGCCAAAGAAGGTGGAGGCATTATGAGTGAGATAAAAGCGGCGGTAATCCAGGGGGACGGAGTGGGGCCGGAAATGATTCGTCCGGCTCTGGAGCTTCTGAAAGCGGTGGCACGGCTATGGGACCATGAACTGAAGCTGGACATTGTGCCGGCCTGCGGGGAGACCATTGAATGCTGCAACGACCCTCTGCCGGAGGAGTCGTTAAACCGCTGCAAGGAAGCGCCTGCCGTGCTGTTTGGAAATTCCGGCCTGGAGAGATACCGGAAGCTTCCCCTGGATAAGCGTCCGGAGCATGCCCTTCTGAGCCTGCGGCGGGAGCTGAAGGTGACCACCAATATCCGCCCGGTCGCCATTTACCAGGAACTTTCTTCCCTTTCCCCCTTAAAAGAGCGGCAGCTTGAAAAGGGCGTGGATATCGTATTTGTCCGGGATATTGTAGGAGGAGTGCTCTGCTCTCCGAAGTTCTGCTCCACGGGAACGGAAGGAAGGGAAGCCTACGAGCGGGAGTATTACAATGAAAAAATCGTGCTGGACACGGCGGATATCGCCTTCCGTCTGGCCCAGGGGCGCAGTGGCAGATTAATCAGCCTGGATAAGGCCAATGTGCTGGAGAGCTCCAGGCTCTGGAGAAAGAGCGTTTCCCAGGTGGGGAGCCGCTATCCGGAGGTGAAGCTGGAACATTGTTTTATAGATACAGCGGCTATGCGTCTGATTGCGGAGCCATGGGAGTTTGATACGGTGGTCACTTCCAATCTCTTTGGGGATATCATCGCCGACGAGGGGGTGCAGATTACGGGAACGCCCAGGCTCTATGCATCGGCTGAAATTTCCGCGGCAGGAGCGGCCATCTATACCCCCAACCAGCTTCACGAGGCAGATGAAAGCCTGATTGGAAAGGACCTGGTCAACCCCATTGGAATGATTCAGGCGGCGGCTCTGATGCTGAAGATGACCTTCGGCCTGGAGGATGAGGCCCGGGCAGTGGAGACGGCGGTGAACCGGGTGCTGGAGGCCGGGTACTCCACAAAGGATTTGATGCTGCCCGGAAGAATCCAGGTGGGGACCCGTCAGATGGGAGAGCTGATTGAAAAAGAACTGGAGAGGATTGGGGCGGAAGGTATCGCAAAGGAAGGAGAGAAAGCGGTATGAGGGAACACTTTTTGAAAAACGGGATTACCATGCGCTGGTACAATACGGCGGGATTTGAGATTGTGATGGCCAATGGGAAGCACATTCTTCTGGACCCGTTTCTGTCCGGGGAGATCAACGGTCTTCCCTGCGATCCCTTTGATTTGGACCAGGTGGAGCAGTGCGATTACCTGATTTTGAGCCATATCCACCTGGACCATGCGGCGGATGTGGGGCGGATTCAAAAGAAGTTTCCCGGTCTGAGGATGTTTGTGGGGGATTTGTCGGCGGATCCTCTCTGCCAGTGGCAGGACATTGACTGCAGCCGCATGTACCGGGTGCGGCCCGGCGAGGATATTCAGTTTGGGGAGTTGAGAATCCAGGTATTTGCCGGACGCCACACAGAGTCCAAGCGGGGGGCTTTCCGGAAAAAGAGTATGGATGCGCAGACGGGAACGCTGAAGCTGGACGACTGGTTTGGCTCTCTGGAGCTGCAGAACTACCTTCTGACTGCCTGCGACGGCACGAAAATCCTGGTTTGGGCCGGAATGACCAGCGAGGACCAGATTTACCGCTTTGCCGGGCTGCAGCCGGACATTGCCCTGATGCATGTGAGTCCCAAGCAGGATTTTGAGGAATTTGCCACTCTGGTAAAGGCCATTAATCCCAAGATCATCATTCCTCACCACTACGACTGCACGGAAGTACTGTTCAAGGCCATTCCCGATGCCATGAAGGACATGAGCGAGGAAAACAAAAGGAACTTTATCATCAACGGAACATTTGATTTTAACCGATATATGGCTGCGCTGGAAGAAGCCTGCCAGGAGAAGAATCCGACCACGGCCCTGTTAAAGCCGGAGCATCATCAGTGGTACCGGTTCGGATTCTGCTGGGAGAAGATGCAGTAACGGTTGGAACATAAGGGAGGAGAGTAAACCATGTTTGGATTTATGAAAAAGAATCAGGAGCCGTCAGCCGACTTATCTACTTTCGGCCTGCTGCCTGGGAAAAAGATAAAAATATGCAGCGCGGATTTCCGGGACGGACAGCAGTCCCTCTACGCCACCCGGTTTCAGACCCGGGAGATTCTTCCCATTATCCCTCAGATGGACGAGGCGGGATACGCCTCCATGGAGATGTGGGGAGGCGCTACCTTTGATGTGTGCATGCGGTACTTAAACGATGATCCCTGGGAGCGGCTGCGCCAGATCAAGGCGGGACTGAAACATACCCCTACCATGATGCTGCTGAGGGGACAGAATCTGGTGGGATACCGGCAGTACGCCGATGATGTGGTGGAAAAGTTTGTGGAGCTGGCCGCAAAAAACGGAATGGACATTTTCGTGGTATTCGACGGTCTCAACGATGCCAGAAACTGCGAGACAGCCATCCGGGCGGTAAAGAAAAACGGAAAGCGCTGCTACGGCTCCATTCTGTATACCGTGAGCCCCATTCACAACACACAGAAGCTGGTGGAAACGGCAATGGCCTACAAGAATCAAGGCGTGGACGCCATCCTGCTGGCGGATATGGCGGGACAGATGACGCCGGAAAAGTCCTATGAAAGCGTGAAGGCCCTAAAAGAGGCTACAGGACTTCCCATTCAGGTTTCCTACCACGCCACCGGCGGAATGGCCTACAACGCCTGCTGGGAGGCAATCCGGGCGGGTGCGGAGATCATTACCTGCTGCGCTTCCAGCCTGTCCGGCGGAACCTCTCTGCCCTCCGCGGAGGTTATAAGCGCCATGCTGTCCGGGGCCCCCTGTGACCCGGGCATGGATTTAAACCGCCTGGAGGCCATCGATGATGAGATTCACAAGGTGTGCAATAACCATATGGAGTTTCGGAGCCAGTTTACCGGAGTGAATGTGAAGGTCTTAAAGCATCAGGTGCCGGGCGGAATGCTGTCCAATCTGGAAAGCCAGTTAAAGAGCATGAACATGCTGGACCGGATTGACGAAGTATTCCAGGAGGTCCAGGTGGTCCGAAAAGATATGGGATATCCGCCCCTGGCGACCCCCTTCTCCCAGATGGTAGGCGCCCAGGCCACCGCCAATGTGATGATGGGGAAACGCTACGGCCTTCTTTCCAGAGAGGTGAAAGACTATGTGAAGGGCGCTTACGGCAAGGCTCCGGGGGAGATTTCCCAGGAGTTAAAGGATTTGGTGCTGACCGACGGCTCCGAGGTCATTACCTGCCGTCCCGGAAGCCTTCTGGAACCGGAGTGGGAAAAAGGAAAACAGGCAGTGGGCGAGCTGGCCCGGTGCGAGGAGGATGTGATGTCTTATATCCTGTTCCCAAACGTGGCGGAGGAGTTTTTGAAGAGGAAGTATGGGAAGGATTAAACGTATCGGAAATGCTTAAAACGCGGCGCGAGGCGCAGACCGGGGAAGGCAGACAGAGGCAATGAAAGTTGGAATTGCCTCTGTCTGTCTTTTGTGCTAGGATGGAGAAAGAATGTACCTGGGAGGAAAGCAGCTATGAAATTCGCGTTTTTGATTATGGGAAATTACAACAGCCAGAAGGACAGGGGAGAGATCAACGGAGGACAGGCCCGGATAATCGGAGTGGCCAGCATTTCGGAGGCGGCGGAAATCGCCGCCCGGCTGGAAGAGGAGGGGGTAGGCTGCATTGAACTCTGCGGTGCCTTTGGAGAGGAAGGAGCCAGAGCGGTGATTGAGGCCACCAAAAACCGGATTCCCGTAGGGTATGTAACCCATCTTCCGGAGCAGGAGGAGGTATACCGGAAGGCTTTTTCAAAATAATTTTGTAAGGGAAGGTAGATTCACAGAGGGAACGGATTGTTAACCAATTTATTTATGATGGTTGACAATATGTTCCCTTTGTGCTATAAAAGAGTCTGTAAAGTCTGCCGGAAGGGCAGAACCGCAGGAGGATGAAGATGAATTTAAGACCCCACCATATTCTCTGCATTCAGAAGTTTCGAGGCCACGGATACAGCGAGGAGTTTACTCTACATATGACGGCTCTGACTTCGGACCTAAAAGCAAATCCGGAAACGTCAGTTGGC
>OLRX01001332.1_pt1 | contig 18657 bp, 17 predicted proteins | sample 1672991 | NCBI WGS metagenome assembly OLRX01 (sample SAMEA3136744, study PRJEB25190) | human gut metagenome | biome: human gut; feature: human-associated habitat; material: faeces | place: Austria | collected 2013
AGCCCTCTCTCCCACGCGCTCATGGTTCGCTCGGTACAGGGTGGGCAGGATCTCCAGCCCCGGCCTGCCCTGCCGCACCGCCTCCACCAGGACCAGAGAGGGCGGCCGGTCCGGCCCGTGGGCAGACAGCTGGAGCCGTTTGGGCTCCAGCCCGCAGGCCCGCAGACTGCACAGCAGGTCGGTCAGCCGCTCCGGCCGGTGGCACAGGGCAAATCTGCCGCCGTTCCGGGTCAGGCGGGCGGCGGCGCGGCACAGACCTTCCAGGCCGTCCCGCCCCTCCATCCGGGCCGGGCCGCCAGAGGCCCCGCTGCCCTGGGCAAAGTAAGGCGGGTTGGAGATCACCAGGTCAAAGGGACCCGTCCCGCCGGGCAGCGCGCTCCAATCCCCTGCCCAGACCGTCCCTTCCAGCCCGTTCTCCGCCAAATTGTCCCGGGCAGCACAGGCGGCCGCGGGGTCCCGCTCCACACCGTACAGCTCCAGTCCGGGGGTCCGGCCGGACAGCAGCAAAAGGAGACAGCCGCTTCCGGTCCCCAGGTCGCACACCCTCCAGCCGCGGCGCGCCGTGGCAAAGGCGGCCAGCCGCAGGGCGTCCTCCCCCAGCGGAAAGACCCCCGGCGGCTGACGCAGGAGGAAGGGGCCCAGCCGTTCCACCCTCATACTCCGGCTTCCTCCAAAAGGGCGGTCAAATGCCGGGTGATCCGCCCGGTCAGCCCCCAGATGACATGGCCCTTCCAGGGATAGACCGGCACATCCTCGCCGCCGATCTGCCATCGGTAGTCCCTGGGGATCCCGATCAAATCATAGGGGAAATTCTCATCCGGTCTGGGGACCAGGTCATAGCGGTACTCCAAGGGCGGCTCGTTTCGCAGGTGATCCAGGGGGACCTGGAACACCTCCGCCACCTCATCCGGGTTGAGGCGCAGGTGACCCAACGCGTCCCCCTCCACCAGGGCGAGCACGGGATGGAGGATAAAATTGGCCCGGTGAGCAATAAAGTCTAGCCGCCCCAGCAGGCGGATTTTCTCCTGTGGGATCCCAAGCTCCTCCCAGGTCTCCCGCAGGGCGCACTCCTCCGGCGACTCCGCGCCCTCCAGCCTCCCTCCGGGGAAGCATACCTCCCCCGGCTGGCGGCGCAGGCTTCCCGCCCGCACCTCATACAGGAGGGACAGGCCGCCCTCCCCCTCCACCAGAGGGACCAGCACGCTGTACTGGCCCGTGGCGTCCATCAAACCGGGCGTCCGCTCCAGCAGGCTCCGCTTCAGCTTCTCCAGCTCCATGATCACACCATCAGGTTGACCAGCAGCAGGGAGAGCTGCAGCAGGACCGCCAAGCACAGTGCCACAAAGTAGACGACCTCCCTTGGCCGCCAGGCAAACAGTGCGGCAAACAGCCCGGTCAGACCCAGGTTGGCCAGAATAGCCGTCTCCTTGGCCACAGCGTTCGCCGCCTGCCCCACCACGGCGGCCTGCATGACCACCCACTCAGGGAGCAGGGTCCAGCACGCCGCCGTGAGGAACAGCGTCGCCACCGCCGTTCCGTACAGGATCCAGCTGCGCTTTTTCTTCAAAGACTCCCCCCAGCGCTGGAAGAGGCCCTTTTTCTCCTGTGCCATCGTCCTTCACATTCCTTTCCACCACTTCCCGGTCCCGTGGGGCACAATCCGGACAAAAGCCCGCAAGTTGACCGGAACTCTGCCAAAAAACACGCCCTGAGGCGTGTTTTTTGACGTTTCCTCACATTTTCTCCGGAGCCGATACGCCCAGCAGCCCCATGCCGTTGGCCAGGACCGCGCGGACGGTGTCCGCCAGCTTCAGACGGGCGGAGAGCACCGCAGGCTCCTCCCCCTTGATGCGGCAGGCGTTGTAGAACCGGTGAAAGTCCCCTGCCAGGGCCACCAGATAGCGGTTGATCCGGCTGGGATCGTAGTCCCGGGCGGCCAGATGGATCTCCTCCGGATACTGGGCCAGGGCCTTGATCAGGGCCAACTCTTCCGGAGTGGTCATCACACCGGCGTCCACCGCTTCGGCGGCGGGGACCTTCTCCCCCTCCTCTGCCAGGCGGGACAGGAGAGAGCAGATCCGGGCGTGGGCATACTGCACATAGTACACCGGGTTCTCGCTGTCCTCCCGGACGGCCAGATCCAGATCAAAGTCCAGGGGGCTGGTGGAAGCCCGGGAGTTGAAGAAGTACCGGGCGGCATCCACGCTGATCTCATCCAGCAGGTCGTGGAGGGCGATGGCCTTGCCGGAGCGCTTGGACATCCGCACCGGCTTTCCGTCCTGCATCAGGTTGACCAGCTGCATCAGCACCACCACCAGCCGGTGGGAGCCGTCCAGGCCCAGCCCGTCCAGGGCCGCCTGGAGCCGGGCCACGTGACCGTGGTGATCGGCCCCCCACACGTCGATGCTCTTGTCAAAGCCCCGAACCTCCAGCTTGTTCCGGTGGTAGGCGATGTCGGCGGCAAAGTAGGTGTAGAAGCCGTTGGCCCGGCGGAGGACATCGTCCTTCAGGTCCAGCTTGTCTACCTGCTTCTGACTCTTGCCCTCGGCCAGGTACTTGTTTTTCAGCAGCTGGGTGGTGTTCAGCCACAGGGCGCCGTCCTTTTCGTAGGTCCAGCCCTTCTCCGTCAGCAGACCCACCGTCTCGGCCACATAGCCGGAGGTGTGAAGGGAGGACTCGAAGAACCATTGGTCGTACTCGATGCCGTACCGGCGCAGATCGGCCTGCATCTTGGGGATGTTCCGCTCCAGGCCGAAGGCCGCCAGGGCCTCCAGGCGCTGTGCCTCCTCTACGTCCCGGTACTGGTCTCCGTGGAGGTCGTAGAAGGCCTGGGCCAGTTCCCGGATATCATCGCCGTGATAGCCGTCCTCGGGAAAGGGCACCTTCTCCTCCCCCAGCAGGAGCTGGAGGTAGCGGGCCTGAATGGACACGGCGAATTTGTGAATCTGATTGCCGGCGTCGTTGACATAGAACTCTTTCCAGGTGTCGCAGCCGTCCCGGCGGAGAATGTTGGCCAGGGTGTCTCCCAGCACCCCGCCCCGGGCATTGCCCATGTGCATGGGACCGGTGGGGTTGGCGGAGACAAACTCCACCATCACCTTCTGGCCCCGGCCCTCGTCACTCTGTCCGTAGAGGGGACCTTCGGCCTCAATCTCCGCCAGCACATCCCCATACCATTTGGCGCCCAGCCGGAAATTCAGAAAGCCCGGGCCGGCGATCTCCACCGAGGCGAAGAGGCTGTCTGTCAGGTCCATGTGGTCCACCACCGCCTGGGCGATGGCCCGGGGGGCCATTTTCATGGCCTTGGCGCCGGCCATGGCGAAGGAGGAGGCGTAGTCCCCGTTCTGGGGGTCTTTGGGAATTTCCACAGACCCCTTTACTTCCACCCCGGGGGGGAGGACCCCCGCGGCGGCGGCGGCGGCGTAGGCCTGGGCGGTCAGCTGGCTGACCTGGTCCTTTGCGTGCTGAATTAAATTCGCCATAATCGTTCTCTCACCTTTTCTCTGTTTAATGGGGTCACTGACCCGGTGCGGGGGCGGTCAAATGAGGCTCGGTCACCTGAATTTCAAAGGAGTTCTCCCCAATGGGCTGGCTGTCCACTTCCAGGGCATAGCGAATGGAGAGGCGCCCCCCCGCCGTTCCTAGGTCCGCCTTGGCCCGGTGGGTGTTCACCCCCAGCATCAGGCCCCCATAGGGGGTCTCATACAGGGAGACGTGCTTCTGCCCCTCCTGAAAGATCATCTCCGAGTTGAGTGTGCCCTCCCGCCGGAGGGTGATCCGGTCCGGCGCGATGCGGAAGGTGGTGGTGGTGCCCTCCAGGCCGGTGAGCTCACTTTCCAGATAGCTCAGGGAGAAACCCTCTCCCTCCTCCTGCCGGAGGACGCCCTGGGTGACCAGCTCCATCACGTCTTCCTCCCCGGGCTCCAGGCTCTGTACCCCTCGGATTGAGATAATCACTGGTTTTTCCATGAATACAATACACCCATTTCTTTTTTGTTGGTGTTCACTGAAATGTAAACTATTATACATGATCGTACAACAAATGTAAAGTAGTCCCAGGACGCGCTTTGGCAGATTCAGGAGAGAAAACTGAGGCCTTTCGGGGAGAATTCGTGGAGTTTTCCTGCTTTCCACCTTTGACAATCGGCCTTGGGAACACTATAATAGATGGACGACCAGGCAGGGGCAACTTTTCCCCTGTCATCGCTTATAATAGTAAGGACCCATTGTTTCATTTCACAGCGAGGAGGTCATGGTATGCAGCTGGAATTGAGCAAAAAGGAATTCCGACGTCTGCTGGATATGGTCTATATCGGCAACTGGATTCTCAACTCCACCCGGGGAGAGGATCGTTTTCAGGACTACGACAAAGTGGAAAGCCTGCTGTTTGAAAAGGCCCGGCAGGAAGGCATGGGGATCTTGGCGGAGACCTACCAAGGTGAGACCATCCCCTCCCGCCCCTTCGTGGAGGGGGGCATCCATGAGGCCATTATGGAGTATGAGAACAACGTCTTTTTTGATATCCTGGCCGAGGATCTGGCCCGCCGGGATATGAACGACGCCCCCATTGACGAGAGCAACTACGCCGAGCTCACCCACCGGATTGAGGCGTATATCAACGAGTTTGAGGAGAATGGGACGGACAACATTTTGGTGGATATCGACATAGCGCCCTGAGTGAAGACCCATAAAAACCCGGAGCCCCTGTAAGGGGGCTCCGGGTTTTTGCATGGCGACGCAAGAGGGGATTGACAGGGGGGAAAACTGTGGTATACTGTAAATCGTAAGTGATAAGTAGTAAGTAGACAGTAAACGGAAACCTGTCTGCTGTATGAAGGAGGACGTATGCGAGATTTAACTCTGAGCCAGGAATATTTGCTCTGTGCAGTGAACGAGAAGGGAAGACTGCCCCATCTGGGGGTGGAGAGAACGGTCTGCCTGGTGGCGGCGGCGCTGCTGGAGCTCCAGCTGGAGGGCTGTGTGGCTGTGGACAAAAAGTATGTGACTGTGACAGGACCCCTGCCGGAGGGGCAGGCGCATTTACGGCCCCTCTATGCGTTTGTCAACCGTCCAAAGCCGATCCGAAAGGAGAAGCTGCTGGAGGAGTACACCTATACTGTCACCGATGCCCAGCGCGATGAGCTGCTGGAGAGCATTGGGCGCTCCCTGGCGGACCTGGGACTGGTCCAGCCGGTAAAGGTGGGACTGCTGGGGAAAAAGAAGGGATATGCCCCCACCCCGGAGGCTATCAGTGGTGTGGTGGATATGATCCGCGCGGAGCTGCTGGAGGAGGGGGAGATCACCGAGGACGTGGTGTCTCTGGTTGTTCTGATGGAGAAGGGCAACTGCCTCAAGCCCTACTTCTCCGCCTTTGAGCAGAAACAGATGAAGCAGAGGCTTCGGGCCCTTGGCGAATCCCCCACTGGAAAAATGGTCCAAGAGATGGTAGAATACGTGGAGAACATGATGGCCATAGCGGTTGGTCTTATTGCAGTGTATTCTTGACGGGAGAACGGGGGGCGCCATGTCCAGGCAGCGAAAATTAGAGGTCATCCAGCAGGCGGAGGACGTGACCATCGGGGAGTTGGTCCGTCTGACCGACGTGCGGTACAGCACCTTGAAATTTTACACCGAGCAAGGGATGCTGCCCTTTCAGCAGGCGGAGGAAAACCTGACCCGTCGCTATAAACGGGAGGAGAGCATCCGCCGGATTCAGTGGATCAAGGCGCTGCGGCAGGAGGGAAAATCCATCCAGCAAATTAAGCAGATGCTCCACGCCCAGGGGTGAGAAGGGCGGGGAGGAAGCAAAGAAACCGGGGCACCCAGTACAGGGTGTCCCGGTTTTTTCAGGTTCCGCAGAAGAGGGTGCCCAGCAGGGATTGATAGACAGCCCAAAGGGTCAGCCTGGGGACCTCCTCTTGGGCTACCAGGGGGAGCTTTTGATTCTCTTTCCCATCCACCAGGACGGTGAGGCTTCCCAACTCCTGCCCCTTCTCCACCGGGGCTTGGAGGGTGTCCGGGAGGGAAAGGGTGGTGGAGACCTTGCCTGCCTCGGCCTTGGGAAGGAGAATTTGGCTCTCCTGGGTGAGCACCGGCTGCACGCTGTCGGCGGTGCCCAGGGTGACGGGGATGGGGGAGATGGGCTCGGAGGGGGCTACTGTGACCAGGGAATATCCCGCGAAGCCGTAGTTGAGCAGCGCCTTGGCGGTTTCAAATCGGTCCGCAGAGGTGGGGGAGCCCAGCACCACGGCGATGAGCTCCATCCCGTCCTTTTCCGCGGTGGCGGAGACACAGTAGAGGGCGGCGTCGGTGGAGCCGGTTTTCAGACCGGTGGCCCCCTCGTAGAATCGGATGAGCTTGTTGGTGTTGGCCAGCTGGAAGGTTCCATCCCGAAGGGTGTCCATCCAGATGGTGGTGTAGGTGCGGATATCCGGGTGGTTTTGGATCAGCGCCCGGGACATGAGGGCGATGTCATAGGCGGAGGAGTGATGTCCCTCGGCGGGCAGACCGGTGCAGTTGACAAAGACGGTGTTTTCCATGCCCAGCTCCGCCGCTCTGGCGTTCATCTTTTCCACAAAGGCGCTCTCACTGCCGGCCAGGTATTCCGCCATGGCCACACAGGCGTCGTTGCCGGAGGCCACGGCGATGGCCTTGAGCATGTCATGGACGGAGAACGATTCCCCCTCCTTCATGTAGACCTGCGAGCCCCCCATACCCGCCGCGGTGGCGGAGACGGGGACCATGGTTTCCTTGGTGATGGTGCCCTCTTCCAGGGCCTCCATGATGAGGAGCATGGTCATTACCTTGGTGACGCTGGCCAGCTCCAGGGGATCATGGGCGTGCTCCTCATACAGGACCTGGCCTGTGGTCTTCTCCATGAGCAGAACGGCCTTGGCGTTGACCTCCGGCCCCGCCGCCTGGGCGGGGAGGAGGCCCCCGCACAGGACCAGACAGAGAAAGGTGGCGAAGAATTTCTTCATAGAAGGACCTCCTGGTGATCTCGGTTGTCTCCACTCTATGTCTGGACAGGGAGAAGTATGCAGGAAAGGCCCCTGTCATTGAAAAAAGAGAAACCCCGCCGGTTTGTCCGGCGGGGCGAGGGAAAGGGGGGCAATCGGCCCAAGGCCGCAGGGTCTCGGCCCAGGCGGTGTATTGCTCCACTTTTCTTTGGCAGTCGGCGCTGTCGGTGCCGGAGGCCAAAACATAGACTTTGATCTTGGGTTCGGTGCCCGAGGGACGGACCACCAGGGTGGTGCCGTCGGCCAGCTGGTATCCCAGCACGTTGGACCCTGCCAACTCCATGGCGGTAGTCTCTCCTGTGGCAGTGTCCCGTTCGGTGCCGGTCTGGTAGTCCCGCTGGAGGCAGACCGTGGTGCCCGCGATCTGGTCGGGGGGTGTCTGCCGGAGAGCAGCCATGATGGCCTGCATTTTGCCCATGCCCTCCAGGCCGGGCATCACCAGGTTCAGGGTGTTTTCTCCATAATATCCGTATGTCTCATAAATGGCCTGGAGAGCGTCCAGCAGGGTCATGCCCCGGGCGGCGTACCAGGCGGTCATCTCCGTGAGCAGAAGGGCGGCGGTGACCGCGTCCTTGTCCCGGACGTAGTCGCCGATCATATAGCCGATGGACTCCTCATAGGAGAAGATCACGTGGCCCTGGCCGGCGGCCTCCAGCTGGTTTTTCTTTTCCGCCATGAACTTAAAGCCGGTGAAGGTGTTGTAGCACCGCACCCCATTGGCCTCGGCCACCACCTGGGCCAGCTGGGTGGTCACCAGGGACTTGAGGGCCACCGGGTTCTCCGGCAGGGTCCCCGCCCGGCGCTTGGCGCCGATGAGGTAGTCCAGCAGGAGCACCCCGGTCTGATTGCCGGAGATCTGGACATAGTCTCCCTTCCGGTCTTTCACCTGAATGGCCACTCGGTCCGCGTCGGGGTCGGAGCCCAGGATCAGTTGGGCGTCCACCTCCTTGGCCAGCTTCTGGGCCAGGGCAAAGCTCTCGGGGGTCTCTGGGTTGGGGGATTTCACGGTGGGGAAGGTGCCGTCGATGACCATCTGTTCCGGCACGCAGTGCAGGTGCCGGATGCCCAGCTGCTCCAGCACATAGGGAATCTGCTGGTATCCCGTGCCGTGGAAGGGGGTGTAGACCATGCGGAAGGTGTCGGCCACCTGGGCCACGGCCTGCCTGTCGTTGATCTGATCCAGCACGTGGGAGAGGAATTTGTCATCGGTCTCCCGGCCCAGCAGGGTGATGAGCCCCTGGGCCCGGGCCTGTTCGTAGTCCATGGTCCTGACATCGTCGAAGACATCCAGGGCCTCCATCTGGGCGGCGATGGCCGCCGCGTGCTGGGGGGGCAGCTGGGCGCCGTCGGACCAATAGACCTTGTAGCCATTGTACTCCGGGGGATTGTGGCTGGCGGTGACGTTGAGTCCGGCCACACAGCCGTACTCCCGCACGGCGAAGGAGAGCTCCGGCGTGGGGCGCATGGCCTCAAAAAGGCGCACGGGGATGCCGTTGGCGGCCATCACCCCGGCGGCGGCCCGGGCAAAGTCCTGGGAGTGAACCCGGCAGTCATAGCAGATGGCCACCCCCTGGGCGGCGGCCGCCGGTCCCTCGGCCAGGATCACCTGGGCAAAGGCCTGGGTGGCATGGCGGATCACATGGACGTTCATCCGCCGCAACCCCAGGCCCATCACCCCCCGCAGGCCGGCGGTGCCGAACTCCAGCAGGCCGAAGAACCGGTCCTCCACCTCTTTGGGGTCGTCGGCAATGGCCTGCAGCTGGGCTTTCTCCTCCGGGGACAGGGCGTCGCTGTGCAGCCAGCGATGGAATTGCTGCTGATAGGACATAGAAAGGCTCCTTTCTCAGAGGGGGCCGGCAGGATGGAACCCGAGCCCTCCTCCGGACTATTTGTGGTAGCGGGTGCCTGCGGCAATTTGGAAGGCCCGGTAAACCTGCTCCAGCACCATGACCCGGGCCAGATGGTGGGGAAAGGTCATGGGGGACATGGACAGACGCAGGTGGGCCGCCTCCTTCACTGAGGGGTGCAGGCCGAAGGACCCGCCAATGATGAAGGTGAGATGGGAGGCCCCTTCCACCATCCACTGCTCCAGCTGGGCGGCCAGGGCGGGGCTAGACAGCTGGACTCCCTCCACGCACAGGGCGATGACCTTGGTGCTTTTGGGGAGCTTGGCCAGAAGGGCCTCCCCCTCCCTGGCCAGCGCCCCCTCCACCTGGGTGGGGGTGGGGTGCTCCGGCAGCCGGGCCTCCGGCAGCTCTGTGACAGTGAGCTTGCAGAAGGCCCCCAGACGCTTTTGATATTCCGCGCAGGCGGCGGAAAAATGCTTCTCTTTCAGCTTGCCCACGCAGAGCAGTTGGATGTTGACCATGGAAGGACTCCTTACAAGATGGTACGAAGAAAAGTGGACGGCAGGCCTGCCCGCCGTCCACAGACGAAGTGACACATTCCGTCTCCCGGACAGGGGACGGGGCATAGGGGGCGGAAGTCAGCCCACACTGTTTCCGCTGCGCCAGTCCTCCTCGGGAATGGCTTCCTCGTGGATGTCGGCGCCCAGTTTGGCCAGCTTTTCCACAATGCCTTCATAGCCGCGCTCAATGTGATAGACCTGGTCGATCTCCGTGATGCCGTTGGCGGCCAAGCCGGCCACGATCATGGCCGCGCCCGCCCGCAGGTCACAGGCACAGACCGGGGCGCCGGTGAGGGCGTGGACCCCTTCGATCACCGCCACCTTGCCGTTGACCTGGATGTTGGCGCCCATGCGGCGGAATTCATCGGCGTAGCGGTACCGGTTGTCCCAGACACCCTCGTTGAGGATGCTGGTCCCCTCGGCCAGGCACAGCACCGCGGCAATCTGAGGCTGCATATCGGTGGGGAAGCCGGGGTAGGGCATGGTCTTTACATTGGTGCTGGTGAGCTTGCCCGACCGGCGGACGATGAGGGCGTCCCCATCCTCCTGAATCTCCACCCCCATCTCCACCAGCTTGGCGGTGATGCAATCCAGATGCTTGGGAATGACGTTGTTGATGCGGACCTCGCCGCCGGCGGCGGCCACGGCGGTCATATAGGTGCCCGCCTCGATCTGGTCGGGGATGATGGAGTAGAAGCCGCCCCGGAGCTTTTCCACCCCTCGGACCTTGATGACGTCGGTCCCGGCCCCCATGATGTCAGCCCCCATGGAGTTGAGGAAGTTGGCCAGGTCCACGATATGGGGTTCCTTGGCGGCGTTTTCGATGATGGTCAGGCCATCCGCCAGGGCGGCGGCCAGCAGAATATTCATGGTGGCCCCCACCGATACCACGTCCAGGTAGATCTGGGCGCCGTGGAGGCGGCCTGTGGGGGAGGCGGCGTAAATAAAGCCGTTTTCCACCTGAATCTCCGCCCCCATGGCGGAAAAACCCTTCAGGTGCTGGTCAATGGGCCGCACCCCCAGGTCACAGCCGCCGGGAGGGGGCACCTCGGCCCGGCCGAAGCGGCCCAGCAGGGCGCCGATGAGGTAATAGGAGGCGCGGATCTGGCGGGCCAGCTCATAGGGGACATTCTGTTTATAGACATGGGAGCAGTCCAGCTCCACTGTGGTCTGGTTGATCATGCGTACGTTGGCGCCCAGATCCCGCATAATCCCCAGGATCATGGTCACGTCGCTGATGTTGGGAACATTTTCGATCCGGCAGACTCCGTCCACCAGAAGGGCTGCGGGAAGAATGGCCACAGCGGCATTCTTCGCGCCGCTGATCTCAACCTCGCCGTGGAGGGGGTTTCCACCGCTGATCACGTATTTTGTCAAAACGGCACCTTCTTTTATATGGTTCTGAGAAATGAGATAGGTAGCAAAGCAATCAGAAACGCGAAGCCGGGACCGTCTCCGGTTCTCTCTCTATCATATCCGAATTTTCCGGACAAATGTACCCGGATTCGGCGCGGGAGACGGCTGGTCCGAAAGCTGCATTCATGTTACCTTCTGTCCCGAAACAGGGACGGAAGGAAACAAACTGTTACACTTTGTTCGAAACCCGGGGCCAAAAAGGAAATTTTGGCGCACGCTTCGCCCAACGGTGGACATACCACCGCCTATAATTTGACCTCATTATAGCATCAAGGGGCTGAAAAAAAAAGATAAATTTTAACAATTTCTCAGTTTATTTTGAAAAGAAGATGGGCCGCGCGGCGCCATCGTCCCAGGAAAACGGTGGAAAAGCCTTGGCATATCTACGTTTTTCTCTCCGGGCGCTGCGGCCAAGGGAAACAAAAAAGAAGGGAAAAATTTCCGATTCTTTTGAAAATTTAGGGGGGAAACTCCAAAAATGACAGCCTGGAAAAGGGGAAAAAGGAGGGATTCCGGCGAAAATCCCTCAGCAGAGCGGGGCGGCGGCGGTCTCCTCCGGCAGCCGGGGCAGGACAAAAAACAGCACCCCTTGGCGGGAGGAAAAGGACTTCACCTCCATGGCCGGCGGGATGGGGTGGCGGGCCTTGGCCAGGGCCCGGCGGATGAGGGGAAGGACCGCTTCCTGGGTCAGCGGACGGACCGTGGGAAGCTCGTCGTGGGAGAAATAGAGCACCGAACCGGTGTCAATGGCGGAAATGGTCATGGGTACCTCCTGAGGGTGGAATGGATGCTCCCCATTATAAAGCACACTGGGGGCCTGGGGCAAATGTAAAGGTTGCCAGTGGGAAAAGAAGTTGGCAGCGGGACGGAAATATGCTATAATTCTTAGCATCATGGGACTTGCTCTCCCCGGCGGGGCGCCGCCGCCCCGGGGGAACAGGCCGCCGCACATTCCAGAGAAATCGAGGTACCAGCCAATGGAATTGAAGGAAGAAATGGTCTCCCAGCAGACCGTGTACGAGGGGATCATCGTCAATGTCCGCCGGGACAAGGCCCGGCTGTTGGATGGCCGGATCGCCAACCGGGAGGTGGTGGAGCACCCCGGCGGGGTGGCGGTGTTTGCCATGGACGGGCAGGGCCGGGTGGCGCTGGTCCGCCAGTTCCGTTACCCCCTGGGCGAGGTGACCCTGGAGCTGCCCGCCGGGAAGCTGGAGCCCGGAGAGGACCCCCGGGCCAGCGGCCTGCGGGAGCTGGCGGAGGAGACGGGACTGACCCCGGGGACCTTCCTGCCTCTGGGCAGCATCGCCTCCTCCCCGGGCATTCTGGCCGAGCGGATTCACCTCTTTTTTGCCCGGGATTTGGTCCAGGGGGAGGCCCGCCCCGATGACGGGGAGTTTGTGGAGACCCTCTGGGTTCCCTACCAGGATCTGCTGGACATGGCCCGCCGGGGAGAGATTCAGGATGGAAAGACCTTGGCGGGGATTCTCAAGGCGTCCTTCCTGCTGGAGGCGCCCCAAACCTGAGACAAGGGGACAGTGGCGTTATGGAGAAAAAGCAAAAGGTCCTCATCGTCGAGGACGAGAAAAATATTGTGGACATCCTCCGCTTTAACCTGCGCAAAGAAGGCTATGATACCCTGGAGGCCTTTGACGGCGTCACCGGTCTCCGCCTGGCCCTGGAGGAGAGTCCCGACCTGATCCTGCTGGACCTCATGCTGCCGGAGATGAACGGCTTTGAGGTGTGCAAGCTCCTCCGGGACAAGGGGAAAAACACCCCGGTGCTGATTATCACCGCCCGGGAGGAGGAGAAGGACAAAATTCTGGGCCTGGACCTGGGCGCGGACGACTACATCACCAAGCCCTTCTCCGTCCGGGAACTGATGGCCCGGGTCAAGGCCCATATCCGCCGGGTGGCGCTGATCCGGCAGTCCGCGGGAAACCAGGAGGACCGCCTGGATTTTGGCCGTCTGGTGATCCACAAGGAGAGTGCCCAGGCCACCAAGGACGGGGAGAGACTGGAGCTCACCCAGCGGGAGTTCGAGCTGCTCACCTATCTGGCCTCCCACGCCGGCCGGGTATTCTCCCGGCAGGAGCTGATGGAGCGGGTGTGGAACTATGAGGGCTATGTGGGGGATGTCCGGGGCGTGGATGTGGCCGTTCGGCGGCTCCGGGAAAAACTGGAGGACGACCCGGCCCAGCCCAAGTACATCATCACCCGCCGGGGGGCGGGCTACTATTTCCAAAAAGACCTGTGACCGGGGAAGACAGAGAGGGGGAGGACCGTGCTGCGAAGCCTGCACATCAAGCTGGTGCTGATTATGATCCTGCTGGTGGTCTGCCTGATGGCCATTGCGGGAGCCTTTCTGATCAACTCCGTCAACCGGTTTTATCTCAATGAGTTTTACACCCAGATGGTGGAGGTGTTCAGCGAGGACACGGAGTTTGTTCGGGACCTGGTCACCGCCCGGGAGGGGGAGCAGGATGGGGGAGAAGCCATCGACCAGATCCTGCTGGCCAAAATGGGTCCGCTGGGGGTGGACGGGAAAAACCGGAATTACTATATCCTGGACGGGGAGACAGCGGAGATCCTGGCCAGCTCCGATGACGACGGTGCCCAGACCCTGGAAAAGCTCACCCCCAACCTCCTGATTGCCCTCAATGAGAAGCGGGAGGGAAATGAGAGCGATCTCACCGCCAATTATATGGACCTGGCTCTGCCCATCCAACGGGGCGGGCAGGACTATATCATCTATATTCTGGATCAGCGGGCCACGGTGCGGGAGCTCAACAGTCAGCTGTTCCAGCTGATCATTGAGGCCCTGGCCTTTGGCCTCATTATCTCAGTGCTCCTCTCTTTCCTCCTCTCCCGGGCCATGGTCACGCCCATCCGGGCGCTGACCCGGGGGGCCCAACGGGTGGCGGAGGGGGATTTTGACCACAAGATCCAGGTGGAGTCCCACGACGAGATCGGGGTGCTCACCAACGCCTTCAACGCCATGGCCGGCCAGCTTCAGGCCACCCTCCAGGCGGTGGACAGCGAGCGGACCAAGCTCAGCACCCTGTTCCTTCACATGACCGACGGGGTGGTGGCCTTCAACCAGAGCGGAGAGGTCATCCACGCCAACCCCGCTGCCGAGGAGATGCTGGACATGGAGATTCCCCTGGGGGGAACGGTTACCTACCAGGACCTTTTTGGGGAGATCGCCCCGCTGGAGACCATCCTCACCCTGGAGCGGGACTGCCTGGAGAGCGAGACCGTCCGGGGAGAGCGCACGCTGCTGTTCCTCCTGGCGCCCTTTGACCGGGAGAAGCAGGTGGGGGTGCTGGTGGTGGTCCACGATGTCACCCAGCAGGTGAAGAACGAGACCATGCGCAAGGAGTTTGTGGCCAACGTCTCCCATGAGCTCCGAACCCCCATCACCAACATCCGCAGCTATGCCGAGACCCTGGAGGAGAACCCCGACCTGCCCCCGGAGATGACCGGTGACTTTTTGAAGGTGATCCTCAACGAGAGCGACCGGATGACCCATATTGTCCAGGACCTGCTCACCCTGTCCCGGTTTGACTCGGGGTACAGCCAGCTCAACCTGACCAGGTTCCCCTTTGCGGCGGTATTGGAAGACAGCTATCAGGCGGTGCGGATCGAGGCCCAACGCCATGGCCACCAGCTCCTGCTGGAGGGAACGGAAGGACTGCCCAATGTTCGGGGGGACCGGGAGCGGATTTTGCAGGTGATTATGAATATCCTCTCCAACGCCATCAAGTATACCCCAGACGGTGGGCGGATTGTCATGTCCGCCGGCGCCGACCGGGAGCGGGTCTGGCTGGAGGTGGCCGACAACGGCATCGGCATCCCCGACGGGGATCGAGAGCGAATTTTCGAGCGGTTTTACCGGGTGGATAAGGCGCGCTCCCGGGAGTCCGGCGGTACGGGCCTGGGACTCTCCATTGCCCAGGAGATCATCCGCCAGCATGAGGGCAGCCTCAGCCTGGTGGAGCGGCCTGGCCCCGGCACCACCCTGCGGATGGAGCTGAAGAGGGAGGGGCCCAAGGGATGAGACGGAAGCTGAGCCGCCGGGAGATTGACCGGCTGGAAAACCTCCTCATCCTCCTGCTGGTCTGTCTGGCGCTCTTTCTCATCCACAGGACCGGGATGTTTCAGAGCGTCACCGAGCAGGGGAGCGGAACAGGGGACGAGAGTCTCTTTGCGGGGGTTCAGGATACCGCCCTGTCCCGGGGAACCCCGGTGCGCTTGATGGTGCAGAACGGAACAGGACGCTATGGGGTGCAGTACGATCAGACAACGGTGAACCGGCTGTACCACGATGGGCTGAACGACCTGCTGACCCAGTCTCTGGACACCATGGCTTCCCCCCAGGCCAGCTCCCGGGAGGCATGGGAGCGCGCGGTGAGCCAGGGGAGCAGCTGGGTGTACTATGACTTTCTCTATAATGTCTCCTTTACCAGCCAGAGCAGCCGGGGGGAGGGGGAGGCCCGGTCGTTTCTGATCACCGCCCGCAATGGGCGGGCGGATGCCCTGTACTACTACAACGAGGAGACAGGGGATTACTATATGGCCCAGCTGCGAGAGGCCAGTCTGGTTTTGCCAGCTTTGCTGGAGGACCTGGTCCCCAACGGAGGCCAGTTTGCCTTTGAGAATTCCACGTTGGCGGATACCCTGGCCCCCTATATGATGCTGCTTCCCCAGCCGCCCCTCTGCCCTGTCTACACAGGAGCCAATCCCCTGGACGACTGGGACACGGCGGACCAGGAAGCTCTGCTGGAGGCGCTGGATTTCAATCCCCGGGCCTCTGCGGTCTATGAGGCGGTGGACGGCACGGTGATCCAGGAGGGATCGGACACCCTGCGGATTCAGAAGAACGGGAAAATCACCTTCCACGCCGCAGAGAGTGGGCAGGCTCGGTTTCAGGCCCTCTCCGCCCGGGAAAAGGACCTGCAGATCAAGGCGGAGGAGATTTTGGACGGGGTCACAGCGGGACACCTGGGGGAAGGCACGATGTTCTGCCAATCCATTGAAACCCAGGAGGATGGCAGTGTGGCGCTGGTGTTCTGCTATCTGCTCAACGGCACCCAGGTACAGCTGTGGGAGGAGGGGTGGAGCGCCCGGTTCCTCTTCGAGGGCAGTGACTGCACCGCCTTCTCCGTCTGCCTGCGGGAGTATACGCTCACGGAGCGGTCCCAGCAGGCTCTTCCCGAGCGGCAGGCCGCCGCCGCCGCCGTGGCCATGGGGCAGACGGGGAAAGAGCTTCAGCTGTGCTATCTGGACAATGGCACCACCCCGGAGATTGCAGCCGATTGGACGGTCCGGGAGCGGACATAAGGAGGGCGGTGTATGGAACGGTCCAAACTGAAGCTGACGGTGATTTTTCTCCTGACGGTGCTGGATCTTTTTCTGCTGGGAAGCGTGCTCATGCAGTGCCACCAGTCCCGGGACTACGCCCGCACCACCCAGACGCAGATTTTGGTGTACCTGGAGCGCAATGGGATTGAGGTCCAGCAGGAGACCATCCCGTGGGAGAGCGGCCTCTCAGCCCGGCGGGAGGACCTGGCAGACCAGATTCTTCCGGACAGTGAATGGCCGGCCCAGGGCCTGCCGGACAACTGTGAGGTACAGCCCGCCCGGGAGCCCGCCACGCTGCTCATGGACTTTGTCCGAGGCCTGTCCGAGCTGGGGCAGACCTGTGAGATGATCCACGGGATTCAGGAGGGCTATTGGTACAGCGGCGAGGAGGACCGGGCGGTTCTCACCCCCATGTGGGAGATTGAGACCGACCAGGGGACCTTTCTGCTGGACTGTGCCCAGGGGCTTCTGACCAGGGCGACGTAGGAAAGCGGACACAGGCTGCCGCTTTTTATTTGGAAAATGACATCCCACCGTGGAAAACACGGTGGGATGTTGTCAAATTAGGTCATATTTTTCCTTCAGCTGCAAAATCCGCAGAACACTTTGATCCAGCCGTTCCTGGGAAATGGTCCCCTTCTCCACGGCGGAGAGGAGGGCGTCGTAGGCTTCGGGGAGGTCCTCCGGCATCAGCAGCAGATCCGCGCCGGCCTGGAAGGCCAGCAGGGCGGCTTGGCCGGCGGAATAGGTGTCGGTGATGGCCTGGGCGGACAGGGAATCTGTGAGGATCACCCGCTGGAACCGGAGCTCTCCCCGCAGTTTCTCTGTGATCATTTCCCGGGAAAGGGAGGCGGGCAGGCCGTCTTGAACGGCGTTGGGGGCAGTCATGTGGGAGACCAGGACGACGTCTGCGCCGGTGGCCATCCCCGCCTGGAAGGGATAGATTTCGCAGGTCAGCATCTCCTGCCAGGTTTTCTCGGTGGAGGCCCGGCCCGTCTGACTGTCCCAGCGGGCGCTCCCCTCCCCGGGGAAGTGCTTCAGGGCACAGGCCACGCCTGCCTCATGGAAGCCATCCACCGCCGCGCTGACCAGCATGGCGGTCTGCTCAGGGTGGGTGCCAAAAGAACGGTTGCCCAGAACCGCGTTGTCAGGGTCGGTTTTCACATCGGCCACGGGGGCCAGCTCCAAGTGAAAACCCAGGTCCCGGAGAAAGCTGCCCAGAGCCAGACCGGCCTGCTTGGCCTTGGCCGGGTCTCCGTCCGTGCCCACCGTGGCCATATCCGCCACCTGGGGGGAGGAGAAGGTCTCCTTCCCGGCAAAGGGAGAGCGGCTGCCGCCCTCTTCCTCGATGGCAAAGAGGGGAGGGACCCGGGAGGACTGGGAGAGACGGGTCATCAGAGACTCCAGCTGGTCCGGGTCCTGGAGCTGTTTCGCTGTACAGACAAAACCGCCCACAGGGTAGTCTTTTAGGACGTTCCGGGCGCTGGCGTCCACCTGGGTGAGCCCTGGCTGATTGGGGTCCTGGCGCTGCTGGGGGGTCTGGGTGGTGTCCAGGGCGTCAGGGGAGATCAAAAAGAGTTGGCCGACCTTCTCCTGGACGGTCAGCTTGGCCAGCAATTCCTCCGCGTTTCCCGCTGTGACCGGTTCTACCGCGCCGGGTTCCTCCTGGATGGGGGGCTCCTCTTTCTTGCCGCAGCTGCACAGCAGCCCGGCCATGAGCACGGCGCAGAGTATCCATTTCCATTTCATTGTGGTTCATCCTCTCTGGGGGGGTGTTGGAAAGACGGGTTCCAAGGGATAGTATACCCTTTGAACCAGAAAAGCACAAGGGGCATTCCCTGCTTCCGCCGCCTGAAAAAACGCGCGTACCGAACCTCGGTACGCGCGTTTGGCAAGGAAAAAGGAGGGGATTATCCTTCTTCCTGGATGGCTTTGGCGTCGTCGATGGCCTTTTGCTGGGCGGCGGGGGGAGCCTCCTCATAGCGGACGAAGTGGAAGGAGAAGGTGCCGCGGCTCTGGGTAATGGAGCGCAGGTCAATGGCGTAGGAGGTCATCTCCGCCATGGGGACCTCGGCCTCCAGAATCTGATTGCCGTCGTCGGTGGGGTTCATGCCCATCACCCGGCCCCGGCGCTTGTTCAGGTCGCCCATGACGTCGCCCAGATAGCTGTCGGGAATGGTTACCTTCAGCTCTCCAATGGGCTCCAGAATGGTGGGGTTGGCGTTGGCAATTCCCTCTTTGTAGGCCAGCTGGGCTGCGGTTTTGAAGGCCATTTCGTTGGAGTCCACAGGGTGATAGGAGCCGTCATACAGGGTGGCCTTCAGCCCCACCAGGGGATAGCCGGCCAGCACGCCCTTGTTGGCGGCCTCCCGCAGGCCCTTTTCCACGGCGGGGAAGTAGTTCTTGGGCACGCTGCCGCCGAAGACCTCTTCGGCGAAGATCATGTCCTCGGAC
>OLRX01001342.1_pt1 | contig 18608 bp, 14 predicted proteins | sample 1672991 | NCBI WGS metagenome assembly OLRX01 (sample SAMEA3136744, study PRJEB25190) | human gut metagenome | biome: human gut; feature: human-associated habitat; material: faeces | place: Austria | collected 2013
CACGTAGCAATTCGGTATCAGAGGGGTCAAAATACCTTTTGACCCCAACATCATAGTATTCTTAACAATGTCACTCTTTTTATTTGCCGGTTTCCAAATTTTTCTTTTTTTCTTATGCTTCTTTAATAGGAAACCACACAATATGCCAGTTAAAATACTCCTCTTCCGGCTTGGTCATGCAGGCTACCTGGGTCACAATATCCCCTGCAAGGCTTAATCCATTCTGCTCCAAATACCGGAAGCCTTCCTTTAAACTCTCCAGTGACAAATACTTTCCTGACCGGGATGGAACACAGGTGTGTACGCAGAGGCAAGGTGGATAATACTGTACCAGCTCTGACTCTTTTACATTTAAAAATTGTGCATATTCTTCCCGAAGTCCCATTCCAAAATCAAACTCTGATTCTCCTTTTTCAATATTTTTCTGATAAAATACAGCACATGAAAAAACAAATGGCTCTTTTTCTGTCCATTCTGAGATCAGATCCAGCTGTTCCTTCTTTTTAAATAAAGTATAATTTTTCTGGGTATTCATGCGGTAAATACCCGGCCGTTCCTCAATCCTGAACTTCCCTACGTTTTCTTTTGCATCATGAAGCACCTGCTGGCTCTGTCTGATCCGCTTTAAAAGATTCATCTGACGGATGATCTCCTGCTGGATCATCTCTTCCTGATCCACCATTTTTCCCCGGATTTCCGCCAATTCATGGCTTCTGAACAATTCTGCTATTTCCTCCAGGGAAAAACCATAGTTCTGGTAATGTCTGGCCCTTAAAAGCATATGAAAATCCCATGTATTATAATATCTGTAGCCAGTTTCCGGATCCCGGACCGGACTGATAATGTTCCTGCTCTCATAATACCGAATCGCCTCTGACGAGATCCCCATCAGCTTAGCCATAGTTCCAATACTATATTTCTGATACATCTTCTTTCCCCCCTGATGACACTGCATTCTACTTATTAGACACAATTTTCACCGCTGTTTACCTTCCAAACTCTCAAGCCCCTTGAAAGATTTTTAACAAGAATATAACAAGTATACCATATTTCTTCAGAAAAATGTCATACTTTCCTCACAGCTCACATGGTATAATGTAATGCGTCCAAAAGAAAAACAAGCGACACCGCAGGTGGCATTTGTTTTTCTTGGACCATTAACGAACAAACCGCCTGCGATAGCAGGCAGTAGAGCGCGGCAGCGCGGGTTCGTGAGTGTCCTCGACTATCCTTACGAACCACCCTACGTCAGCAGGCAACAGAGCGTGGCAGCGCGGGTTCGTGAGTGTCCCCGACTATCCTTACGAACCACCCTACGTCAGCAGGCAACAGAGCGCGGCAGCGCGGGTTCGTGAGTGTCCTCGACTATCCACGAAAGGAGTATCCTTCATGAAACGACTACACGCAGGCATCATTTCCACCCTGCTTTCCCTTACAATGACACTGACCCCCTGTTCCATTTCAGCCTTAGCCGCCCAGGAAAACAGCAGGGATTTTTCCCTTTTCTTTAGCGGACCCGGTGTGCAAAACATTTCTTCCGGTGATGAATACAGCGAATATCAGTGGGCCTTTCACAACACCGGCCGGCTGCGCCGCACAGAAAAAGTATTAAATATCAAAACATTGGATCACATTTATCTCCATTATGGCGAAAATGGCATAGATGATATTGCCCTTCCTCCTTTAGGACCGGACAATTTCGAATCTATTAACACCGATGCAGTGGCAAATATTGATATCAACATTGAAGATGCCTGGAAAACATACAGCGAAACAGAAAACAAACGTACCGTTACCGTAGCTATCATCGATACCGGCATCGATACGACTCATTCAGACTTAAAAGATTCCATCTGGGTCAATGAAGATGAGATCCCCGGAGACGGCATTGACAATGACGGAAATGGCTATGTAGATGATGTGAATGGCTGGAATTTTGTTTCAAACAGCAATGAAATCTGCACAGGGGAAGAAGACAGCCACGGAACCCATGGTGCCGGTACTATTGCCGCCGCTTGGAACAATGGCGGCATCGCAGGCATTACAGACAACACCCACGTAAAGCTTATGGTATTAAAAGCCTTAGGCGGCTCTGACGGCAAAGGTTCCCCTGAAAGCGTCATCGAAGCCATGAAATATGCCGAAGCCAATGGTGCCGATATCTGCAACTTAAGCTTCGGTTCCAGTAATTGCACTCCCAAATTTGAAGCAGCCATCCGTGATTCCAAAATGCTCTTTGTAGTAGCTGCCGGAAACGGTAATCAGTACCAGGTAGGTTATGACATTGATAAATCTCCTGTATACCCGGCAAGTCTCCCTTATGACAATGTGATCACTGTAGGAAACCTGCTTTTCAACGGCCGCTTAGATGACAGCTCCAACTATGGCGCTGTTTCCGTAGACCTGGCAGCTCCCGGAACCTATATTTTAAGCACCATTCCCGGTGATTCTTACGCCTATATGAGCGGAACCTCCATGGCAGCTCCTATGGTAACAGGTGCTGCCGCCCTGATCTACTCTGCAAGAACTGACTTAAGCCTTCAGGACATAAAAACAGCTATTTTATCAACTGTACATAAACTGGCCCCATTAAAGGGCAAAACAGCAACAGGCGGCATGCTGGATGTATCTGCAGCTATAAAATGGACAAAGAATTAACTGCCGCAACTACAGCCGCATAATCCCCGATCCGCTCTCCTAAAGCCGCCGGTACGATTTCACAGGCCGCCCGGTTCATGGGGAGCGCTTCTTTTTCCAGTTCTTCATACATGGTCTTATCTAAAAGATGGTGACTCCTGGCATAAACAGAACCTGCCACGATCTTTTCCGGATTTAAAAGGTCTATAAGGATAGCCAGACCTCTTCCAAAAACAGCTCCGCATCTGGCATACACTGCTAAAGCTCTCTCATCTCCGGCCTCAGCCCGTTCTGCCAGCTCCTTTGCACTCCCTTCTGTGCCAAAATATCCGGCAAGCCTGCTGATACCTCCTCCAGAGCAGAAACCTTCCAGGCTTCCTGCTTTTCCATATCCTTCCGGTCCTTCAGGTTCCATACGTATGTGACCTGCTTCCCCAGCCATGCCGGTACTTCCCCGGTATAACTGTCCATTAAGGATAAGACCAGAACCAAGACCTGTGCCAAAAGTAAGAAATATCATATTCTGACAGCCTTTTCCGGCCCCGAACTTCCATTCTGCCAAAGCTCCTGCATCTGCATCATTTTCCATTTTCACAGGGATTCCCAGCTTCTCCTCAAGATATTCCACTACAGGCACCTGATCCCAGCCCTGAAGGTTCGGCGGCGATAATATCCACTTCCTGTCGGGACTTAAAGGACCGCCACAGGAAATTCCCCCACAGATAACACAATTTTCACCCTCAGTCCCTGTCGTCAGCCCATATTTCTTTGCTATCATCAAAGCATTTTCAGATAATTCATCAAGGACCTTTTTCCAATCTCCCAGTGTTTTCATCTCATACCGCTCCAGAAAATCTACCTGGTCTCCTTCCACCTTCGCCAGGATCACTGCACATTTTGTGCCTCCAATATCAAATCCATACAGATACATACAGTCTCTCCCTTCTTCTATGTGCAGCAATGAAAACAGCTCCGGCAGGCTGACATACCTGCCGGAGCATATTTTTCCTCACTTTGTTTCTTTAAACAGCCTGATTATTTAACTGCATCTAAATTTAAGATAGAAACGCCAGTATCAATATATTCAGGAGCTACTTTTCCATCATTAATAGCGGTGATCGCTGCATACATGCCTTCATAACCCATAACATCAGGATTCTGAGCCATTGTACAGATCAGGGCACCATCCTTGATCAGCTGGACAACCGCATCAGACTTATCCATACCTGCTGCTACGATGTTATTTCCATCTTCTGCAACTGCATTACCAACACCAACGCAGGAGCCTTCATTTGCACCAAACAGTGCTACACAACCCTGGGAAATAAAGTTAGCTGCTGCATCTTTAGATCTTGCTGCATCGCCATCTGCATACTGTGTTTCAAGGATCTCAAAAGCGGTTCCTTCAAATGCGGAACGGAAGCCTTCGTCACGGTCTACAGTAGAAGTAGTTGCTGCGTTTACAGAAACGATACCGATCTTGCCTTCTTTAACTCCCTTAGCTTCCAGAGCTGCCAGAACCTGCTCACCAGCAGTCTTTCCTGCTGCACGGTTGTCAGTTCCTAACTTCTGTACACAAGGATAATTTGCAAAAGAGTCAACCTGAACGATCTTAACACCAGCCTGATCTGCTTCTTCCAGAGCTGCTGTGATAGCGTCAGGACCATTTGCAGCTACCAGGATAGCGGTTGCGCCATCAGCTACTGCATTGTTTACACACTCGATCTGCTTTGCGTCATCTTTTACATCAGGAGCGATCCACTTATAATCACAGCCAAGCTCTTCTGCTGCCTGCTTGCAGCCCTTGTCCATGTTTACCCAGTGCTGATCCATAGAGTCAATGGTGATAAGAACTACCTTCTGTCCTTTTCCATCTCCGGCCTTTGCAATGTCTCCTGTTTCCCCGGACAGCATATCATTGCCAGCAGCCTCTTCTTTCTTCTCTTCTGCTTTGGTTTCCTCAGCTTTGCTTTCTTCCTTCTTCTCCTCTGCAGTTGTTTCAGCTGTTGTAGCTGCTGCAGTTGTCTCCTTTGGAGCAGATGAGCAGCCTGCTAATAATGCAGAACCAAGTGCTGCCGCCAGAATCATTGAAATCGCTTTTTTCCTCATAATACTATACCTTTCCTTTCTTTATTGTGAAAGCATTTTTATGCTTTACCTTCGTCTTTACCTTCATTTTACTTATTTTTTAGTTGTTTTTATGTTTTTTGCTCTTGCCTCTGCCGCTTCTTACGATTACGTCCATAAGTACTGCAACAACTACGATAATACCGATCACGATATTTCTGATAGCAACCGGTGCTCCTGCAAACTGAAGACCATTCTGTAAAACACCCCAGATACCGGAACCGATCACAGTACCAAGTAAAATACCGGAACCACCTAATGTAGATACGCCACCGATTACAGAAGCTGCTACTGCATACATTTCATAAGATGTACCAGCATCCATAGTACCTGTACCAGTTGAAGCACAGGTGATCAGACCTGTTATGCAGGCACAGAAAGCAGCTACAACGTAAACATAGATAACTGTATTGTCTACATTAACACCGGAAAGTCTTGCTGCATCAATATTACTTCCTGTTGCGTAAATATGACGGCCGGTTCTGGTACAGCTCATTATGTAGTTAAAGATGAACCAGATCACCAAAGCGATCCAGAAAGCACTGAAGATACCTAATATCTTACCACTGTAGAAGAAGGTACGGAAACCTTTTGCAGCTTCACCAATGGAGTCTGTATTGTAATTACCATTGACGATCTGTGCAATACCTCTTGCAATTGTCATTGTACCTAAGGTTGCGATGAAAGGTGGCAGTTTGCATTTTGATACCAGAATGCCATTTACATAACCAACTAACAGGCACACAACCAATGTGATAACCATTGCAACCCACGGATTCATTCCATGACACATTAGGGTTGCTGAAATCATACAGCTCATACCTACTACAGAACCAATAGAAAGATCGATATTTCCTGTAAATAATACATAGGACTGTCCTACGCCGATCAGAAGTGTAGGTGCGATCTGGCGCAGCAGGTTCGCTGTATTTCTGTAAGTAAAGAAATTAGGATTGATAAATCCAAACACCAGACATAAAACGATCAGACCTATTGTTACGGTTATAACCTGTCCCATTCCCCTCTGGGAAAGGAAACGCCCCAGTACACCGGGCTTTTTATCACTTGAACTACTCATATTGTCCCTCCTTGATGAGATTAAATCCAAAATTCGTTATAACGCTGTTTTCTGTTCAAACTGCGTTGCCTTAGTTAAGATCATATCCTGGGTGGCCTCTTCTGCTGAAAGTTCTCCGGTAATACGGCCATCACACATAACAATAATGCGGTCACTCATTCCCATTACCTCTGGCATTTCAGAAGAAACAAACATAACACCGATTCCATTCTGCTTCAGCTGATTCATCAGGTTATAGATCTCTACCTTGGCAGCTACATCAATACCTCTGGTAGGCTCATCAAAGATAACAACTCTTGAATTTCTGGCCAGCCACTTGGCAACTACCACTTTCTGCTGATTTCCTCCTGAAAGGCTTCCTGCATCTACCTGTGCGTTAGGAAGCTTGATCTTCAGGGCTTTTACAGCATCATCAACCATTGCTTTTTCTTTTTTCCGGTTTACAGTCCCCACCGGACCTTCACAAAGTATATCCAGATTCGGAAGGGCAATATTATCTGCAATACTAAGTCTTGTACAGAGACCGTCTTTTTTTCTGTCCTCAGGTGCCAGTACCAGACCTGCTTTAATGGAATCTGCCGGACAGCTGATCTTTACCTCTTTTCCATCAATAAAGATCTCTCCGCTTTCTTTCGGATCAATACCGAAGATCGCACGGGTTGTTTCTGTACGTCCTGCACCCATCAGTCCTGCAATTCCTACGATCTCACCTTCATATAATTCCAGATTAATGTCCCGGACCATTCTTCCTGCATTCAGATGCTTTACTTCCAGGATCTTTTTGCCTTTTTCACAGGACACTCTTGGGAATTTCTCCTTGATCTCATGTCCTACCATGTTGGCAATGATCTCATCCATCCTGTTAATATCATACGGCATCTGGGTAATGTATTTTCCATCGCGCATGATGATAACACGGTCTACAATGTGCTGCAGTTCCTCCAGACGGTGGGATATGTAGATAATACCGATACCCTCCGACTTTAACTGGTGGATGATCTTAAACAGCTCATCGATCTCCTTGGATGTAAGTGCTGAAGTAGGTTCATCCATGATCAATACTTTGGCATTCTGTGAAAGTGCCTTTGCGATCTCCACCATCTGCTGTTTGGATACAGCCAGTTCACTGACCTGTTCCCTTGGATCAATATCAATATTTAACTTATGAAGGATCTCTTTTGTTTCCTGGTTCATACGTTCATTGTCCAGACGGCCATTTTTTATCAGTTCCCGTCCCAGGAAAATATTCTCCGCCACACTTAAATGAGTACACATATTTAATTCCTGATGGATAATGGACACACCGGCATTTTTTGCCTTATTTGCATCCCACTCACCGATCTTGTTCCCAAACAGGATGATCTCTCCATCATCTCTCTGATAAACACCTGAAAGGATCTTCATCAGTGTTGACTTACCTGCACCGTTTTCCCCCAACAGTGCCAGCACCTCTCCAGCATACAGGTCCAGTTTTACATTATCCAAGGCCTTTACACCGGGAAACTCTTTCATAATGCCTGTCATTCGGACCAGTTCTTTCCCCACAGGCACCTCTGCCTTCTTTTCTCCCATATTTGCTTCCTTTCAAAGATGCTTTGCGACTGCGCTGACATTATTCCGTCAGTGATTCAATCCTCAGACAGCACTCCATCATAGCACGGTCTGTATGATAAATACATTTCCACTGATTTCCGGTATCATCGATTACCGGTGTTCCATCTGCTAAAAGCAACTGTCTGGACTCTCCAACCTCCGGATTATAGAAATATTTCTTATCAAATTCCCATAACTTTATGAAGGTATCCAGATATCTCTCATCCTCAGTAGCCTGATAGGAATCAAGGAAACCTGTCAGTGACTCAAAGTTCTGCCACCATTCTTTATCTGTTACAACAATACGGCCATCGTGCATTCCATCTCTGTAAATACCGCCGTGGATGTTGTCCCAGCCATTTGCCAGTGTGTAATCTGCAAATTTTCTGGTAAATTCTCTGGCAGGCGGAAGTCCCAGCACTTCATATGCACGGTTCAACAGCCAGATCAGTTCAATATTGTGTCCATAAGAAGTAGTATCTAATGGATTTTTGTTAGCACTTTCCGGATCTCTGTCATAATTCCAGGTTCTGCGAATGGAAATAGCCGGCTTTGGTGTAAAATCAATACTAAACTGATTTCTTCCACACCAGAAATCATAATCAACCATGTGTTTTAACACAATATCAATGATTTCCTGAAGAGCTCTCTTATGTACTTCCTTGTGGGTTGCCTCATAAAGAGTTGTATATGCTTCCATGGTGTGCATGTGGATATCCAGGGATTTCAGGTCTCCTCCATAAACTCCGGCACTTTCCAGTGTCCAGTCCTCTTTGAAGTTCTCAAAATAGCCACCGTAGAAAGCGTCTGCTGCATATTTTTTCAGAGCATCAAAGGTTTTTTCCGCATATTCGATACCTCGCTCATCACCAGTAGCCATATAATATTCAGCTAACGCATAGATTGCAAAGGTCTGTCCGTAAACCAGTTTCCCATTATCCAGGACATTTCCCTTCCGGTCTGTTACCCATGCCCAGCCGGTGTTCTTCTTATCCCAGAATTTATCAATGAAGAAATCTACACCCTGTTTTGCTGCTTCTTTGCATTTTTCTTCCCAGCCATAACGTTTTGCCAGGCCATTGCGAAGAAGTGCCGAAAATCCCCAGATCATACGTGTCTGGGTTACGATCATTTTATCCTCAGGAGTTAATACTGCCAATTCCTTCATCAGCTTTCCTTTGGAATCAAAGCATACCAGATAACCGCCGTATTCTTTATCGATTCCATTTTCAAGCCAAAATGGAACGCTTTCCTTCATAAAGCCTTCCATCTCTTTTTTTACTGTAAGGAGTTTTTCTCTCATTAACTGTTCCATTATCATTTACCCCTCCTGTTCTTTTATTAAGAAAATTATAACAGAACAGGAGGAATTAATAAGGGGACACTTTTTAGAATAGGGTAGACATTTTTCAGAATAATGCAGACATCTATCAAAAAAGTCTGCTGGTGATTCCGTACTCCTGTGGCTCTAACAGTACGGAAAAACTTCCGTCTTTTACAATCCCGATATGATCTGATATATATACGCAATCTGTAAGATAGCCGGTCAAAAGCAGAATAGATACTCCTGCTGCCTTCAGTTCCTGCATCCGTTTTAAAATATAGGTACGGCAATGCATATCCCCATAAGCAAAAGGCTTTTTTACCACCAGGATCTTAGGATGGAACAGGCTTATTTTATTATAGATCAGCCCATATTTTTCCTTTAAAGAAAGGGAAGCAATATATTTTGTGTCAATAACATCTCCTGCTTCCCCATAATATTCACTGCGCACACTGTTAATATATGACTGCTTTAAAATGCTTTTCTTTAATTTACGGTCCAGTAAAAAGGTAAGGTTTTCCAGATAGGACATTTCCGAAAAAAGGAAAGACTGCGCTGGATTATCATCTAAAACGATCATTCCCCGGTCCAGGCTGCTTTTTACTTTTTTTTCCATTTTTTTGTGTGAGCAGAAAATATCTCCCTCATAGTCCATGTATTCCCCTGCAAGGATCCCGGTCAGCCGGTCCATGATCTGGTCATCTGAATCCAAAAGCGTAATGCATTCCCCAGGCTTAATTCCCAGACTCAGGTTATGTATGTCCCCATCTGTAATGTTTTTTAGCTCCAGCATATATCCCTGATCCACTTTCGGCTTAAATACTGTATTTTCTTTAAAATAATAAATATAGGGAGCTATAGCCTCTTCCCTGAATTCCTCTGGTTCAAATAATTTTTTTATCCTTCCTCTGGAAAACAGGGCGATCCTGTCGCAGATCTTAAACATGATCCAGTGATGATAGCAGAAATACAGCGTAGAGATCCCCATGCTCTGCATTTTTCTTAAAAGCTGGTGAAACTGCGGGAAATCTGCCTGACCGATCAGTTTTTCCGGATACAGCACCACTAAAAGCTTGCTTCCCATTAAATAGGCCTTGGCGATCTCCACCATGATCCGCTCCATGGTAGTAAGCCTTTCCACCCTTTTATTCAGATCCAGATCCATGGAAAGCTGTTTTAAGACTCTGTCTGCCTGTTCTCTTAAAACCCATTCATTGATCACCTGTTTCTTAAATCCTGGGCGCATAACAAACAGGTTATCCGTTATAGACAGATCATTGATCAGAGAGCTTTTCTGGTCGATCTGGTAAATACGGTTAGATGTTTCCTCCTGATTTAAATAACTGTTTACCAGTTTGCCACCCATATACACTCTTCCTGCATCAATAGGATGGTTCTTTGCCGTCAGTTCGATCAGTTCTTTGATCCCCCGGTCATTGACAGAAAGCAACCCTACGATCTCACCTGCAGTCATATAAAAACTGAAATTATCCAAATAAACAGCCCCGTCTTTTTTGCAGGTCACATTTTCAAAACGAAGTATTTCCTGTTTCATAGCTGCCTCCTGTTTATCAGCATGTTCGTTACATCAATTCCTTACGACCGGAAGTGTGATCTCCACATCCGTTCCCACATCCGGCTGGCTGTAGATATAAATGCCATATTCTTCCCCAAACAAAAGCTTAATACGGTTATTTACATTTTTAACTGCAATTCCGCCTTTTTTACCGGTTTCCCCGTTGTTTTCCTCCTCCAGTCTCAGGGCTCTCAGCTGTTCATTCATAACCTTCACCTGACCTTTTTCAATGCCTACACCATCATCTGAGATCATAATGATCAGATGGCTGTCTGTCACAGTGACCTTAATATCCAGATGACCTGTTCCAATCTTGCGCTCCAGTCCATGATAAATGGAATTTTCCACGATCGGCTGCAAAGTCAGCTTGGGAAGCTGGCACATAAGCGCTTCCTCTTCATCCTCACAGTCATAGCGGATCCTCAGATCCAGCTTGCTGCCAAAACGAAACTGCTGGATATAATAATAATTTTCCACATTTGCCAGTTCTTCTTCCAATGTGACCAGGTTATTTACCTGGGAAATGGTATAACGGAAGTAAGTTGCCAGTGCCTCCGTCATCTCCGCAATAGAATCCACCCCTGCGATCAGCGCCTCTGCCCGGATGCCTTCCAGAGTATTATAAAGAAAATGTGGATTGATCTGATTCTGTAATGCCAGATATTCCGATTTTTTCTTAGATACAGTAATCAGCTCGCTTTTGTCTAACAGGGCATAAAAACGACGCAGCATATTCTGCTCTTCCTCATTTAAAAGATAAGGCATATGGTAAATATCCTCATAACTGTCCCCTCTGGCAAAAGCCGCCTTTATCCGGCTGTTCACTTTTAAAGGCCGGTAGATCAGCTGATAAGCGGCATAAAGCAGGATAACATAAAGCACTCCTAAAAACAAAATAAACCACTTCATTTTCTCCGTCTTCCAATCCTGAAGGAACAGGATAAACAACAGACTGATATGAAAAATCAAAAAAATCGCTGCGCCCCAACGTATACGGTCAAAAAGATAACTTTCTTTATTCATGAATAGATCTTCCTGTACTCTCCCGGCTTCAGTCCGGTATATTTTATAAAACATTTCGTGAAATATTTCACATCTGCATAGCCTACCTTTTCGCAGATCACATTCATTCCCTCATTTCCGGAAACCAGCAGTTTTTTCGCTGCATCCATACGCACTGACTGCAAAAATTCCAGAAAAGTTACCCCTGTTTCTTTCTTAAAAAGCGTGCTGAAATATCCAGGAGCAAAGCCAGCCATCTCACTTACTTCTTCTAAGGTAAGCGAACGGCTGTAATTTTCTTCTATGTACTGCTTTGCCTGCCGTATGGGCCGGTTATCTTCTGCCTTCTTCGCTTCAGAAGCTTTTTGCAGAGATCTTCCTATCGTCCCTCCTAAAAGGCGGAACAGTTCTTCTATATCTGCACATTCCCCTGCGTCTTTGCTGAATTCTTCCACAAATTTAGCTTCACTGTCCACACGGATCCCCCTGCTCTTCATGCAAAACAGATAATGATTGCAGGCCTCCTTGGTCATCTGCAGGATCTCATAACCGGTGATCCCCGGATAGTTCTTTAATACATCCCGCAAACCTTCAATAGTCCGCCTTGTCTCTACTACGTTTAAAGCTTCGACTGCCCGTTCCATTTCCCTGTTAAAACGGTAAAATGCTTCACTGTTTATAAAATCAGAGTTTTTTCTCTGTTGTGCTTCATCCATTTCCAGCATCCGCCCGGTTCCTAAAAGAAGCCTCTGCTTTATCATAAATACAGCGTCCAGAAAAGACTTCTTGATACTGCCCGCTGTGTTTACCATGCTTCCCATTCCTATGGTAACACTCATTCCATTTAAGATACTTTCCTGGGCTTTCAGTTCATCCAGCATCTGGCGCACATTTTTCCGCACATTTTTACTCTCTTCTTCCCCGAAATTCAACAGAAGATAAAAGGTAGAGAACTCTGCATAAACCTCATGGTCAAAACATACCGGTTCCAGATACTGTAACGCCAGGCCTGCTGCCTTGTCTGCCAGGAAGGAAATACAGCTGTCATTGTGGTTTACATGGTCAAATTTGATGGCTGCAACCTGGAACACTCCCTCACGGAAATGGAAATGATACTGATTGTTCAGTTCTTTCAGGCTGATAATATTTTCCCGCTCCCGGTCTCCGTAGATCATACGGGAAATAAAACTGGTACGCAGCTTTCCTGCATCATTTTTTAAGGCAAGGCGGACTCTTTCTTCAAAATTTAACTGTTCATTTTTCTCCCTGTAAATATCTGCGATCTTTTGTAAGGTATCCCGTAATTCCTCTTTTTTAATAGGTTTTAAGAGATAATTTCTCACACCATAACGGATCGCCGTCTGGGCATATTCAAAATGCCTGTATCCACTGATTATGATGATCTCTGTATCCGGCAGTTTTTCTTTTACTTTCCTGATCAGTTCCATCCCATCAATTCCAGGCATCCGTATGTCTGTGATCAGAATCTCCGGTTTACAGATTTTTGCCTGCTCTAATGCCTCAATACCATTAGAAGCAGTTGCCGCTATTTTTAACCCCATTTCTTCCCAGTTGATCAGCTTTATGATCAGCTGACAGATCTTTTCTTCATCATCTGCGATCAATACCTTCAGCATGTTCTCCTCCTCATTGCACAAAACCTCTCCTGGTATATCGTTTCGTAAATAACTGTACTAATCGCATAGAATGCGGATTTAAGTGTGCAGATTTAAAAACGCAGGCGTAGTGGGCTACGCTGAGGCTTTTAGACCTGTGCGATCAGATTCGCAGACAAGTAAGTAGTATAGTTATTTCAAAAACAATGTACCAGTATATCAGTGTATCATCTTCAATAGATTTACGCCAGAGGCAGAGGCAAAAAACTAATGAAAAAACGCGCCCCATAAAGGGACGCGTTTCATACTTATCTTATTCCAGATAATCCAAAATTACACTGGATAAGCCTTATTCTCTTTATCTGCTACAGCAGCATCTACTTTCTTCTGCTGGGCTTCTCTGTACTGAAAGAACTCCTTGGCAACATTTGGGAACAGAGCGTAGCTTAATACGTCCTCATCCTGCTGCTTCCACTGAGCACATTCCTTCTCAAACTGAGGCATCTGAGGTGCAATTAAATCTGCTGGTCTGCAGGTAATTGGAGTCTCATCACCGATGATCTTTTTCTGTACTTCTGGATTAAATGGCTTAACAGTCTGACCAAATTCACCAAGCATGATCTTCTTGGATTCCTTTGGAACCATCTTGTAGCGCTCACCCATTAATACGTTAAGAACTGCCTGGGTACCAACGATCTGGGAAGAAGGTGTAACCAGAGGCGGCTCACCAAAGTCTTTACGTACTCTCGGGATCTCCTCCAGAACCTGCTGGTACTTGTCTTCCTGTCCAGCTTCCTTTAACTGGCTAACCAGGTTGGAAAGCATACCGCCAGGTACCTGATACTGCAGAGTCTTGATATTTACGCCTAATACCTTTGGATTTAACAGTCCGGTCTTTAATGCTTCCTCGCGGATCGGCTGGAAGTGAGCAGCAATCTCGCCTAAAAGTTTCTGATCGTATCCTGTATCGTATGGAGTACCGCGGAAGGTCTCTACCATAACTTCAGTTGCTGGCTGGCTGGTACCAAGTGCCAGTGGAGACATTGCACAGTCAATGATATCACAGCCTGCTTCTACAGCCTTCATATAGGTCATGGAAGCAACACCGGAAGTATAGTGGGTGTGCAGGTCGATCGGAAGTGTGGTTCCTTCCTTCAGGGCCTTAACTAACTCAGTAGCCTTGTATGGAGTCAACAGACCTGCCATATCCTTGATACACAGGGAATCAGCTCCCATGTCTTCAATTCTCTTAGCAATGTCTCTCCAGTAATCCAGAGTATAAGCATCACCTAAGGTGTAGCACAGTGCGATCTGAGCATGTCCTTTTTCCTTCTTTGTTGCCTTTACAGCAGTCTCCAGATTACGGATATCGTTTAAGCAGTCGAAAATACGAATGATATCAATACCATTTGCAATAGACTTCTGCACGAAATACTCAACTACATCATCTGCGTAGTGGTTGTATCCCAGAATATTCTGTCCACGGAACAGCATCTGCAGCTTTGTATTCTTAAAGCCGTCTCTTAACTTTCTTAAACGCTCCCATGGATCTTCTTTTAAGAAACGCAGGCAGGCATCAAATGTAGCGCCTCCCCAGCACTCTACTGCGTGGTAGCCAACTTTATCCATCTTGTCTACGATCGGCAGCATCTGCTCTGTAGTCATTCTGGTAGCAAGTAAAGACTGATGAGCGTCACGAAGGACGGTTTCCACGATCTTTACTGGCTTCTTCTCTATCTCTGCCATAGTTTAAATCCTCCTTATAGGCACCCGGTCTGCAAACAGCACCGGGTGCAGTAAATGTTGGTTTTTATACACCGAAAATTGCCATAAAGGTACCGGCTGCTACTGCAGTACCGATAACACCTGCAACGTTTGGTCCCATTGCATGCATCAGCAGGAAGTTGGTAGGATCATATTCAGCACCAACCTTCTGGGATACACGGGCTGCCATAGGAACTGCGGATACACCTGCAGAACCGATCAGTGGGTTGATCTTTCCGCCAGTTACCTTGCATAAGATCTTTCCTAAGAGAACGCCTCCGATGGTTCCCACACAGAATGCTACCAGACCTAAAATAACGATCTTGATAGTAGTTGCATTTAAGAATGCCTCTGCACTGGTGGTTGCACCTACAGAAGTACCAAGCAGGATAACAACGATGTACATCATTGCATTAGAAGCAGTCTCCTGAAGCTGTTTTACAACACCGCACTCACGGAACAGGTTACCTAACATCAGCATACCTACTAACGGAGCAGTAGATGGCAGGATCAGGCACACAACGATAGTAACGATGATCGGGAATAAGATCTTCTCCAGCTTGGATACAGAACGAAGCTGGGACATTTTGATCTTACGCTCCTTATCAGTAGTAAGAAGCTTCATAAATGGCGGCTGGATGATCGGAACCAGAGCCATATAAGAGTAAGCTGCAACAGCGATCGGTCCCATGATCTGGGTCTGTCCTAAATTACTGCAAAGGAACAGGGAAGTAGGGCCGTCTGCACCACCGATGATGGAGATACAAGCTGCTTCCTTTCCTGAGAATCCTAATAAGATTGCGAAGAAATATGCAGAGTAAATACCTAACTGAGCTGCAGCACCCATTAAAAAGCTGATTGGGTTTGCGATCAGCGGACCGAAGTCTGTCATTGCACCTACACCCATGAAGATCAGAGATGGAAGGATACTCCACTCATCCAGAGTGAAGAAGTAATACAGCAGACCGCCTACGCCGTTTGAAGTCTGCTCCGGAGAATACATGATATCCGGATAAATATTTACAAGCAGCATACCAAATGCGATCGGAATTAACAGCAGCGGCTCAAATCCCTTAGCAATAGCCAGGTATAAGAAGACCAGCGCCACACCGATCATAATGTAGTTTCCTGCTGACAGATGGAAAAACGCCATCTGGCCAAGCAGGTTTGATACCAAATTGCCAAAATCCATAATGTTACCTCCATAATGGAATCCCTAAATCAGGGGATCCATCTTGTTGACTAGTTCAGAGTAGCTAAAACAGCGCCAGACTCAACTGCATCGCCGTTTGCTACATTAATGCTGGCAATTGTACCATCTTCCGGAGCAACGATATCGTTCTCCATCTTCATAGCTTCCAGAACCAGGACAACTTCGCCCTTCTTTACTGCCTGTCCTACAGAAGCCTTAACTGCTACTACCTTACCTGGCATTGGAGCGGTAACCTGAACGGAACCTGCTGCGCCTGCTGGAGCTGCTGCCGGTGCAGGTGCTGCTGCCGGAGCTGCTGCTACTGGTGCTGCTACTGGTGCTGCTACTGGTGCGCCAGCTGCTGCTGCGCCCTCTTCAACGGTTACTGCATATGCTTTTCCATTTACTGTAATGGTATATGTCTTCATAGTTTGATTCCTCCTACTTGTTGTATAAACACACCGGTTTTCTTAACCTCAATGTGCAGTGATTATCTTCCCAGACCTACACGGCGGATAGAACGTACTACCAGACCGTTAGATGTAGCGCTGCCTTCATATGCTGCGATAGCAGCAGTCATAACAGCTACTAATTCTGCATCATCAGAAAGATCAGGACCTGTTACTGCAGGTGCTGCTGCTGGCTTAACAGCCGGTGCAGGTGCTGCCTTTGGAGCAGGTGCTGCTGCTTTCTTCTTTCCTTCTTCCCATGCATGGATGTATTTGAAGCATGAGATCAGGATACTGATGAAGATCAAAACAAGGAATACTGTGCCGATACCAATAATTGTATATACAGTAGCGGTCTTTAACAGGGTGCCCATAGAAGTATCTTCTGCAACACCTGCGGACATATCTGTAAACTCAGCCTGGATCTGCTGGGTAGCCATATTGATATTCATCACATATTTCTTGGTTCCCTCTGTAAAATCAACCGGGATCATAACGGTATAGCTACCGTCTGCCAGAAGAACTACAGAACCTTCATCCATATTTACATTCTTTAATTCGCCCATGTCCTCGCGAACTTCCAGCTGAGCCTCATAAATAGCTGCTGTAGTCGCATCGCCTGTTGACTCTGCCAGAGTTTTCTGAACGATCAGCTGATCCTTTGGTACGCCTAAAATCTGTGCTGCAGACAGCATAATGGACTGAGCCATTGAATCATCTACAGGAGTTCCGTCCATGCTGATGGTGGAATCAGTCTCTGCTGTATCCTGATTAGAGGAGCAGCCAGAAAGGCTTACCAGGCAGGCGGACAGAAGAACTGCTGCTGCCATTCTCTTTACAAATCGTCTCATATACATGTCACCTCTCTTTAAACCGTGCCATGCTTCTTGGAAGGACGGTCCTCACTTTTTGTGTACAGCATCTCAAAAGCGGCGATCACTCTCTGACGGGTCTCTTCTGCCTTGATGATGTCATCTACATAACCTCTCTTTGCAGCAGCAACAGCGCCGGACTGCATAGCGGTATATTCAGCGGTTTTCTCTTTGATCATTGCAACTGCATCATCAGCAGCTTCGATCTCTTTTGCGTACATGATCTTAACAGCTTCTGCCGGATCCATAGTTCCGATCACTGCATTTGGCCATGCATAAACAATATCTGCACCCAGGCTCTTGCTGCCCATGGTAAGGCCTGCGCTTCCCAGTGCATTCTTAACAACAACAGTTACCTTCGGAACAGTTGCATCAGCATATGCGTAGGTCAGCTTAGCAGCTAACTTGGCGATCTTTCTTTCACTGCACATGGTTGCACGGTAGCCATTTACATTTACCAGAGTCAGAACAGGAATGCTGAATGCATCACAGAAGTTAATGAAATCGGTTGCTTTTTCACAGCCTTTTCCACAAAGAGCTGCCTCTAAAGTCTGTACCTTCTCACCGTTCTCATATACTTCGCTGCGGTTTGCTACGCATCCTACTGTGCTTCCATTTAAACGGATAAAGCCGGTTACCATAGAAGTGCCGTAGTTCTTCTTAACTTCCATAAAGAAGTTATTATCAGAGATCATCTGTAAAGCTGCTGCAGTATCTCCGGTGTATCCTTCGATACCAGCACACATACGGTTTAAATCGTCTGTGCAGTCAACTTCAGACAGATCTTCTTCATTATTAGAAGGCAGTACAGATACCAGTGTACGGATCTGGGATAATACAGATGCTTCATCACCTGTGAAATCAACCAGACCAGCTTCCTCTGCCTGGAATTTAGCGGAAGAGGTATCACATTTTGCCTTATAATTGCCCTCTAAAGCATTTGGGGAATTAACAAACAGTTTTGCAGAAGTATCTTCCATAAAGGTGAAATCTGCCATGCCTGCAGAAACAGCCATACCGCCGCCGCAGGTACCAAAAACTGCCATAATCTGAGGAATAACTCCAGATGCCATTGTCTGGCTTAAATACAGCTTGCCAAATCCATCCAGTGCGTCAGTTGCTTCCTGAAGACGCAGTCCTGCACAGTCTACCAGACCAATAACAGGTGCTCCCATCTTCATAGCCATAGAGTAGATGTTGCAGATCTTCTTTGCATGCATCTCACCCATTGAACCGCCCAGTACAGCAGCATCCTGGCTGTATACATATACCAGGCATCCGCCGATGGTACCGTAACCGGTAACTACACCGTCAGCCGGTGTTTCCTGCTCAGTCATGTTAAAGTCAGTGCTTCTGGCCGTTATATAGGCTCCGACTT
>OLRX01001343.1_pt1 | contig 18604 bp, 10 predicted proteins | sample 1672991 | NCBI WGS metagenome assembly OLRX01 (sample SAMEA3136744, study PRJEB25190) | human gut metagenome | biome: human gut; feature: human-associated habitat; material: faeces | place: Austria | collected 2013
CACCATGCTGGGTATCATCATCGGCGTGTGCGCGGTCATCGTCATCGTGGGCCTGGGCAACGGTATGGCCGGATACATGGAGGACAGCTTCGCGGAGATGGGCACCAATACCCTCACCGTATCCATCATGGGCCGGGGGACCTCCCGCACTGTGTCCGAGGAGCAGATGTATCAGATCGTGGAGGACAACGCCGGCTATCTGGACCAGATTTCGCCTACTGTGTCCATGACAGGCAGTGTAAAGATCGGCAGCACCACTTACAGCTCCACCTCCGTATCCGGTGTCGGGGAGACGTGGTTTGATATGAAGGGCTACGAGGTAGCTCAGGGCCGGGGTATCGAGTATATGGACATCGTCAACCGGAAAAAGGTGTGCGTGGTGGGCAGCTATGTGGCCCAGACCTGCTTTGGCGGGAACGCCGTGGGTCAAAGCCTGAAGGTGGGCGGCACCACCTTTTCCATCGTAGGCGTTATGGCTCAGGAGGCGGAGCAGATGGAGGAGGGCGGCACAGATGACTGCGTCTATATCCCCTACTCCACCGCGGCCCGGCTGTCCTTTACCGGCACCATCAGCAGCTATACTGTGACCGTGACGGATGAGGAATACGCCGCCCTGGGGAAAGAGGCCATCGAAACCGCTCTCTACAAAATTTTTCAGGACGAGGACGGCCTATACTGTGGTCAGCATGGCAGAGATGCTGGATACCATGACCAGCATGGTCGGCATGGTCATCGCAGTACTGGCGGCCATTGCCGGTATCTCTCTTCTGGTGGGCGGCATCGGCATTATGAATATCATGTTGGCCTCCGTCACCGAGCGCACCCGGGAGATCGGCATCCGGAAGGCCCTGGGGGCCAAGGAGCGGATCATCCTGCGGCAGTTTGTCATCGAAGCGGCCACCACCTCCGCCCTGGGCGGCGTGCTGGGCATCGCTCTGGGTTATCTCCTGTCCGTCGCGGCCACCCAGGTCATCCAGCGGCTGATGGAGACGGCCATTACCGTCTCTCCCTCGGCCACGGCGGTCTTGGCAGCCTTTGGGATCTCCGCCGGCATCGGCATCCTGTTTGGCTATCTGCCCGCAAAAAGAGCCGCCCGCCTCGACCCCATCGAGGCCCTGCGGTATGACTGATCGGAGGTATCTGTTCTATGAAATCAAAACTTCTTTCTCTTTTCCTGGCTGCGTGTATGCTCTGCCCCCTGCTGGCCGCTCCGTCCTATGCCGCCGGGGACAACGCTGTTCAAATGGTCCAGGCCCTTGGGATCCTGGACGGCACGAACCTGACCGGAGCGGTGAGCCGGGCGGAGTTTGCCAATATGCTGGTGGCCGCCTCCTCCTACAAGGACAGCATCAGCGGTGAGGGCAGCGGCTACTCTCTCTTCAAAGACGTAAAAAGCGGTCACTGGGCTTCGGAATATATCCGGTGCGCTGTGTCGGAGGGCTGGATGACTGGCTATACCGACGGGACCTTCCGGCCGGACCAGACGGTGAAGCTGGAGGAGGCGTGCAGCGCCGTACTGAAGCTGTTAGGCTATGATTCCGCATCTCTGGCTGGCTCCTTCCCCAGCGCCCAGCTGAGCAAAGCGGCGGCGCTGGGCCTGCGGGACGGGATCAGCCTGAAGCAGGGGGGAGCCATGACCGCTCAGAGCTGCGCCTGTCTCTTTTCCAACCTGATGACCGCCAAGACCAGCGGGGGACAGGTCTATGCTGAGACGCTGGGCTATACGGTGATCAACGGCGAGGTGGACTATACCGCCCTGGCTCTGGAGAATCTCAGCGGCCCCTATGTAGCCCAGAGCGGCTCCGTCTCCCTGCCCTTCCAGCCTGTGACGGTCTATCGAAACGGAGCGGTTTCCTCTTCCGCCGCACTGGATCAATTCGACGTCTACTACTACAATCAAGGGAGCGGCACCCTTTGGATCTATACGGACCGGGTCTCCGGCAAGATCACAGAGCTCTCTCCCAATGCCGCGTCTCCCACCTCTGTGACGGTGGCCGGAGCCACCTATCAGATCGGCAGCTCCGCCGCCGCCTATCAGCTCGCTGCCTTGAGCGGCGGCAGGACCGGAAACGTTGTGACCCTGCTGCTGGGCATGGACGGCTCTGTGGTGGATGTGATCACCGGAGACGACGTGGAATCGGTCTACTATGGAATGGTGGAATCCTCCGAGAAGGTGATCTCCGGGGAAGGAAATGCCACGGTCCAGACCAATGTCACTGTGATCTGCACAGACGGCACGGCCAGAACCTTTACCGTGGACAAGGCTGTGGACTATCCGGCCGGCCGCCTGGTCGCCGTCAATGTCAGCGAGGGCAGTGTGACCGTCAAGACCCTGTCGGAAAAGCATACCAGTGGCAGCGTAGACAGCGCCGCGACCAGGCTGGGCAGCCTTTCCTTCGCGGAGGACGTTGAAATTCTGGATACCAGCGATGAGGGCTCCGCCGCCGCCGTGGATGTGTCCCAGCTGTCCGGCATGACTCTGGCCAGCGGCGACGTCCGCTACTATGGGCTGGACGGAGACGGCAGGATCGAGTATCTCATCCTGGATGATGTGACTGGCGATCTCTGGACCTACGCCTATCTGACCCGCCTGGAGGATCAGTCCCAGGAAATGTCCATCAACGTCGCCTACACCTATTTGGTGGACGGGGCCGAGCAGACGCTGCGTTCCACCTCCGCGCAGTACCCCGTGGAGACCGGAGGCATCGCCATCGCATATCAGTCTGACGGCAGCATCCGCACCATGCAGCGCATGAAATTCGCAAAGCTGACGGACCTGTCCGGCAGCTGGGCCATGGCCTCCAATCAGAAGTATGCCGTTTCGGATGACGTGCAGGTCTATCTGCGTAAAGACAATTCTTACTATCTGACCACCCTTTCCTCCGTCAATGCCGAGGACTACACTCTGACAGGCTGGTATAACAATTCCAGCAACAGCACAGGCAGACAGATCCGGATCATCATCGCAGCGGCGCTGGAAGATTGAGCAGATCGTTTCTCCCGCTTCTGTACCTCTGACAAGATCAAGAGCTGAAGGGCAGGCCATAACGGCCTGCCCTTCGACTCTCTGTTCTGTTTTAAACTTGTTGCAGACGTCCCCTCATAATCTATTCCACTGGGACATTGAGATAGGACCAGGAACAAATCAACACCAGCTGCCCTTTGCCTGTATCCTCTTCCTCAGAGTTTCTCACTCTGCCTCTTCCGGGAGCTTCAGCACCGCGCCTTGATCGGCACTGGTCACCAGCGCCGCGTAGCGCGCCAGGGCCGGCGTCGCAGGTTTATGAATGTGTTTAACCGCTCGCAGCCGACGCTTAATTTCTTCATCCGGGACACAGAGGGTCAGAGTGCGGTTCGGAATATCAATGATGATCTCGTCCCCCTCTTCCACAGCGGCGATGGGGCCGCCTGCGGCGGCTTCGGGGGAGATGTGGCCGATGCAGGGTCCGCGTGGGGAGCCGGAGAAGCGCCCATCGGTAATCAGGGCGCAGTCCTCATCCATTCCCCGTCCCACGATGAGGGAGCAGGTCATGTGCATCTCCCGCATCCCCGGTCCACCCTTTGGCCCCTCATAGCGGATGACCAGCACATCTCCCTTTTGGATCTGGTCGTTGGAAACCGCGTTGCTGGCGTCCTCCATGGAGGTAAACACTCGGGCCCTGCCTTTGAAATAGTGCATACTGGGCTTGACCCCCGCCTGTTTGACCACCGCCCCGTTGGGAGCCAGGTTGCCGTAGAGGATCGCCAGTCCCCCTTCTGGACGCTTGGGGCGCTCTAGGGGGAAGATGACGTCGTTTTCCACCCGCTCCACATCCGCCAGGTTCTCTCCCACAGTCTTTCCTGTAACAGTCATTTGCCCCAGATCCAGCCTGCTCTCAATCGCCTTCATCACCGCGGGAATCCCGCCGCACTCCTCCAGCACGCTCAGGGGGTATCGTCCGGAGGGCTTTATATTGCAGAGGTATGGCACCTCCCGGCTCAGCTCATCAAAATCATTCAGAGAGAGATCGATCCCTCCCTCATGGGCGATAGCCGGAAGATGGAGTGTGCTGTTGGTGGACGCGCCCATCGCCATACTCACCTTGATCCCGTTGCGGAGGGCCTCCCGGGTCATGATCTTCCGGGGCGTCAGATCCTCCTTCACCATCTCCACGATTCTGCGGCCGGACTGCTTGGCGATTCGGCGCTTCTTGGCGCTTACCGCATGGGCCAGGCCGCAGCCGGGCAGGCTCATACCCAGGGCCTCTGCCAGACAGCTCATGGTATTGGCGGTTCCCAGCATGGAACAAGTACCCACACCAGGGAGCGCCTCTTTTTCGATTTTCAGCAGCTCATCCTCCGTCAGCTTGCCGGTTTGAGTTCTGCCAATCAACTCCCGCATATCTGTAAGGGTGATCGTCTCCATATCCTTGTATTTTCCTGGCAGCATGGGACCGCCGGGTACGACAATGGCAGGAATATTCAGACGCATGGCAGCCATCAGCATTCCGGGCACGATCTTGTCACACCCGGGCAGCATCACCATCCCGTCAAACTGGTGGGCTTCCACCATAAACTCAGCAGAGTCCGCAATGATCTCCCGGCTGGGCAGGGGATAGCTCATGCCCTTGTGCCCCTGGCAGATCCCATCGCAGATGGCAATGGTGTTGAATTCCCGTGGAATACCTCCCGCCTCAATGATCCCCTGCTTGACGAAGTCCACCAACTCCCGCAAATGGAAGTGTCCAGGCACCATCTCTGTAAAGGAGTTGACCACCGCGATCATCGGTTTGCGCAGGTCGGCCTCATCCAGCCCCGTGCTGTACAGCAGCGCACGGTGGGCGGAGCGCTCAATTCCGTTTGTGAGCATTCCACTGCGGTAATCTTTAAAATGCATTTTGTCATGACCCATTCTTATCATCCTTTCTATGTTCCATCTCTATGAGGGCGATTCCTTTCTTGCGCTCTATTGTATCAGCCGGTTGACAAAATCTCAAACACATCTTATATTAAGAATATACACAAAAATGTTGTGTATGGAGGATATTATGAACATTAGTCTGGAGTATTTTCTGATTGTCGCCCAAGAGCAGGGGATCAGCCGCGGGGCGGAGCGGGCCATGGTCAGCCAACAAGACATGAGCAACCACATCCGCCGGCTGGAGAAGCAATATGGACGGCTGTTTGACCGCCGTCCCAAATTTGCTCTTACTCCAGCCGGACAAGCGGTGCTGGATACTTATCTCCAGGTCCGTATGCTGGAACGAAATCTAACAGAAAGGCTTCAGGATCTGAAAGAGAGCACCGTGGGAAAGATTCGCTTAGGATTACATATTGCCCGGGCGCGCATTTTGCTTCCAAAGGTTCTGGAGCGGTTTTCCGTTCAATATCCAGGGGTCGATCTGGAAATCACTCATGGAGATACCGCTGTTTTTGAGCAGCTGTTGGAGCAGGGCGACCTGCATCTGTTTCTTGGAATCAATCCCACAGTTCATCCGTCTTTCCTGTCCAGCAGCGTCGGGCGGGAACCAGTTTACCTGATCGCAGCGGAGAAACTCCTAACCCAGTATTTTCCTCACTCCCCTGTTCCAGATACTCTTTCTCCGGATCAGCTGCAAAAATTGCCCTTGATTTTCAGCCCAACTGTCAGCACAACGCAGCTGCAGATTTCTAATTTTTTTCAGCAGCAGAAACTGGATCTGCACCCAAAAGTTACAGTAGGAGATTTTGATTTACAACTCCGCTTGGCAATTCAGGGAATTGGAGGCTGCTTTTGCCCCAATATGCACCTGAGCGAGGTGCAGCAGCTCCTCTCATCTAATGCGCCTGTTCTGCGCCGGCTTTCTGTGGCGGGGCTGGAACTCTGGAATGATGTGAAAATCGTCCGCAACAAGCGGATGCATCGCCCTCATTATCTGGAAGTATTTGAAGCTATTTTAGCGCAGGAGGCACAGACTGCACTTTTGCTTTGATGCACTTCGCTCTGGTCTATTTGTCTTTCCCGCTCCTGCAACCATTCCGGCAGCAGCGCAGACAGATCCATATCCTTCTCGACGCCACGCCGAAAATGAACCAGACTAATCTTCTCCATCCTTACACAGCCGGCAAGGAGATGGCCGAAGGGTAAGCCGCAGCGGTATGCCCTTCGGCCTGTTTTATACCTGAGATCATTTGAAATTTTACAAGCACTTTACCGTTTCCCGGTGGATAACGGCCCATCCCTTTCGATAGAATGACATCGTATTTTCTAAGGAGGGGCCAAACAATATGAAGAAGAATTTGCACCAACGAGTCTCAACAGGTCTCCTTGCGCTCATGATACTTCTGGGCGGATGTCCGGAAGCACTGGCGGCGGAGGCCGGCGAAGCATTCCAGGAGGGAGCCGAAGCGCTATCCGACTGGACAAGCCCGCCGGACAGAGCCGATGTAGCCGCGGACTGGAAATTTGACCAGACACATTCCACTGGCAGCATTGCCGGCGGCGATCTCGTCCTTGAGGACCAGTCCGGCAACGGAAACGACCTGAAAATGCAGGTCTATAACGGCGGAAATCAGGAGGAGTACATTTCCTTCTCCGATGCGAGCATGACCGGCGAGGGCGGCAGCATGGCCTTCAACGGCGACACCAATTCCAAGACCGGCGTGGACTTCATCACCGCGGAGGAAGCCCCCATCAACGATGAGGAATTTGAAAACGGCTACACCATGGAGTTCCTCTATTATTTCCCCGAGGACTGGACCGCAGCTGACGGGTGGATGAGCCTCATCGGCCGCCAGGGCTCCGGCGGCGGCAACCCGGAGGGTGAACAGGGAACTATGTATGCCTCCATCTCCAACTGCAAGGAGATCCAGTTCGTCACTGGAAACGCAGATGGTGACCACACGATGTCCTCCGCCGCCTGGTCAGTCTCCATGGACAAGGGCGGCGTGTGGTATCACATCGCCATTGTGTCCGACGGACACGAGATCGCCACCTATGTCAACGGCTGCGAGGCATTCCGGGATTACGTTTCCGATGAGATGGCGGGTATGTACGCCGATCCTGCGGACGGCCGGTTCCGCGTGGGTTCCTCCTGGTGGAACGGTCTGGACAAGTTCCTCCAGGGGAACTTACAGGAGATCCGGATCTCCGGCGAGCCTCTGGAAAAGGAGCAGTGGCTGGTCCCCGATCCTGAAAATTATGTAGAAAATTTCGGCAGCAACGAGACCTATCAGCTCAGGGATGAGGACAACTACAACATCGTTCTCATCCCTGACACTCAGAACACAGTGGAGTTCCGCTCCGATGTGATGGACGCCGCCATTGACGGCCTCATCAACAGCGCCGACGCACTGAATGTAGCCGGCGTCATCCACTTGGGCGATGTGGTGGATGACAACAACGATGACGCCCAGTATGTCAACGCCCGGGACGCCTTTTACCGTATGCCCGATGCAGGCATGAAACTTCTGATGCAGATGGGCAACCATGATGGCTGGTCCAGCGGGACCCACAACTATTATAACAGCTTCTCCGGCAAGAGCACCGCCTGGACCCGCCGTACCGGCTGGTATCTCACCCAATCTCCCAACGGCGACGGCAACAGCTCCTATATGTTCCTGCGGGCGGGCAGCTACAATTACCTGATCATCTCCCTGTCCTGTACAGGCAGCGGATCGGGCGCCAACAACAACACCGGATGGAACAGTGAGGACGAAGCCTGGCTCCGTTCGGTGCTGGAGGAGTATCCTAACTGCCCCACCATCGTCACCACCCACGATCTGCAAAACTGCTCCGACACCCAGCCCAGCGCCATCAAGCTGAGCAGCCAGGGCAGCAAGCTGTGGAACATCGTGAAGAACTACGACCAGGTGTTTATGATGGTGGGCGGCCACAGCCACGGCTCCGGCGTACAGGAGCTGACCAACACCAGCGGCAAGCAGGTCATCTCCATCCTCACCGACCTTCAGTTTGCCTACAACGGCGGCAACGGCTGGTTCCGTTATCTGGAGTTTGATGAGGAGGACGGCAAGATCTACTACTCCATCTACTCCCCCTATGCCGCCTCTCTGGATGAGGAAGAAAAGACCTTCTTTGATGTGAACTTCCTCACCGGCCCTGGCAATGAGGGCGAGATCAGCATTGATTTTGACCAGCGATTTTCCGGCATGGCCCGGGAGGAGCAGGCCGCCCAGACCCAGGGCCAGTGGATGAACGGCGAGTACCACACTCACACCGGCCAATCCAAGGATGCCACTTCTTCTTTCATGTCCCTGAACAATGTTCTGGCCGCCGCGTTCCGCAACGAGGATGTACTCCAGAACGACGTCAACAGCGCCGCTCAGTTTGATAACATCCAGCACGGAGATGCCTTTGATTTTCTGGGTCTGGCTGACCATTTGCGCCAGTCCTACAACGGCGTGGACGGTCAGGGAAACGGCCAATACAATACCGCCTTCTATGTGGCTGTACAGGCCCAAATCCGTGAGTTAGAAAAGCTCCAGGTGAAGGGAGAATATATAGACAAGCTGCTGAATTCCGGCTTTGAGTGGGATATGCCGGGTCTGGACCACGCCAGTGTGGGCGTACTGGACAAGAACGGTGAGACCTCTCTGTCCGGCATCCACGCCTTTGAGTGGCTGTACGCCAGCCAGGGCTCCGGCGATGACCCCACCAGCCTCTTTACCCTGGACGAAAAGGCCGACGATATGGATGAGCAGGAGGTCTATGGCAACCGGCGGCACAACGGGCAGCCGGAGACCGCCTATGAGGCGGCGGCTTGGCTGGAGAAAAACTATCCTTCCAGCTATCTTCTGCCCAACCACCCCTCCCGCCACAAGGGCGGCAGCGGTGAGGTGACCGTCGAACACCTGCGCCGTCTCAACGATGCCGCGCCCAGCGCCGTCTTTGGCTTTGAGGGTATGCCCGGCAACCAGATGTCGGGCAGCGGCCGCTGCGAGCTGCCCGACGGAGCCATCCGAAACGGAGCCGACGAGATGATCGCCGTCACCGGCGGCGCGTGGGACGCCATGCTGTCCGAGGGCCGCAGGTTCTACAACTTCGCCAACTCCGACTTCCACTTCAAAGTCAGTGCCGATGAGCAGTACTCCAGCGGCTACTGGGCCAGTGAATACTCCGCCAACCAGGTCTGGGTGGAGCCTGGCGACGACCAGCAGTTCACCTTCTCCGATGTGGTGGAGGGGATGCGCTCCGGAAACTCCTATTCGGTGTATGGCGATCTGATTTCCGATCTCTCCTTCACTGTCTCTGACGGCAGCAGCAGCGCAACGATGGGCTGTGAGCTGGATGCCAATGCGGGCGACACTCTGACCGTCACGGTCCGTTTCAAGGCGGACGGCGTCAACAACTATGAGAGCCTCTACAACCACAGCACCGGCATCACAGTGGACAACACCCCCGAGCTGGACCACGTGGACCTGATCATGGGCCATGTGACCGGCAAGGTGGCTGAAGATCAGTACAACAGCACCGCCAACACCGACGCCAAGATCGTCAAGACTTTTTCCAAGGAGGAACTGGCTTCCGCCAAAGGAGACGATGGTTTCTACTCCCTGACCTTTACCACCGCGGCAGACAGCGACCTGTATTTCCGCCTGCGGGGCACCACCGTATCCCAGGTGGATGAGAACGGCGATCCCCTCGCCGACGCCAACTACTCCGGCATCAGCGATAACAGCACGCGTTTTGACACCATCAACGACTCCAACTATGCCAGCCTCTGCTTCTATGCAAACCCTGTCTGGGTAACGGTATCGGAGGACGGCGGCGCCCCGGAGACTCCCGATACCCCCGAGACCCAGACTGCGGGCATGGAGAACGGTTCTGCCAGCCTGGATCTGACCAAGATCGCCGGTTACACTGCCGGTCAGTGCGATGTGGACGGCGGCGTCATGGAGATCGTGGCCTACAACAGCGTCAACGGCTATGCCTACGCCGTCAACGGCAAGAGCGGCAAGCTGGCCGTCATCCCTATGGGAGAACTGGAAAACACCGGCGCGGTGTCCGCCCTCACTGGAACCAGCGTTGATGTGAAGGCCGCTGTGGAAAGTAAGGACAGTTCCTTTGCTTACGGTGATATGACCTCTGTGGCCGTCTCTCCCGATGGGAAGACTTTGGCCGCCGCCCTCCAGGCGGAAGGCTATGCCGACGCCGGCCGAGTGGCCCTGTTTACCTGTGCTGCAAACGGCTCCCTTACACTGGACCAAGTCATCACTGTGGGCGTGCAGCCCGACATGGTTATTTTTGCGGATCACAACACTGTCCTCACCGCCGACGAGGGCGAACCCCGCGAGGGCTACGGTGAAGGCATTACCGACCCCAAGGGTTCCGTCAGTGTGGTGGATGTAAAGGCCGGTACTGCTGATGTGGTGGAATTCACCGCCTTTGACAGTCAGCGGGCCAGCTTGACCGCTTCCGGCATCATCTTGAAGAAGAATACCGCTCCCTCTGTGGATCTGGAACCGGAATACATTGCTGTCTCCGGCGGAAAGGCCTATGTAACTCTCCAGGAGGCCAACGCCATCGCTGTGCTGGATCTTGCATCCAAAACCTTCACTGGAATCTACTCCGCTGGCTTTGAGGATCACAGCACGATCCCTGTGGACATCGACAAGAAGGACGAGCAGTACGCGCCCAAGACCTATGAGAGCCTCATGGGCATCCGTATGCCTGACGGCATCGCTGCCTTCGAGCAGAACGGCAGGACCTACCTCCTGACCGCCAACGAGGGCGACAGCCGGGAGTGGGGGGACTACCTCAACGAGGATGAGCGCAACTTCGGCAAGGGAAAGACCTCGCCCACCGGAGCCATCACCGCGGACAACTCCGGCCTGACCGGCAAGGTGGTATTTTTTGATACCACCGATTATGACGGTCTGGACAGTCAAAAGGACTACCTCTTCGGCGGACGTTCGTTCACCCTCTATGAGGTCTCCGCTTCCGGCCTCCAGGAGGTCTACACCAGCGGCAGCGGCTTTGAGCGGCTCACCGCCCAGTATCTTCCTGAATACTTCAACACCTCCAATGACAATGCAGTCAAGGATGACCGCTCCGGTAAGAAGGGTCCCGAGGCCGAGAGCGTCACCGTGGGGCAGGTAAATGGCAGGATCTATGCCTTTGTAGCTCTGGAGCGCACGGGGGGCATCATGGTCTATGACGTTACCAACCCTGCCAAGGCCGCCTATGTGAACTACATCAACTCCCGAGACTTTACTACTTCCGTTCCTGGCTCAGAGGACGATGACAAGCTTGTCACCGGCGGCGACGTGGCCCCCGAGGGTCTGGCCTTTGTGCCCGCCGCAGCCAGCCCCACCGGCAAGCCGCTCCTGATGGCAGCCTGTGAGGTATCCGGAACTGTGGCGGTCTATGAGCTGACCGGAAAGCAGTCCGGAAATACAGACGGCGGCTCCTCCGGCGGCGGTTCCAACAGCTCCGGCGGTTCCAGCAGCTCCACCACGGAGACTGAGAAGAACCCGGACGGCTCCACAACCACCACCGTTACGGACAAGAAAACCGGCACCGTGACGGAGACCACCAAGTTCAAGGATGGCTCCACCCTCGTCGTGGAGACGAAGAAGGACGGCACTGTCACCACCACCGAGACCGCCAAAAACGGCGTGAAAGTCAAGACTGTGGACGAACCCGGCAAGGACGTGACCGCCCAGATTACCATCCCCGAGTCTGTGGGCGAGGCCGTCGTGACCATCCCCGCCGATGTGGGCTGCGGCATGGTGGCTGTGAACGCGGACACCGGCGAGATCGTGAAGTTGTCTGTTCCTGCCGAGGACGGCATGACTGTTAAGCTGGACGGCTCCGCCGAACTGGTGCTGGTGGACCGCAGCCGCGACTTCACCGACACCAAGGGCCACTGGGCGGATGACGCCATTGACTTTGCGGCCGCCCATGAGCTGTTCTCCGGCACCGGCGAGACCACCTTCAGCCCCGACAGCCCCATGACCCGCGCCATGCTGATGACCGTGCTGGCCCGCTTTGATGGGCAGAACACCGCCGGCGGCGCTGTGTGGTATGAAAAGGCAATGGCCTGGGCTAAGGAGAACGGCATCTCCGATGGCTCTGACCCGGACGGCTCCATCACCCGGGAGCAGCTTGCCACCATGCTGTGGCGCTACGCGGGCAGCCCCGCCGGGAACGGCTCCCTGTCCTCTTTCGGGGACAGCGCCAATGTCAGCGGCTACGCCGTGGAGTCCCTGCGCTGGGCCGTGGGCGAGGGCCTGATCTCCGGCGACGACGCTGGGCTGCTGGCCCCTCAGGGCAGCGCTACCCGCGCCCAGGTCGCCACCATCCTCATGCGGTTCGTGGAGAGCCAGACCAAGAAGTAAGATCCCCCAGCATGAAAAGCCACAGGGCAAGTCATCACGACCTGCCCTGTGGCTCTTTTTATTCCTGCCCATATTTCTCCTGCGGGGGTTGGCCCCCCTCCTGGCCGATGAACAGGATCAAGCATATTGTGACAGTTCCAGCTCCAGCTCTGCAAAAAGCGACTGCGTAAGCGTGATAAAGTGCTTGGCCGGCTTAGAGAGATACCGATGCCGGTTGGTCAACAGCGAGATCTCCCGTTTAATGAAGCCTCCATTCAGCAGCAGCGGAAACGCACGCAGCGGTGGAACGCCGGCCGGGCGGCTCCGAAGGAGGTCCTTAAGGATCATACCTGTCCCAAAGAATGCGGCCGTCCCCTGATAATAAAGGGTGCGGAACATCTGCGGATAGGCTGTGGTCAGGATCACGTTCGGGGTGATCCCCGCCTCCTCATAGCAGGACAGGATCACCCGGGACAGCGGGATCCCATCGGAGGGAAGGGCCACCGGAATTCCCGGAAACTCCGCCACAGTAACGCCATCTGTTTTGGCGCTCAGCAAAGTATCCGCGGGGGCGGCGGCATAGTTTTGGAACAGGTTTTCCGCCATGCATAAATAAAGACCATCGGTCAACAGATGGGAGATCTGTACCTCAGGATTTTGGGACTGAAACACGCCCACGCAGAGATCCATGGTATTGTCCATCAGCTGACGCTCCAGCAGATAGGATGGGCGGTCCGACAGCCGCACGCTGACATTTGGGTATGCAAGCGTGAAATCTCTTAAAATCTCAGGTATAAAAATAGCGGCCCGCGGGGTGGAAACGCCGACATGGAGCCTGCCGGAATCCTCATCCGCGACCGCTTTTAAGGCGGAAAGGATATTGCTCTCTGAGGCAACAGCCTCCTTGGCATAGGAGAGAAACAACTCCCCCTCATAGGTAAGCTGCATCTTGGGTTTCCGAAGAAAAAGCTTGCAGCCGCATTTGGACTCCAAGCGTGCAATGTGGCTGCTGAGATTTTGCTGGGAAAGAAACAGGCGGCTGGCAGTCTGGGTAAAATTCAGGTCCTTCGCCGCCTCAGTGAAGTAATAGAGACTGATCGTATCCACGAAACACACGCCTTTCTCTGAGCACGCCCATTCGTCAAAATCATGCAAATGACAGCGGCCTCACAAAAAATTTTTTGTGTCTCCAAAAATTATCTGTGTTTTACATTTTACCACATTTTTTGTATCTTGGGTATAGAGAAAACACATTGAGTTTAATGTCACGGAGGTTGATCTCACATGAAAATCATGGACTGCACTCTGCGGGATGGGGCCAACGTTGTAGGAAACGGCTTCTCTCCAGAGCTGACCAAAATGATGATCGAAGGCTTGCTGCGCAGCAATATCCGCATCATCGAGATGGGCAATGCCAAGGGCCTGGGCGCCACGGAGAAGGGTTCCCCCGCTCCCATCAGCGATGTGGCCTATCTGGACCTGATCCATCCCTACCTTGGCCAGGCTGAGATCGGGATGTTCTTAAACGCCAAACGCTTTGAGGAAAACAATGTTGCTATGGCTGCGGACAAGGGGATCTCGTTCCTGCGCCTGGGTGCGGATGCCGGTGACGGTGAGATGTGCTATGACAAAGCCGCCACGATCAAGCGTCACGGGATCAAGGTGCGCTACTCCCTGATGAAAGCCTATCTGCTCACCCCCGAGGAGCTGGCCGAGGAAGCCGCCGGTCTGGAGGCACACGGGGTCGATGAGGTGACCATTATGGACTCCGCCGGTACCATGCATCCATTGGAGGCAGGGAAGTATGTGGAGGCTCTGAAGGCTCGGGTCAAGATCCCGGTTGGTTTCCACTGCCACAACAATCTGGGACTCAGTGCGGCCAACGCTCTGGCTGCGGCGGAGCACGGGGCCGACATTTTGGACTGCGGCCTGCTGGGTATGGCGCGCAGCGCCGGCAATATGCCGACTGAGCTGGCGGTCGCTCTGATGCATCAGCAGGGAAAGGCCCTGGATGTGGATCTGTACGCCCTGCTGCAGTTTGAGGATCAGGAACTGATCCCCGCCATGGAGAAGGAGGGCTATCATACACCTCTGAAGCCCAAGGATCTGATCCTGGGATACAGCGGCGCCCACTCCTCTTTTATGAAGACCTTCAAAGCAGTTGCTCAGGACTGTGGTGTGGATCTGTATCATCTGATCGTCGAAACCTCGAAGCTGGACCGCAAAGCCCCTTCGGAAGAGTTGATGCGCAAGGTGGCCGCGCAGATCAAGGAGATGAAATGACGATGAAGATCGCACTGGCCGGTCCCTATCCGGCCGGGACGCTGGAGCAGTTTCAGAAACTCCTTCCGGAACAGGAGTTCTTTGCGGTGGACTCTCAGGAAGCGTACGATGCCCTCACGGATGTAGACTGTATCATTGTCCGCATCTTGAAAACACCGGAGCACGTTTTAGCCAATAAACCGCGGCTGAAGGCGGTGATTCGCTGGGGGGCCGGATATGATTCGGTAGACATCCAGGCCGCCGGCCGCCGTGGGATCCCTGTGGTCAATACGCCGGGGGTCAACGCCTACGCCGTGGCAGAGCTGGCGCTTGGAATGATGATCGCCCTGAACCGCAAACTCCTGTGCTACTGGGGCGGCGTCCAGCAGGGCCGCTGGGACCGTGAGGCGTTCACCTCTCTGTCACTGAATCACAAAACTGTTGGCATTATCGGCGGCGGCAACATTGGCCGCCGGGTGGCCGCTCTGGTCCAGGCTTTGGGCGCTCAGGTGCTCTATTATGACGCGTTCCGCCTTCCTCTGGAGCGGGAGCAGGAGCTCCACATGACTTACGTCTCCCTGGATGAGCTGCTGGAGCGGGCTGATCTGGTCTCTCTCCATGTCCCTCTGTTGGAGAGCACGCACCATATCATCGGTGCCGAGCAGTTGGCCCGTATGAAGCCTTTCGCCTGCCTAGTAAACACCTCCCGGGGCGGCCTGGTGGATGACGCCGCGCTGCTCCAGGCCCTTCATGAGGGGCGGCTGGCCGGCGCTGGCTTAGACTGTGTGGAGGATGAGAATTCTCCTGTGACCAAGCAGCTGATCGAAACCCCAAATGTACTGATTACCCCTCATGTCGGTGGCTCCACCGCCGACTTGGCAGATACTATGGTCCAGGAGATCGTCCAAAATCTTCGCAACATCATCGATCAAAGGAGTGTGGATCACGTCGTAAATCAAGAGTTTCTTTCCGTGCCGTGCGCCGAACCAACAAACAGTTTTACAAAATGACGGATCGTATGAGGAGGAACATATTATGGATCCAATGATTTTGGCTGTTGCCATCATGGGAGTCACGATTCTTGGCTTTATTTTTGAGCCGCTCCCCTTAGTCGTGATCAGTATTACATCTTCGCTGGTATTTGCCTTTACCGGTCTGATCGAGGTGGGCGATGTATTTTCCAGTTATGGTACAAACACAAATATTCTGATGGTCGCTATGATGGTGATCGGAGCGTCGCTGTTCCACTCCGGGATCAGCGAGATGATTGGCATCAGGATGGCCTCTATCACCGGCAAGAGTGAGAGAAAGGCTATTCTGGTCACGATGGTCGCCTCCTGCGCTCTGAGTTCTGTCTGCACCAACATCGGCGTCATGACGGCGCTTGCTCCGCTGGTAACAGCCATGTGTCTTGCCGCGGGGATCGCTCCCTGTAAAGCACTGCTGGCTCTGCTGTTCGGCGCTCAGTTGGGCGGTTTCAACACGCTGGTCGGCGTTCCGTCCAATGTGCTCTCCAGCGGCCTTTTGGAGAGCGCAGGATATGAGGGTTTTGGTCTGTTTGACATTACCCCCTTTGGTCTCTGCCTTTGTGTGGTCGGAATGATCTACTTTGCGTTGGTTGGATCGAAGCTGCTGCGTGATACTGGCTATATCCCTGAGTTTGCCCAGACAGAGCGTAAACCGCTGGATAAACGGAAAGCGATCATTTCCTGTGTCACGCTGTTTTGCGTTCTCGTACTGTGCGCCCTCAATCTGGATGCGCTTCCCATGCACATCGCGGCAGTGATCGGCGCACTGATCATTGTGGGCACCAAGTGCATGACGGTTCAGGAGGCGTTTCGCGCCATAGACTGGAACTGTCTGTTCCTGATGGGTTCCCTGTCCGCCGTATCCACCGGTCTTCAGAACAGCGGCGTCGGCAACGTGGTCGCAGACTTTGCTCTGAAAGTTCTGGGTAACAACCCCAGCCCCCTGATGATCACTACGATTCTGTTCCTTGCAGTCGGTGTGCTGACTCAGCTGATTTCCAATACAGCAACGATCCTGCTGTTTATGCCCATTGCGATTTCGGTTGCGGAGGCGATCGGCGTGAACCCCTCCTCGGTCGCTATGGTTGTCTGCCTGGCGGGCGCCGCTTCCTATGCCACTCCGTTTGCCGCGCCCCAGAATATGCTGGCCGCTGGCTGGACAAATTATAAATTCATGGATTATGTCAAAGTCGGTCTTCCCATGGTGGCGCTCACTTATGTTGTGGTCGCGGTCCTGCTTCCCGTATTTATGCCTTATTGAGGGATGAGGCAATCCTATGATGAGTTCAATTTTAAAAAGTACCTATGATCTGCATATCCATGCAGGGCCGGATGTGATTTCCAGAAAGTGCGATGACCGGGAAGTGGCAAAAAGAATGAGCCTAGCTGGGATGTGCGGCGGGATCATCAAGTGTCATTTCTTTGAAACAGCCGCCAGAGCAGCTCTGATCCGCAAGGAATTTCCGGACCTTGAAGTATTCGGAGGAATCGCCCTAAACAAATCAGTCGGCGGTATCAATCCGGCAGCGGTGGAGAAAACGGCAAAAATGGGGGGAGCGATCATCTGGTTTCCAACTATGGATGCCCGGGCCTTCCAGACTTATAAGCACAGAGGAGATACCGCTTTCGACGGCTCTCAGCTCTTGATAGCCTCAAATGGCGCAGTAGACCTGCTTCCGGAAACAAAAGAAGTGCTTTCACTGGCAGCACAGTATGACTTGATCGTGGCAACTGGACATCTCAGCCCGGAGGAAGGCATGATGGTCATCCGGGAAGGCAAAAAGCAGGGTGTCAGGCGGATGGTTCTGACTCATGTTGAGCACCCAGCGGTCGCTTATACTGATGAATTGCGGCAGGAAGCCGTATCTCTCGGAGCATACATAGAACACAGCTATAACAATGTTTGGTTTGGTCGCTGCACTCTGGAAGAGATGGCGCGTCAGATTCGTGTGGTGGGCTGTGACCATGTAATTCTGAGCAGCGATTTTGGCCAGCCTGAGGCGCCGTATTTTGATGCCGGGATGGAAGAATGTGCCGGAAAGCTTGAACTTCTCGGCTTCACGATGCCAGAACTCAAAACCATGATGAGCGAGAACCCGGCCGCATTGCTCAGAGACCGGAATGCACTTCATCTTCCTCCAAGTCACCCTTAAATAACCACTCTATGCAACTTACCTCGCTGTTCTTTCATTCAGTCATAACCACCGGCTAAGCCGGCGGCTTGAGTGAGCGCTACAATGGCTTTATTCCGACAATGCCCCTTAAGGGGCCCCGAAAGGTTTGCCGACTGCATTTCTTTCTCGGGCTACCTCTTAAGGGGTCCCTTTTATGCCTTCTTGTTCTCGCGACCCGTAAATGGGTCAACAAATTCTTTCAGCCCTATCTGGTCTGCTATTTGATCCGATGCCAGTTGGTTTCGGATATACTCTGCTATCTGCTTTTTATTCCGTCCTACTGTGTCCATATCCTCTGGCCCAAAAGTGCCGATTTCCATACTTATATTTCAGATTTGCATGCCGGTCAAATATCATCAGACTATTTTTCCCTTTCAAATACCCCATGATCTGTGATACACTGTATTGGGGAGGGATGTTTATCAGCATGTGTATACGGTCTGGGCACGCTCTGACTTCTATGATTTCTACCCCTTTTTGCTGACACAGTTTCCTTAATATCACTCCTATATCCTGTTTTATCTGTCCATATATCTCCATCCTTCGATATTTGGGTGCAAATACGATATGATATTGATATCTCCAACTTGTATGCTCTAAACTATTTATGTCTTTGTCTTTCACGATGAAGACCTCCCTGTTATCGTAGTTGTGTGGTCGGCAAACCACTTCTACCTTATCAGGGAGTTTTTTCTTTTTCTACTTCTCTCCTCGCTATAAGCTATTTTTTACCCCCGGCATAGCCGGGGGTTTTTATTGGATTCACCAATCAAACAGGCAGACATGGATACGCCATATCTGCCTGTTTTTTATATTTTTTTCAAAAAATCATGGCTGTTTTAT
>OLRX01001344.1_pt1 | contig 18599 bp, 20 predicted proteins | sample 1672991 | NCBI WGS metagenome assembly OLRX01 (sample SAMEA3136744, study PRJEB25190) | human gut metagenome | biome: human gut; feature: human-associated habitat; material: faeces | place: Austria | collected 2013
CGGCGTGGCGCTGGGTGTTGGAGTTTTCCGCCCGGAAGGTGGGGCCGAAGGTGTAGACGTTGCCGAAGGCCATGGCAAAGTTCTCCGCGTTGAGCTGGCCGGACACGGTGAGGCTGGCGGGCTTGCCGAAGAAATCCTGGCTGTAATCAATTTGGCCGTTCTCCAGCCGAGGGGCGTTTTCCGGGTCCAGGGTGGTCACCCGGAACATCTCGCCGGCGCCTTCGCAGTCCGAGGCGGTGATGATGGGGGTGTGCACGTAGACAAAGCCCCGGTTCTGGAAGAACTCGTGAATGGCGAAGGCCGCCACGGACCGGACCCGGAAGGCTGCGGAGAAGAGATTGGTCCGGGGACGCAGGTGGGCCACCGTCCGTAAAAACTCCACCCCGTGGCGCTTTTTCTGCAGGGGGTATTCCGGCGCGGAGGGACCCTCCACCTGGATGGAAGCGGCCTTGATTTCCAGGGGCTGCTTGGCCTGGGGGGTGAGGACCACCTTGCCTTGGACAATCAAAGCCGCACCTACGTTCTGCTTGGCGATCTCCTTGTAATTTTCCAAGGAGCCCTCCTCAAAAACCACCTGGATGCTTTTGAAGCAGCTGCCGTCGTTGAGTTCGATAAAACCAAAGTTTTTCATGTCGCGGATGGTGCGGGTCCAGCCGCAGACGGTCACGTCCTGACCGTCAAAGTGTTCCATATCCGCAAAGATGCGGGCGATTTCTGTGCGTTTCATGGTGACAGTGTCCTTTCAATCAATGAGAGTCTTAAAGTGTAGGAAAAGGCAATAGGGGGCTGGGAAAGAAAACCAGAGAAAATTATGCCTGCCGGCCTGGCCCCGCCATCCGCTGGGTGACCGGGACGTAGGACCGGCTGGCTTTCCCTGTGATTTGCAGGGGCTGGATGCGCAGCAGGGTGGTGTTCTTGGCTTTCTTGGCCAGATACTGTGCCTTAATTTCCGGGGTCACATCCCCAAGGGTGTCAATGAGGCTGCCCAGGGCGGCCAGGCGTTCCTCCTCTGCGGTGACCACCTGAGCCCGGCCCAGCACCACCACGCTCTCATACAGGGTGGTGATATGGGCGGGGATCACCTGGGCCTGGGTGACGACGGTGAAGCACACCCGGTCATCCCGGGCAATGGCGTCCAGCTTATAGCCCGCCCTGGCGCAGTGGAGGTAAATTTGTGTCCCCATCACGGTGTAATTCATGGGAACCGCGTAGGGCCAGCCGCCGTCGCCCACAACCGAGAGTACGCCGTGGGTTCCTTTGGCCAAAATGGCGCGGGCATCTGCCGCAGAAAGCTGCCGGTCCTTCCGGCGCATGGGCCGTTCTGTCATAGGAGATGCCCCTTTACTGTTCAGCCACCACATCGCCATGCTCAATATGGTAGGCGATGCGCTGGATGATCATCATCAGAGCCACGGAGTTTTTTCCGCCCTCCGGCACAATGAGGTCGGCGTATCGCTTGGAGGGCTCCACAAACTGCTCGTGCATGGGCTTTACCGTGGCCAGGTATTGCTCCACCACGGAGTCCAGGCTCCGGCCCCGCTCCTTAACATCCCGGACAATCCGGCGGAGAATGCGTACATCAGCGTCGGTGTCCACAAAGAGTTTGATGTCCATGAGATCCCGGAGGGTCTTGTTTTCAAAGATGAGAATGCCCTCCACCAAAATGACTTTGTTGGGTTTGAGCTCCCGGGTCTCCTCGGTTCGGTCGTGGATGGCGTAGTCGTAGACGGGACAGTGGATGGTTTTGCCCGCCCGGAGGTCCTGCAGGTCCTGGATCATCCGGTCTGTGTCAAAGGAGGCAGGATGGTCATAGTTGAGGGTTTGCCGCTGCTCCAGGGAGAGATCGTGGTGGGCAGCGTAATAATTGTCGTGGGGAAGTACGCTGATGTCATCGCCAAACTGCTCCAGCAGGCGGTCCACCAGGGTGGTTTTCCCGGAGCCGGTGCCGCCGGCAATGCCAATGATGAGGGGTTTCATGGTTTCACCTCCAAATAGAATGGGGACCAGGGCCCCGGCAAGAGAACAGAGAGAACCGGGGCGGGGGTCCTGTGCCGGGGGACGGTTACGTGTCCTCCTCGCTTCGTTCGTTGAACTCGGTCAGAACCAGCTGAGGATTGTGGTCGGAGACCCATTTAATGGACCAGAAGGAGGAGAACAGGAGGAGCTTGTTGCCCTTGTAATCCTCCACCAGCTTGGTGTCGTTGCCCAAAACCAGGTCGGTTTCATGGAACTCCACGGGCTCCTTGATCCAGCGCAGGTATTCATAGGGCAGGGTGTCCATACGGATTTCCACGTTGTACTCGTTGCGCAGGCGGTATTGGAAGACGTCAAACTGGAGGGTGCCCACCACGCCCACGATGACCTCCTCCATGCCGGTATAGGGGAGCTTAAAAATCTGAATGGCGCCCTCCAGGGCGATCTGTTCCGCTCCCTTCAGGAACTGTTTCCGCTTCATGGTGTCCACCGGGCGCACCCGGGCAAAGTGCTCTGGGGCAAAGGTGGGGATGGGGTCAAAGCGAAATTTCTTCCCCGGGGAGCACAGGGTGTCTCCGATGGAGAAGATACCCGGGTCAAACACACCGATGATGTCTCCGGCATAGGCCTCCTCAATGATCTCACGCTCGGCGGCCATGAGCTGCTGGGGACGGGAGAGGCGGAGCTTTTTCTTGCCCTGGACGTGGTAGACCTCCTTCTCCGCGTCAAACCGGCCGGAGCAGACCCGGAGAAAGGCGATTCGGTCCCGGTGGGCCTTGTTCATGTTGGCCTGAATTTTGAAGACGAAGGCGGAGAAGAAGTCCTCCATGGCGTCAATTTCCCCCTCGCTGCTGTGCCGGGGCAGAGGAGAGGTGGTCATACGGAGGAAGTCCTCTAAGAAGGGCTCCACGCCGAAGGTGGTCAGGGCCGAGCCGAAGAAGACGGGGGAGAGCTTGCCGTGGCGCACCCGGTTCAGGTCAAAGTCACAGGAGGCGCCGTCCAGCAGGGCGATGTCCTCGATGAGCTGGTCCCGCCGGGCCTGCCCCAGCATGTCGGTGAGAACCGGGTCGTCCAGATCAATCTGCGTGGTCCCGGACTTCTTGGCGTTGGTGTTGGAGGAGAAGTGCAGGATCTCCTGCTTGTTCCGGTCATACACCCCTAAAAAGTCCTTGCCGGACCCGATGGGCCAGTTGACGGGATAGGTGTCGATGCCCAGTTCCTTTTCGATCTCCTCACACAGGGCGAAGGGGTCGCGGGCCTCCCGGTCCATTTTGTTGATGAAGGTAAAAATGGGGATATCCCGCATGACGCAGACTTTGAACAGCTTCCGGGTCTGTGCCTCCACGCCCTTGGCACCGTCGATGACCATTACCGCGGAATCAGCGGCCATCAGGGTGCGGTAGGTGTCCTCGGAGAAGTCCTGGTGGCCGGGGGTGTCCAGAATGTTGATGCAGAAGCCCCCGTACTGAAACTGCAGCACGGAAGAGGTCACGGAGATGCCCCGCTGCTTTTCAATCTCCATCCAGTCGGAGACCGCGGCCCGGGTGTTCTTTTTCCCCTTCACCTGGCCGGCCTGGGCGATGGCCCCGCCGTAAAGCAGGAATTTCTCCGTTAAAGTGGTTTTGCCGGCGTCGGGGTGGGAGATGATGGCAAAGGTCCGACGGCGTTTGATTTCAGATTCGAATTGAGACAAGGTGGTAACCTCCGAATAAAAGTTCAAATGGAGAGATTCCCCAGAGAAAGGAGACGGGAGAGGCCGCCGGGCATCTGAGGTGGGCAGGGAGCTGACTTTCTCCAGAGGGAATCGTTTCTATAACACCTCATTTTAGCATGCAATCGGCCGGACCGCAAGAGAAAAACCACCTTCTCCAGGGAGTCCCGCGGCAGTTTTTGTTCTGAGCGGACAGGTGATTTTTCCCAAGGGCCTCTGAGGAAAACAGAGAGAAAGAACGTGCGCGGAATGGGGCTCATTCTACGCACGTTCCTGGGAAACAGAGGATAAAATCACGTTGTGCAGAAAAGACCGTCAAGGGTCTTCTTTGCCCTCGGGCAGAAGGGTGACCAGGGCCTCCTCCAGACGATGGTGCTGAATTTGGGTCATTTGAATCTGGAGACGGTCGGTCTGCAGGAGAATGTTCCGGCCGTCCTGGGGGACAGAGCCGTACAGACCAAAGACATAGCCGCCAAAGGTGTCATACTCCTCCAGGGGCAGGTCTACCCCCAGGGTTCGGGCCACATCGTCCAGGGGGGCCGAGCCCTGAATCCGCCAGGTGCCCTCTTCCAAGGGCTGGATTTCGGGCAGTTCCCCCTCCTGCTGAATCTCTCCCACCAGCTGTTCCAACAGGTCTCGGATGGTGACCACTCCCAGCAGACCGCCGTATTCGTCCAGAACCACGGCGTAATAGGTCCGGCGCTGCTTCATCTGCTGGAAGAGAACGTCTGCCTTGAGGGTCTCTGGGACAAAGAACGCGGGCTTTACCACGGTGTCCAGGATTTCCTGGATGGGACGGTCCTGGAGGCGGAAAAAGTCCCGGGCGTCCAAGATACCCACCACCTGGTCCACCGAGCCGGCACAGACGGGATAGCGGGTGTGCCGGGTTTCAAAGAGGATCTGCTTCCATTCCTCGGTGGTCTGGCTTGTCCAGAGCAGGTCCAGTTCCGTGCGGTGGGTGGCGAATTCTCCCACGGTGAGGTCGTCAAATTCAAAGACATTCTGAATGAACTCCTTGGTGGCGGAGTCAAAGACCCCCTTCTCACTGCCCCGGTCCACCATCATTTTGATCTCTTCCTCGCTGACCTCCTCCTCGTCGGCGTTGGGGTCCACCCCCAGCAGACGGAGGACGCCGTTGGTGGAGGCGGTGAGCACCGTGACCACCGGGGCGAAGATGGCCGAAATGGCGGAGATCAGGGCGGACAGCCCCATGGCCAGGGACTCTGATTTTTTCATGGCCAGCCGCTTGGGCACCAGTTCCCCGAAGACTAAGGTGAAATAGGAGAGCAGCAGGGTGATGAGAATGACGGAAAGGGTGTCTAAGGTCTTTTCCGGGATGGGGACCCCGGCGCGCAACAGAAGGGCCACCAGCCGGTCCGAGAAGTGGTCGGCAGCAAAGGCGCTGCCCAGAAAACCGGACAGGGTGATGGCAATTTGAATGGTTGCCAGGAACTGGGCCGGGCGGCTGGTGAGCCGGGCCAGCCGCAGGGCGCGCTTGTCCCCTTGGGCTACCAGCTGCGCCAGCTTGTTGTCGTTGACAGAGATCACCGCGATCTCCGCGCAGGCAAAGACGGCGTTAAGGGCGATTAGGATGACTTGCAGCAATAAGGGCCATAGAACAGCCTGCATGGTTGGAATTCTCCTCCTCAAAATTTCTGGGGGTTTCCCAGGATATGACTGAATTATACTATGCCCCTTGTCCGGGGTCAAGATGGGGCGGGGGTATTTCTGGAAAAGAATGACAGATGAAAAGGAGAAAACAGGCTGGAGAGGGACTATTGGGGGGTGGACATGGGGTCGGGCTGCATCTCCGGCAGGTTGTCCCAGTAACGCTTGGGCATGTGGGACATGCGGCACTTGGGGTTGTGGCGGGCGGGAATGGCGATGGTCTGATAGAACCGCCGCCAGAGAGCCTGACATTGCAGTTCGGCCTGGTCCGGTCGGTCCAGGTCCAGATGGTCCACGGGACGGATTTTCCACTTGCGGTCGGCGTAGAAGAGGCCTTCCCGGTGGGTTTTGTCGTGGAGGAGAAAGGCTTCTTCCGGCAGCCGCTGGCAGAAGTGAGGGCGGAGCAGGGGGAGCACCCGGTTCTTCGGGGCAATCTGGCCCACCAAGACACCGCCGTAGTCTGCAAAGCGGACGAATCCCTTGAGCTGGTGGGCCTCATGGGTCAGGTGCTGGATGGCCCGGGTGAGCAGGAGGACCCGGTCGTCGGTAAGGTCCTGGGGCAGGGCCTGGTGAAAGGCCAGATAGATCAGGTCGAACATAGTTCGCTCCCGCTGGGGCAGGCAGGTAAGGAAGCTGTACGTGATCAGCCGGCGGAAGGTGGAGGAGACGGTTTCCTCCAGGCTGCGGTAGACCGACTTGGCCAGGGCCTGGTCGGTGGGAGTTTCCAGAATGGGGTACAGGGAGATCTGCTCCACGCCAGGGGAGAGAAAGTAGAAGGGATAGACCTTCTGCCGGAAACTCTCTCCGACGCAGGTGAGAAAGCCGGCGAAGGAGCCGTCATACAGCATCGCGCATGGGGGCCAGGTGGACATCAGAACCTCCTTTCAGGCGGGGAAAAGGGAGAGCTGTTCGTAGGGCGCGGGCAGAGCGGGGGCCTCCAGGAGGGTCAGGGCCCGCAGGACCCCTGCCGGGGTAACCCGGAGGGCGGGGGTCATTTTGCCGGAGCAGGTGATGAAATACTGGGCCCGCTTCAGAACCACCCCCAGCTTGCCCAGGGCGGTGTGATCCAAAGACCGCCACCGCCGGGCGGAGAGAATCCGCCGGGCACTGACCACCCCGATGCCCGGGACCCGCAGGAGGGTGTGATAATCCGCGGTGTTGACCTCCACGGGAAAGTATTCCAGGTGGGACATGGCCCAACTGCATTTGGGGTCCAGCTGGGGGTTTAAGGTGGGGTGATCGGGGGAGAGAAGCTCGTCTGCCTGGAAGTGGTAAAATCGAAGCAGCCAGTCTGACTGGTACAGCCGGCGCTCCCGCAGTAGGGGCGGCCGGAAGGACAGGGGGGAGGGGAGCAGAGGACTGTGGGTCACAGGAACATAGGCGGAGAAAAAGACCCGCTTGAGGCCGTATTTCCGGTACATCCCCTCCGAGAGCTTGAGAATGTGATAGTCTGTCTCATCCGAGGCCCCCACGATCATCTGGGTGGACTGCCCCGCCGGGGCGAAGGCCGGGGCGTGGCGAAACTTCTGGCGCTCTGCCTTGGACTGTAAAATTTCCTGTTTGATCTGAGCCATCGGCTGAAAAATGGCGTCGGTCTTTTTGTCCGGCGCCAGGAGCGCCAGACTTTTGGAGGACGGGAGCTCGATGTTCACCGACAGGCGGTCAGCCAGCCGCCCCAGCCGGGCGGTGAGCAGGGGATCGGCACCGGGGATGGCCTTGGCGTGGATGTAGCCGGAGAACCCGTAGTCCTCCCGCAATAGGGTCAGGGTTCGGATCATCAGTTCTGTGGTGTAGTCGGGGCTGCGGACCACGGCGGAGCTGAGGAAGAGCCCCTCAATATAGTTGCGGCGGTAAAAGCCGATGGTCAGCTCTGCCAGCTCGCGCGGGGTAAACGACGCGCGCGGCGCATCGTTCGAGCGCCGGTTTACGCAATAGGCGCAGTCATACCGGCACACATTCGTCATCAGCACCTTCAAAAGGCTCACACAGCGCCCGTCTGCGGAAAAGGCATGGCAGATGCCCGCCGCCACCGCGCTGCCGAGGCCGCTTTTGTCTCCCGTGCGGTCTACCCCGCTGGAGGTGCAGGCCACATCATATTTGGCGCTGTCTGCAAGAATGGTCAGCTTTTCCATGATGTCCATAAAAAATGTGCCCCCCTTCCTCTAAAAAGGTGCAAAAAAGAAAGCCCTGCCCGCGGGCGGGGCTTTTCAGTCTCTTCCATCCGTTTTGGCCGGCAGGAGAGGCCGGCCTGCTTTGCGTCGGCGCACATCCGCCGTCTTCGCTGCATTCAGCCATTGGCAGGCGGTTCCGGCTGGCCGTTATCCAGGCAGAAGGGGTGGCCTGCCGGATCCAGCAGGGTACAGGAGGTCTGATAATACTGCGTCTGCACCATTCTGGCACCGCACGCCAGCGCGCAGCGCACAGCGCCCTTTAGGTCTTTCACATGAAAATCCAAATGCATCATCTGGCCCTGCGCCCCTTCGCGCCACGGCCACACTGGCGGCGTATAGCCGGGCACCTGCTGAAAGGCAAGCGTCCAGCCGCCGGGCGCCGAAAGCGCAGCCCAGCTCGGCGCCGCTTCCTCCCGCGGCCAGCCCAACAACGCCCCATAAAACTCTGCCAGGCGCTGGGCATCCGCACAATCCAGCACGATGCCGGAAAGTTCTGCTCTCATTTGCCTCTTTTTCCTTTCTGCACCCGGCAGGGGCCTATAAGGCCCGCGCCCTCTGCACGCCATTTCACACGTTTTATAGCTGCACAGCCGGGAATACGCGAAGCACACGCATGGCATCCCCTTGTACGCCTACCGCCACGCAGCCGCAATTCCCAAGGAAATCCTTCCACATATCGCGCAGGGGCCGCCGCTCTACAATGGTAAACACCGCCTGCTGCACGCCGCCGTGCGTTGTCACCAGAATGCGTCCGCCTGCGTGGCGCGCCGCCAGCTCCTGCAGCATAGCATGCACACGGGTCATCAAATCTTCCAGCGGTTCCGCCCCCTGCGGCGGCACATATTTGTCCGTTTCATCCCACAGGATGTCAAATTGCTCCGTTTCTTTTTCCAGCTCTGCATGGAGGCGGTTATCCCAGACGCCAAACCCCAATTCAATGGCGCGCGGCTCAATATTAATCTCCTGTGTGGGCAGCCCTGTTACAATTTGCGCTGTTTCCACCGCACGGCCCAGCGGGCTGGAATACACTGCGTCAAACGAAATGCTCTTCAGCCGCCGTGCTACACAGCGCGCCTGCGCCCTGCCGGTTTCATTCAGGGGGATATCTACGCGCCCCTGCATGCGCCCCTCCCTGTTATTATCCGTCTGGCCATGGCGCAGAAAATAAATTTGCGTTTCCTGTTCCATTTGATAAAGTCCGTTTTATCGGACATCTCCTTCTGTATGATAAGAGCATGCCGGGCAGCCCGGCATCACCACTTCGCCTTTGTCTCCACCACCTTGCCCACCACATGCAGGTGCTCCAGGTCTTCCCCCAGAATGACCTGCGGCTGATAGGCCGGGTTGAAGGGCTGCAGGATGATGGCATTGCCGCGGCGCACAAATTTTTTCAGCGTACCCTCACCCTCGCCGTATACCAGCACGCCCAGTTCACCGTTTTCCAGCGTCTGCTGGCGGTGCACAAGGGCAAGGTCGCCTTCGCGGATACGGGGCTCCATACTGTCGCCGCGCACCAGCAGGTAGAAATAGCTGTCCGGGTCTTTTACGCTGGCGGGCTCTGTACCGTAATCTTCCTCAAAAGCAAGGGCGCCAAACCCTGCGCGCACCGTGCCTATCACCGGTATCTGGCACTCTTCCGCCGCAAGGTACGGCAGCACACTGCCGGGCATGGGCGCGGCGCCGCACCCCAGAAGATAATCAACGCTTACCTTGAAAAAGGACGCCAGCGCCGCCAGCGTGGCAGGGTCCGGCGTGGAGCGGCCCGTCTCCCACTTTCCCACAGCCTGCTGGCTGAGCCCCAGCTCTTTTGCCAGCGCCCCTTGGGAAAGCCCGCGGGCCTTGCGCAATTCTTTCAGCCGTTTTGTAAACATCACAGCGGCCTCCCTTATTGGTTTCCATTTTTATAATACTACTCCTCGTTGTGATTGTAAAGAATATTTTTCCGCAAATTATAAAAAAAGTAGTATTTACAGCTTGACAACAACCATTGGTTGTAATATGATGAACATGTAAGGAGAACGGCATTGCCACAGGAGGGACCATATTATGAAACAGAAAACATTCCGCTTTTTTCTTGACCTGATGCTTCTCGTTTGTCTGGCGCTGGCAGGGTGCGGCCTGCAGGCGTATGCGCAGGCACAGCTCTCTGTCTCGCTGCTTATCACACCTGCATTCCTTCTGCTGGCAGGCGGTGCCTTTGAACTGGGGCGCCTGCTGCACACGCAGCCCGCAGCGCCTAAGGCGCGGCCGGCCCTGCGCGTGGCAAAACCTGCGCCCGCGCCGCATACGCCGTATGTGGCCTGAATCGTCCTGTACGCCCTGGCCCGCTGCGCGGGCTGGGGCTTTTTCGCCGCACGCCGCGGCAAACATGTTGACAAAACCGCCGGTTTATGGTATTCTCTGTTATGCATTCTTGAATCTGCTCGCGTGTTTTCATCAAATTGGAGAGGTGTCCGAGTGGTTTAAGGAGGCGGTCTTGAAAACCGTTGAACAGCAATGTTCCGTGGGTTCGAATCCCACCTTCTCCGCCAATTTTGGGTTTTCAGGATGCAACTATAAAGTAACCTGCAACGCTGCCATGGAGATGTACTCAAGTGGTGACGAGGCTCCCCTGCTAAGGGAGTAGGTCGGGAAACCGGCGCGAGAGTTCAAATCTCTCCATCTCCGCCATGGGAAAAACCGCACTGTATAGCCAAAAACGGCTTAACAGTGCGGTTTTTCTTGTTTTTGGCATCATCTGAAATACGCTATAAAACCCCATAAAACGCCCCCAAAATGCAGAGTAAAAGCTTGGAGAATATGTTTTTCCCTGCCAAACGAAAAAACGCACCGTTAAACCATTTCTGGCTATACGGTGCAGTTTTTCTTCCCTTTTTCTGCGGCGCCGCTTTATTCCTCTCCACAGCAGCGGCTGCAGCGCGAATATCCTTCCCTCTCGGCCTCTTCCAGGGTTATCTGCACAGGGTCTATCACGCGGCTGCAATCCGGCGTGCTGTGGTAGCGTCTGCCCAAGTAGCGGGATACCCACACGGCCTGCTGCTCTGCAGCCGCCCCGCTGCCGGAGGCGGCCGGCGGCTGGCCCGGCTCAGCCATGCCATCCTTCAGGCCCTCTTCATAGCCTTCGGTCCGGCCTGCTTCATAGCCTTCGGCCCGGCCCTCGGCATATCCCCTGTCATAACCCTCCTCATAGCTTCCGTTTTCTTCCAATGCCGCTGCATAGCCGCTTTCATATGTCCCCTTTTCAGAAACGGCCGCAGCATAGCCGTCTTCATATGTACCGTTTTCCCGCACAGACGCCCGGTAACCCAGCCAATACGAAAGCCCCACGGCGGCAAACAGCGCAATAACTGCCGAAGTGATGCCGAATGCAAACGCAAACTGCCTTGCGCGTCCTTCCAGCCTTGGCGGCCGCAGCCCTTCGCGGGCATGCGCCCAGCCGGCGCGCACTTTGCCCGCCGCGCCGTGCACCCATGCCGTGCCTGAGCTGTGCAGCCTGCTGAAAAACTGTTCCGGCCCGTTCTTTTCCTGCGGCGGTGCAGCAGCCTCTGTCTGCGAAGCCGCGGCAGCCTGCCCGCTGCACGCCGCCGCACTGCTTTTTTGTTCCTGCGCCGCCTCGCTGCCCAAGGGTGTCTGCACCGCGGGCACCCGCTGCTGCCGGGGTTCTTCGCCGGCCTGCGGCATGTCGAATAAGGCCGCGGCATGGGCGCTTTTCATGTATTCATACACTGTCATGCCGCATGTACCCGACACACAGAGCAGAAGCCGCCAGATGCGGCATTCCTCCGGCAGGGCGCCCTGCTGCTCACATACCGCAGGCGGCGCGCTGCGCGCCAAAGCGCCGCCCGGGCACAGACGCGCGGCGCGCCGCTCCAGCTCCTCCAGGCAAGGCCGTTTTGCCACGCGAACACCCTCACGCGCGCCACATAGGGGCAGAGCTCGCTGCACTGCCGGTTCGCCACAGGGCCATATCGTTCCATCTGCCGGTACCTCTCTTGTCTGCAGGCCCGCGGTGCGGGCGCCTGTTCTGCCACGTGCCCGCAGCGCGGGGCACATGCTGGTTGTTTTGCCGTGAAACAAAAAAACAGTGCCGTGCACTGCTTTTTATTATAGCGTGTTTCCCCGCCCCGGGCAATCAGGCAAAGCGACTGTTTTTTCAACCCGCATTTGGCCATGATGACCATTTGTGCGCCGTGCCTCTCCAGCCTTTCCCAATGCAGGCACCTTTTTCACAGGCCGCTCAGAAGGCCCATGCATTTTTCCTCTTCCGCCGCGAACAGGGCCGTCACCGGGATGTGCTTGTCCAGGCCCGCCTCTTTCAGCATAGTGCACAGCACGTCCATCAGGATGCCGTGTTTCCGCCTCAGCGTGCAGCCTGCAAGCGTCTTTTCCAGGCCGGGCCGCTTCGCAAAGCTGCCGTACCAGCTGCCGCATGAGGTATAGTCCACACCGCAGCTTGGGCTGCCGTCCACCCCCACCACGCCGAGGATATGAAAACGCCCAGGGTGGTGCAGGTATTCCTGCATCTGAAGTACATACGGCGCCAGAAGGGTGCGGCAGTGCGCGCGGAAAAAGGGGTTGTCGAACTGGTCGCTCACATGTCCCCAGCGCTGCGCGCCGTACAGAGTAAATTCCGGGCATGGAAGCTGTACCATCTGCACCCCAAGCTCCAGCGCGCGCCCCACAAAACGGCGGCGCAGCGCCTCTTCGGCTTTTATCTCTGCCTCATCGTACAGCACCACCTTGGCCGCCGTGTTCAAAATGCAATGGGAAACGAACAGGATGTTTTGCATCGCCAGGCCAGCTCCTCTCTTTATGTTATGGGCGGCCGCTTTACCTGCCGCCCTCCTTTGCATCTTTCAAGGTGAAGGTAAGCAGCGCGCACGCGGCGTACACCGCCATGGCAATCAAAAAGACCGCCGTGTAGGAAAAGCGTCCCACGATGGCCGCCCCTGCAAACGAGCTCACCACATACAGCGGGGCACATAAAAGGCCTGATGCCGCAGCATAAATGGGTGTGCGCACATTGCCTGAATATGCCACGCATGCAATGTTGTTGGACATCATGACGCCGTTCACCGCAACTGCCAGCAGGGCGTACATGACAAGCGCCAGGCGCCAATCCCGCACCAGAATGACCATAAGGGCAGCAGCACCGCCGCAGATGCATGAGCAGCGCAGCAGCCGGATAGCACCAAAACGGTCTGCAATGCGCCCCAGCACAAGGCTGCTGACAACCTTTGCCACCAGATATACCGTTGTCATCACGCCCACAAACCCGGCGGGCGTGCCTTTCAGGCTGCTGGCCGCAATGATATAGTAGGGTACGGCAAATTCCGCAGCACCCACCAGCACCTTGATCAGCGTGTAGTTGCGGAAGGGCCGGTTTTCGCGCAGAATCTGCACGCCAATGGGAAAAATATCCCGCAGGCGGATATGCTCCACCACGCGGTCGTCGGTCACCTCGCGCACGCCCACGCTTACTACTGCCGTGGCTACCAGCGCCGAAACAAGCCCCAGCAGAAACACCACACGGAAACTGACAGGAAACGAAAAGGCCGCCAGGCAGCGTGTGAGGATAAGCGAGGCCGCCACGCCTGCCACCGAGCCCACCATATTATAGGCGCCGTAAAACGTGCCCACATTTCTGTGGATGGAAGTGCCCACCATCTGGGCAAACAGCGGGTTCGACATGCCTGCGCTGGCAGAATAAATTGCAAAAGAGACAAAGAACAGCGCAATGGCCACCCCCGTATTTCCGCCGGCCAAAAAGGTGGATAGAAAAATTGTAAAAAAACCCACCCGCTGTAAAAAGCACACGATGACGCTGATCCATTTCGGGCTTTTCGCATTAATCCCCAGCACACACGAAAACACCGTGCATCCATAGGAAAAACCGTAATATAAAGCCGAAATAAGGGCAATGTAAATGGCCTTGTCTGAAAGCGAGGCCACATAGACGGGCAGCACGTTTTCCGGCGAGAACATGGCCAGTGCAAAGGAAAACGTAAAGCCCTCAAGCATCAGGCTGATAAAATTGCGCAGGTAAAACCGCTCTTTCTTCTGGTACAATTCCTGCGCAGAAAGCTTTGTGCGGGCGGCCATTGCCTTCCTCCTTCATCATGATAAAAAACAACTGCAAGCGCGCGGGCGGCGGCCGTCCTGAAGCATAAAGCGCCCCGGCAGAGCACACCGCCGCATGGAAAAACAGGGGCGCACAGGGCACCCTGCCCTGCATGCCCCTGTTTCTTTGTGCGGCTCACATGATATTGGTCAGGAATGCGGGGATCACACCTGTTGCCGAAAGCACACCGTACGCGATGGAAAATACGCCAAGCAGGATGCCGAACCATTTGCATGCGGCGTCCCATTTATAGGGCGTAAGTTCGCGGTAGACTGTCTTCTTGCACTCTGAGTTAAAGCCCTTTGTCTCCATAGCAACGGCCTGATCCTGCACTTTGACGATAGAGTTCGCTACCACCGGCACCATAATGGGAATAAACGCCTTGAAGCGCTGAAGCAGGCTGCCCTCTGTGTTGAGCCCACGGGCGCGCTGTGCGTCCCGTATCTGCTCCATATCCTTACTCAGCAGCGTGATGACCTGAAATGCATCAATAAAGGTGAACATCGCCTTGTATGGAATACCCGCTTTGCACATGGTGGCGCCGAGGTCTGTGGTATCCATAGAGAGGAAAATTGTGAACAGCGCGCACATCAGCGGGCACACCCTGAGGAAAAAGCGCGAGGCGTATGCAAAGCCCTTGGCGTAATAGTTGATGCCGAACACATTGAACAGCACAGGGTCGTTCGCCTTATCGATAACGGGGGCCATAGCGCCGTGGATGCCGTACATGGACACGAACAGAATAGTCATCGTCACCAGCAGCACCTTGAACAGCGTTATCTGCTTTTCATGAAAAACCATGATGATGCTGACGAGGGCCACTGCAATGGAGAAATACATGTTTTTCAAAAGCAGCACCGACAGAATAAGCCCCAGGGCCAGCCATAATTTCGGCGCCGGCGTCAGCTTTTTCAAAAATGTGGGGAAGTTGCGCTCTTGTATCATACCTATCTTCCTTCCGATGTGCCCGGCTCTGCCGCGGCAGGCCTGTTATTTTGCCTGCGGCGCCGCGACCTCTTCTGTTTTCTCTTTCTTCTTTTTTCCGCCGGACAGCGACTGCATATGCGCAGGCAGCTTGCGCAGGATAATCCACGCAATGACGCAGGCGATGCCCTTATCCACAAGGTTTGCCGGGATGCGCGCCAGGAAGGCCGCGCTGGCAAGGTCTGTGCCAAGGGCCTGGAAGCCTACAATCATCAGGTTGGTGCCCACGTTGCCGTCGATGCCGCCGTACACCACCATGGAGATAGGCGCCGCAACAATGGAATTCCACAGCGATACGAGCACGGTAGCAATCACGATATGCCATATTTTTTTATACTTGCCGTAGCGCGCCATATAGCCCACGATGAGGCCGGAGCCGATGTTGCACAGCGCAAACAGCGACGCCATAACATTGCCCTGCACCAGCGAAGAAATGATATTAAATAGCACGCCGGATGTGGCGCCGATCCACGGGCCCATAATAGCGGCTACAATGATGGTGCCGATGGAATCCAGATAAATGGGGAGTCCCAAGCTAACAGCTATCTGCCCGCCCACATAGTTGATTGCCACGCCGAGCGGAATCATGATTGCAATATATGTACCGCGAAGCCTGCCTTTTGAAGAATCGACCGAATTCATTGCCATAAGAAATTCCTCCTTGTTTGTTTTATTCACACCCATGCCCATGGGCGTTTGTGACGGCTTGCCGGGCCGGGCGTCACGCCCTGTACTTCTTCACAAAATCTTCCACGGAGAGCGCGGCCGTATCCATCCCTTTCCTGCCCAGCTGAAGGTCCAGCTGCATAATCTGCGGCGGCTCTATCTGCGCTTTTTTCAGAATATCCGCATCCAGAAATACCCTGTTGGGCGGCGCATCATCCAATATCTCGCCCTGCGCCATTACCACCACACGGCTGGAATTTTCGGCTACATAATCCATATCGTGCGAGATAATCACCACTGTATGCCCCTCATCGTGCATCAAGCGGATAATTTTCGTCAGCATGGCGCGGCCCACTTCATCCAAGCCGCCTGTGGGCTCGTCCAGCACCAGCACTTCCGGCGCAAAAATAAGCACTGAAGCAATGGTGACAATCTTCTTTGTGGTATAATCCAGCGTCATGGGGTGCTTGTCCATCAAATGTTCCAGGCCCATCAGTTCAGAGACATATGCCAGACGCTCATTTGCCTGTTCCTCGGTATAGCCAAAATATTTCGGCGCTACCATCAGCTCTTCACGCACTGTGGTACAGAAAATTTGATGGTTTGGGTTTTGGAACACATAGCCGCACCGGCGCGACATTTCCGCCACAGACTTCCCGGAAGAGTCCTCTCCCATCAGGTACACCTTGCCCTCGGTGGGGCGCAGCAGGCCGTTGAAATGGCGCACCAGCGTGGTTTTTCCGCTGCCGTTCTGCCCTACAATAGATACGATGTCCCCTTGGTTGATATCAAGATCTATCCCCTTCAGGGCCCTGACATTGCCGCGCGGGTAAACATGCACCAGTTTTTCCACGCGGATTACTGCCTGTGCCATAACTCACACACCTCCTTGGCCCAGCGGGGCAAACAGCGGCACAGCCTCATCCAGCGTGACGGGCAGGGCGGGCATTTCGCCCAGCTGCCCGCGCAGCGCAAGCGCGGCGTCCGTCACCTGCGGCAGGCGTACAAAATGGCTGTTCATGTTCTGTTTGTCGGCAAACACCTTGTGTGGGTCGTCATATGCCACAAGTTCGCCTTCATGCAGCACCAGCACCTTATCCACAGTTTCAGCTATTTTTTCGATGTTGTGGTCTACCATAATAATAGTCTTGCCCGCCTTGTGCAGCTGGCCCACCAGCCGGAATATCTCGTCACGGCCAAGGGGGTCCAATTGGGAGGTAGATTCATCCAAAATGATGACGCGCGGCTGCAATGCCAAGATACACGCCACGGCAAGGCGCTGCTGCTGGCCGCCGGACAAACGGTAGGGCGAACGGTCCAGCATGCCGGAAAGGCCGCATGCCCCAGCGGCAAACTGGATGCGCTCACGCATCAGCGCACGCTCATAGCCAAAGTTGCACATGGCAAAGGCTATTTCATCTTCTACCGTCTGCTGGGTAAACTGGCTTTCAGCGTCCTGAAACACGATGCCGACTACATCCATCACGCCCTTGCCGTGCGTTTCATTCATACTTTTGCCATCCACCAAAATTTCGCCGTCCCAATCGCCGCCGAACACAAAGGGAACGATGCCTACAACAGACTTGCACAGCGTAGATTTCCCGGCGCGGTTGCAGCCCACGATGCCGATAAAGTCTCCTTCATGGATGGTGAATGTCAGGTGCTTCAGCGCCAATTCTTCATCAGAAGAATAGCGGTAGCTGTAATCTTTCAGTTCGATAATCGGCTTGCTCATAGCTTCCCCCGCTCACACTTGATTATTTTATCCCGCTGTATCAGCAGGCGCACCGCATCACATGCTGTCTGGATGGTGCGGTTCATATCGCCCCAGTTCATAATAGCGCCCGCGCGGCAGCCGCGAATGGACGAGATGACAAACAGGGCGGCACACTCCATCTCCGAGCACATTACATTGCCGCGGCGCCAGGCCTCCCAGCGCTCTTTCAGGCGTTTTTCTGCCGGGGAACAGGCTGGGTCTACCTCGCCGTAGAAGGAATCTTTCGACTGCGAAATGCCCTCGGCAAAATTCAGGCCTGCGGCCTGTGCCGCCTGCGCAAGCGCGGCCACCACATGGCGGTCTGCCACAGCAGGATACTCCACGGGGATATAGTGTACCGTAGTGCCTTCATCGCGCACAGCGCCCGTCACCACCACGCCATCGTAGCGTTCGCTGTCGGCCTCATCCCTCACAGGGCCTGCCGTGCCAATACGGATAAAGGTATCGGCCCCGCATTTGATCAGTTCTTCCACCGCAATGGCAGTGGAAGGGCAGCCCATGCCGGTAGAGGTGACAGAAACCATCTCCCCGTCCAGGCGGCCCGTCCACGTTTTGTGTTCGCGGTTATGGGCCACCAGTTTGGCGCCGGCCAGAAAGCTGGCAATCAGATCCGTGCGGAACGGGTCGCCCGGAAGGAACACATACCGGCCCACTTCCCCTTTTGCCACCTGGATATGGTATTGCTTGCTGTTTTCTTTCTGATAATCCCGAAAAGACATTGCGCAGCCCTGCTTTCCTTTCAGATTTTTTATTTTGCCGCGTCCTGCCGGATGAGAATCTTCAGCGCGTCGCGCGCCACTTCCACGGTTTTTTTCATATCCACGAACGACATGATAGATGCCGCGCGGCATCCGCGGATGGACGAGATAACGAACAGAGCGGCGGCCTCCATCTCAGAGGTCATTACATTGCCACGCCGCCAGGCTTCCCAGCGCTCCTTCAGGCGGCTTTCCGCGGGCATGTTCTCAGGCTCGTGCTGGCCGTAGAAGGAATCCTTCGATTGTGTGATGCCCTCGGCGTAATGGTAACCAAGGTTTTTGGCCGCCACGGCCAGCGCGTCCACCACATGCCGGTCTGCCACTGCGGGGTATTCAATGGGAATGTAATGAATAGTGGTGCCCTCATCGCGCACAGCAGCCGTGTTGATAACGCCATCCAGCGTTTCATCATACGCGGCGTCGCATACGCGCCCCGCAGTGCCCACACGGATAAAGGTATCCGCGCCGCATTTGATAAGCTCCTCCAGCGCAATGGCGGCAGAGGGGCAGCCCATGCCTGTAGAGGTAACCGCCACCGGCACGCCGTCCAGCTTGCCCACCCAGGTTTTATGCTCGCGGTTGTGGGCAATAAGTTTTGGTTCGTCAAAATATGTGGCAATCAGGTCTGTGCGGAACGGATCGCCCGGAAGCAGCACATAGCGGCCAATATCCCCCTTTTTCAAATGGATGTGATACATCAAACCCTCTTCGTTGACCATAATGACACGACCTTTCCTGTTATTTTCTGTTTTGTTTCAAGCGCCCTTCA
>OLRX01001345.1_pt1 | contig 18599 bp, 18 predicted proteins | sample 1672991 | NCBI WGS metagenome assembly OLRX01 (sample SAMEA3136744, study PRJEB25190) | human gut metagenome | biome: human gut; feature: human-associated habitat; material: faeces | place: Austria | collected 2013
AGCTCGTAAGGAGTGGGGTATTTTTCAAACAGGGCCGGGGCCACCAGATTTACCGCTTTGTCGGTGGTCTGAGCCGAGAGCACGACGGCCACTATGAGCTGATACGTGTTTACGTGCTTAAGGGCACATTCGGCCTCTGGATATGTTTCTTCAAGTATATCCAGTATCTTATTTATGTCAGAGTCTTTTACCATGATTGCACCTCCCATAGCATTGTAACATAACCGACGAACTTTGACAAAATTTTTCAAAACTTCGCCCTAATCTGTGCCAAATCGTTTCCGTTTATGATAAAATGATAAACAAAATAGACGATTTCGCGGAGGATAAACGTAATGATAATTGATTTTGAAAATATGGAAACTCAGATACTGCATAATTTCAAGGGCGGGGAAAAGGATACGGAGGCAAAGATGTTTACGGACGACAATAACCGTGTGATGTTCGGCAAGCTGGCTCCGGGCGCTACGATCGGCCTGCACAGACATGAGGGCAGCAGTGAAGTTATATTTATTCAGAAGGGTCAGGGAAAAGCTCTTTTTGAGGGAGAATATGAGGAACTTAAAGCGGGGGACGTGCATTACTGCCCTGAGGGCTGCCAGCACAGTTTGATAAATGACAGCAGCGATGACTTGCTGTATTTCGCTGTGGTGCCAAATCATAAAGTATAGATGAATCAGGGCATGATGCCTGAGTATCGGCATGATGAGGAGTATCAGCAATGAAAGTAATTATAAAACCGTTTCTTGAAAAGATGATGAGAGACTGTTTCCCGCAGTATCAACTGACAAGGGCATGGGGAAATTTCTATTTATTTCGTAAAAGGGAAGACGAAGAACTATACAGCTACATTCTTTTCCAAAGAGAGGGCAAGCCGTATAATCAACTGGTGATTTCTGAATGCGGCATTGGATATAATAAAAACTGGAACGGACATCCATCTAATTTTATCGGAAGCACAAATTCTCTTGCTTATTTGATGTCGAATAATAGACCTACGAGCAATATCGGCTGGATAAAATACGGCGATACTGCCGATGAAATGGAAAATTGCATGCAGGGATTAAGAAGGCAAATCGATACTTATGTCTTTCCTTTTTTTGAAAAGGAGAGAAGCATCGTAAAAGAAAAAGAGATATATACGGCAACCATTGAAATTATGAAAGAAGAGCTGAAAAAAGAAACTCAGGAAGATTTTAGAAGAGATGAGAGCGCTTATGGCAGAGGGAAGTAAGCCGCCCTATGAGCACAATATAAGAGATTATAAAAATTATAATAAATGGCATGATCTGATAAACTTTAAACTGAAAAATAAAATCGACTATAATCGTTATATCTTGCTTTACTTGAAAGATTATCTGAACTTTTATTACTGATATAAATTTCAACTCGCAAAAGCATAAAAATAAAACCCCGGAGTCCTGTGAAATGCGTATGCAACGCGCCTTGAAATCGACGCAGGTACGAATTCGCGCGCATTGACAAATGCAGACGCATGTCAGCGCATGCTGACGAATGTTGACCAGGACTGGCGGGGGTTTCCCTTTTTCCCAATATCCGAATTTCTGCACGCCTCGCGGCTATTTTCTCTTGCCGAAGAGGGCGAGAAGTCTCAGGAAAATGTTTATAAAATCCAGATAAAGCTGCATCGCTCCGTAGATGTAAAGCTTTCTGTCGCTTTCAAGAGCAGCCATGCTGAACTGTTTGATCATGTTCATATCGTAAGCGGTAACGCCGAAGAACAGGAAGAGTACGGCGCAGTCTATGACTATTTCCATCGCGCTGCTTCTCAGCAGGAACATATTTATCAGGCTTACGACGACCGCCACCAGCAGGGTAATCATCAGCATCGGGCCCCAGCGGGTAAGGTCGCTCTTGCATCTGTAGCCGTAGATGGCGAATCCGCCGAAGAGGGCAGCTCCGGCGAGGAATAAAACTATGATGGAGCTCATCTGATAGACGGCGAATATCACTGAAAGCGTAATGCCGTTCAGTACGGCGTAGGCAAAGAAAAGTATGCCTACTGCCAAAGGCGGCAGCTTTCTGAATAAAAATGAAAACAGCAGGACGACCACGACTTCTGCTATCAGCAGCGTGGTGAAAGTGTTCTGATAGAGGAAATACCAGAACAGGTTGGAAGCATAGGTGAGCCACGAACAGGCGGCTGTCACCAGGAGTCCTGCAAACATCCAGACAAAAGTCCTGAAAATAAAATCGTTTTGATGCTGTATCACTGACAGCTGCATTGAATCTTCCTTATGCATAGAATGGTTCCTTTCTTAAATGCCGGGCTTGTGTACAGAAATGCGCCAAGCGTCGGCGCCGCTGCCCGGATAAGCCTTAACGGTTATGCGGAAAGTATAACGCTATTTATCTTTTCCGCAGCATTTCTTATATTTTTTGCCTGAGCCGCAAGGACACGGATCATTTCGGCCCGGCTCCTTTTCCTTGCGGACTGTCTTTGAACGCTTGAAATCCTTGGCGATTTCTTTCCTCTTGTCTTCAGAGAGCACACCGTCCCACTGAGGCAGGGTGTAGAGATAATCGGCGTCAGCCTTGAGCATGTTGAAAAACAGCTTCTCAAAGTCGATGTCAAGGTCAATGGCAGTATCTTCCTTGATCTTTTCCAGGTCGTTTTCCTTATTCAGGCTGGTGTTGACTCCGTCGAGAAAACCCATGAATATCGCAGGATTGGCATTGAATTTCTCTGTCAGCTCCTTGAATGTGCCGCTCAAATGAGTATCTTTGTTTGCCAGGATATGTTCGTATACTCTGGTTTCCGTCTCACTGTATTCTTTCCAAAAACTTTCAAATGTTTCTTCTGTCTGGCCCTCCATCAGGTCCAGCCACTGTTTATATAATGACATTTTATACCTCCGTTGGTTTATCTTTTTTTTTACCTGCTTTATCAGAACTTTCTCTTCATTATGCTCAGTATGTCACCGCAGACTGCGCTGCCGGTAGGGAGCGGGCCTGCGCCGCGTCCGTAGAACATCAGCTCTCCGACCATATCGCCGGTGACGTATACGGCGTTGAACTCGTTGCTCACTCCTGCAAGAGGATGGCTTTCGTCCAGGAGAACAGGGGAGACTGAATATTCCAGTTTTCCGCCGTCCATACGCGCTTTGCCGATGAGCTTTATCTTTTTGCCGCTTGCTGAAGCTGTCTTGATGTCCTCAGGAGAAACTCTGGTGATTCCCTCGGTAGGTATGGATCCGGGAGGAATGTGGGTTCCAAAGGCTAGAGCTATCAATATAGAAAGCTTGTTGGCTGCGTCGATTCCCTCAACATCGGCGGTTGGATCGGCTTCAGCGAAGCCCTTCGCCTGAGCGTCCTTTAATACGTCGTCGTATGAAAGACCCTCGTCTGTCATCTTGGTGAGGATATAGTTGGTGGTACCGTTTAAGATACCCATGATTTCAATGAAGTTATTGGCCTGCAGAGCTCCTGTAAGAGCTGTAAGCACAGGGATGCCTCCGGCCACGCTGGCCTCAAAGAGAAATTCCACATTATTGGCGCGGGCCGTCTCCGTGAGCAGCTTGTAGTTGGCAGCTATGGCCGCCTTGTTGGCGCTGATTACATGCTTTCCGTTCTGCATGGACTGCACCATGAATGAGGTGGCAGGCTCTATGCCGCCGATCATTTCCACTACAATGTCTATCTCGGGATTTTTGATGATGTCGTCAGGATCTTCAGTCAAAATCGACGGGTCTGCGTCTGTAAAACGCTTTTTGTTTCTGCTGCGCTGGAGAATTTTTACTACTTCGGGAGTAACTCCGGTGCGCTCTTCTATTATTTTTTTGTTTTCGGTAAGTATGTGATAAGTTCCGCCGCCTACGTTGCCGAAGCCAAGTAATCCGATTTTTGCGGTTTTCATGCTTTCCTCCTTGTTCAAATGAATAACTGCGGTTTGTTCCGACAATTATTTAAGCAAAATTATATAACAGTTTTGAAATTTTGTCTTTACCTTTTTTGAAAATTTGTTATTATTGTCAGGGGAGGATGACTTAGTATGAGTCTTAACATAGTATTCGTAGAACCTGAAATACCGCCCAATACGGGCAATATAGCCAGAACATGCGCGGCCACAGACACCAAGCTCCATCTTGTCAAACCTCTGGGATTCGATATAGACGACAGACATGTGAAAAGAGCCGGGCTTGATTACTGGCCTTACGTCGACTTGGAGATACACGAAAGCCTTGACGATTTCATAAAAAAATACGGTGAGAAGAGGATGTGGCTGGCGACGACAAAGGGAGGCCGCCTCTATACTGAAGTAAAATATGAAGACGGAGACTTCATTCTCTTCGGCAGAGAGACAAGGGGGCTGCCGAGGGACTTTATACATGAGAACGAAGAAAAGGCCGTGAGGATACCGATGAGCGAGAATACAAGAGCCAGATCCTTCAATCTGTCAAATTCTGCTAATATAATATTGTTTGAAGCGTTAAGACAATTAGGCTTCCCAGGCTTGAAATGATATGAGTTTTTTGGTATAATATTTGCATAAGAAAAAGGGTTGAATTTGATTAAGCTAGAGGTGTAGGATGAAATTAAGTTATGGCCTGACAATTGAACAGACTCAGAAGTTGACTATGACGCCAGAACTTATTCAGGCAATCCGAATTCTCCAGTTCAACACTCAGGAGCTGGATAATTTCGTGCAGGGCGAATTGCTGGAAAACCCCGTTCTGGAATTTGACAGAACGGCCGACATCGAGCCGCCCAAGGAACAGCCCGATTTCGATTTGCGTGAAAAAGTCAAGGAAGATTACGACGATATAAGCTATAAGCAGTGGCAGTATTCAAAGGATAAGGACACGTTCTCCTTTGAACAGTTCGTCAGCAAAGACGAGACGCTGGAAGACTCGCTGCTTCTTCAGCTGACCTTTTCCAACCTGAAAGGAAAGGACCTCAAGATAGGAAGATATCTGGTGGAAGCCATAGACGACAACGGTTATCTTACCGCCGATATCGAGAAAGTCGCGAAATGCTTCAGGACTACTGAAGAGCAGGTGGAAAAAGTCCTTGACGTCATTCAGACCTTTGAGCCCTTGGGGGTAGGCGCCAGAAGCCTTAAGGAATGTCTCATAATACAGCTGGCAGCAAAGGGACTTCTCGAGGACAGGATAGAGTACATAATCCTCAATCACCTTGAGGACCTTGGTGAGAACAGGCTGGGCAAAGTTTCCAAACAGCTGGGCATACCTGTTAGTCAGGTGCAGATGGTATGCGACCTGATAAGAACTCTTGAGCCGAAGCCGGGAAGAAGCTATGCCAGCGACGAAAACGTCAAATACATAACTCCCGACGTGATAGTCGAGAAAGTGAACGGTGAATATGTGGTTACAACCAACGAGAACAGCATACCGCATCTTATGGTCAGCCCTTATTACACCAACCTTTCAAAGGAGACTAAAAACGACGAAGAAGTATCCAAATACCTTACAGATAAATTCAATTCAGCGATATGGCTGATAAAGAGCATAGAACAGCGCAGACAGACCATATTCAACGTGGTCACGGCTGTGGTGGAGCATCAGAAAGAGTTCCTCGACAAGGGACCTAAATATCTGAAAACGCTGACGCTGAAGCAGGTGGCAGACGTGATGGGAGTACACGAGTCCACAGTAAGCCGTTCCATCAACGGCAAATATATGCAGACCCCGAGAGGCGTTTTCGAGATAAGGTATTTCTTCTCAAGCGGCGTGACCAGCCAGGGCGGAGAAGGACTGTCCTCCAACAGCATTAAAACGTTCATAAAGGAAATAATAGACGGGGAAGACCCTAAGAAGCCTTACAGCGACCAGGAGATGGTAGAGATCCTCAGCGAAAGAGGAATAGAGATATCACGCCGTACAGTTGCCAAGTACAGGGAAGGAATGAATATTTTATCTTCATCGAAGAGAAGAAGATACGAATATAAATAATTTAAAAAAGTAATTGTCATACTTAGAGTTTGGGAGGAAAAGAAAAATGGCGATTAAAGTAGGTATCAGCGGTTTCGGAAGAATTGCAAGAGTTGTCATCCGCGCGGCGATGGACATGCCCGAAATCGAGATTGCGGGAATCAACGTGAGAAACGCAGACCTTGAGTATCTGGTCTACATGTTGAAGTACGATACGACTTTCGGAAGATTTCCGAAGAGCCTGGACCGCTACGACAAAGGTCTGATAATAGACGGCAAAAAAGTTCCCGTTTACAGTGAGACCGAAGCAATCAACATTCCGTGGAAAGAATGCGGAGCAGAGTACATTGTGGAGGCCACAGGAGCCTACGTTACTACAGAAAAATCCATGGATCATATAAAAGCCGGAGCTAAGAAAGTCATCATATCCGCGCCGGCCAAGGACAAGGATACTCCGACTTTCGTATACGGAGTAAACCACGAGGAATACAGACCGGAAATGCAGGTCGTTTCCAACGCTTCCTGCACAACCAACTGTCTCGCGCCTCTGGCAAAAGTCATCGAAGACAACTGGGAAATCAAGGAAGGACTCATGTCCACCATCCATTCGGCGACAGCCAAGCAGAAAGTAGTGGACGCCCGTTCCATGAAAGACTGGAGAACAGGCAGAAGCGTTTTCGGCAACGTGATTCCATCGACCACAGGCGCGGCTAAAGCCGTAGGACTGGTAATTCCGTCGCTCAAGGGAAAGATGACAGGTATTTCGTACAGAGTCCCTACGGCAGACGTTTCAGTGGTAGACCTCAATGTAGTTTTGGAAAAACCGGCTTCCTACGAAGAAATCTGCGCAAAGGTAAAGGAAGCGTCAGAAACTTATATGAAAGGAGTTCTGGAATATGTGGACGACGAGGTTGTCTCCGGAGATTTCGTAGGCGATCCATGCACTTCCATCTTCGATGCGAGGGAGGGCATAGAACTGAACGACCATTTCTTCAAGTTTATTGCCTTTTATGACAATGAATTCGGATATTCAAGCAAGATTCTTGAAATGATAAAGTACATACACAGCGTAGGCTAGAACCAATAATTTGCTCGCCGCCCCGCGCACCTGCCCATCACCCTCGGCGTCATCTGCCGCGGCGCGGGAAGAGCGCCAGGGGACGGCGAGTTTGCTGAATATTTAATGAAAAGAAAGGCTTGAAAATGAAAAAAACTATCAGGGATATAGAAGTCAAAGATAAGAAAGTCATCGCCAGATGCGATTTCAACGTTCCCCTCAAAGACGGACAGATCACCGACGATACGAGAATAAAAGCGGCGCTGCCGACGATACAGTACCTTATCGGGGAAAATGCGGCAGTTATACTGATGTCCCACCTGGGAAGACCGGGCGGACAGCCGGACGCACAATACACATTAAAGCCTGTTGCAGACAGACTTTCGCAGCTCCTCGGTACAGATGTGATCTTCGCCGCCTCTGACAGCGTCGTGGACGATGAGGTAAGAAAAAAAGCCGGACAGCTCAAAGGCGGCCAGGTGATGCTTCTTGAAAACGTCCGCTTCAGAAAGGAAGAAACCAAGAACGGAGAAGAATTTGCCAAGGAATTGGCTTCTTTAGCGGATATATTTGTCAACGACGCGTTCGGCACTGCCCACAGAGCCCACGCTTCGACAGCCGGCATCGCTTCGTATCTGCCGGCCGTATCAGGTTTTCTGATAGAAAAGGAGCTGGAGTTTTTAGGCAACGCCGTGGAAAATCCGCAGAGACCTTTCGTCGCCATCATGGGAGGAGCCAAGGTGAGCGACAAGATATCGGTGATAAGAAATCTGCTTAACAAAGTCGACGTTCTGATAATAGGCGGCGGCATGGCCTATACTTTCTTCAAATCCATGGGATATGAAATCGGAACTTCCATCCTCGATGCGGATAGCGTAGATCTGGCTAAAGACCTCATCAGGGAAGCCGAAGAAAATAAGGTGAGGTTCCTGCTCCCCGTGGACGTGGTATGCGGCAAAGAATTCAAGAACGATACAGAGACCGGAGTTTATAAAGCTGAAGAAATTCCGTCAGACATGATGGGACTCGATATAGGACCTGAAACGGCGGCCATATATAAGGAAGAAATCCTCAATGCAAAGACCGTCGTATGGAACGGACCTATGGGCGTTTTCGAGATGGAAAACTTCGCCAAGGGAACTTTAGCGGTGGCCGAGGCGATGGCTCAATCAGAGGCGGTGACAGTCATCGGAGGCGGAGATTCTGCCGCGGCGGTGACCCAGTTCGGACTGGCTTCAGAGATGAGTCACATCTCCACAGGCGGAGGAGCTTCTCTTGAATTCCTCGAAGGCAAAGAGCTGCCGGGCGTGGCCGTTCTGGAAGATAAGATCGGATAAGTAAGAGGATAAGATAAGAAAGGCGGGAAAGCTATATGAGAATACCGTTCATCGCGGGAAACTGGAAGATGTACAAGACCATCAGCGAGGCGAGGGAATTTGCCTGCGAATTTAAAAAGCTTTATCACGATACGGACGTAAGGGCTGCAATCTTTGCGCCTTATACGCAGCTTCAGGCTCTGAAAGAAGAGCTTTCAGGCAGCGGCATAGGCGTAGGCGCACAGAACGTTCATTTTGAAAAAGAGGGCGCTTTTACAGGAGAGATTTCTGTAGAAATGCTTGAGGAACTGGGCGTAGACTACTGCCTTGTGGGACATTCTGAAAGACGCCAGTATTTCGGCGAGACAAACGAGACTGTCAATCTCAAGCTCAAAGCTTTGCTCCAATCCAAAATTCTGCCTGTAGTATGCGTAGGTGAAAAACTGGAGGAGAGGGAGGCAGGAAAGGCACAGAGCCTGGTTTCTTCTCAGGTAAAAGCCGCATTCAGCGGTATCAGCGGCAACGACGCCTGCAAGGTTACCATAGCATACGAGCCTGTATGGGCCATAGGCACCGGAAAGACCGCAACTCCCGAGCAGGCCAATGAAATGTGTTCATGCATAAGGGAAACGCTGACAGAAATATATGATGAAGAGACAGCGGACAAGATAGTGATCCAGTACGGCGGCAGCGTCAAGCCTGAAAATGCTACGGAAATCATGAACATGGAAGAAATAGACGGAGCGCTGGTGGGCGGAGCAAGTTTGGATCCGCTAAAATTTATTGAAATTGTCAACTTTTAACTTGATTTCGACATTGTTTGTATGGTATACTAATCGAGTTATAATGTAGGAGGAAAATTATGAGACTGTTCTTAATGATTTTATTGGCAATCTCAAGCATCGTTCTCATCGCCAGCGTGCTTCTGCAGTCGGGCAACAGCGCAGGGCTTTCCGGCTCTATCGCAGGCGGAGCTGAACAGCTTTTCGGAAAGAAGAAGAGCAAGGGCTATGAGGCTATATTGTCAAAAATTACAACAGTAGGAGCTATCCTGTTCGTAGTGCTGTCTTTGGCGCTGGTGGCAATGGACTAGCTTCGCAATTAAAACGTTTATTATTATTTAATATTCACTTTGCGTAGGGAGGTGCTTTAGCGTGCCTCTTCTTCAGCGTTAAAAGTGAGCAGGAGGTATCAAACATGGACATTTTTGCTGTATGTGCAGCCGCGTTTGGACTAGTTGTTGCGTTTTGCTTAGCAGCATGGATTCTCAAGGCTGACGAAGGTACAGACAGAATGAGGGAAATCGCCGGATACATCAGAGAAGGTGCTATGGCGTTCCTGAGAAGAGAATATAAGACAATGGTCATCGTAATTGTCTTATTATTCTTGTTGATAGGACTTGGCTTACAGAGCTGGACGACAGCAGTGCTCTACGTATGCGGAGCGTTGCTTTCAGTACTGGCCGGTTTCTTCGGAATGAAGGTGGCTACCGCAGGTAACGTGAGAACTGCCAACGCTGCCAGAGAATCCGGAATGAACAAAGCTCTCAAGATCGCGTTCAGAAGCGGAGCCGTTATGGGTCTGTGTGTATCAGGCCTCGGCCTTTTCGGACTCGGACTTGTAGTTGTAGTTCTTGATTTAGCTACAGTAGTAGAATGCGTTACAGGCTTCGGTCTCGGCGCTTCCTCTATGGCTCTCTTCGGAAGAGTCGGAGGCGGTATCTATACTAAAGCTGCAGACGTAGGAGCAGACCTTGTAGGTAAGGTAGAAGCAGGCATCCCTGAGGACGACCCTAGAAACCCTGCAGTTATCGCGGACAACGTAGGCGATAACGTAGGCGACGTTGCCGGAATGGGTTCAGACCTGTTTGAATCCTATGTAGGTTCAATAATTTCAGCCATCACACTGGCTTCCGTAGCTGTTATGACTTCAGCGGAGACGGCCACTTTCTCAGAAACTACGGCTGCAATATTCCCGCTTGTGATATCAGCTATAGGCATACTCGCTTCAGTAATAGGCATCATGTGCGTGAGAGGAAAGGAAGGCGGCAATCCTGCCAGCGCTCTCAACATGGGTACTTATATAAGCGGAATCATCGTTATAATCGCTACGATATATTTCTCCAAGAGCATGCTGGGAGACTACACTTATGCAGCTGCCATCATCTCCGGACTTGTGGTAGGTATAGCGATAGGAAAGATCACGGAAATCTATACTTCCGCAGATTACAAATCAGTTAAGAAAATTGCAGAACAGTCTCAGACAGGAGCCGCTACTACTATCATCAGCGGCTTGGGAGTAGGCATGATGTCGACTCTGTGGCCTATCATCCTCATATGCGTAGGCGTATTCGTCGCTTATCAGTTCGCAGGACTTTACGGAATCGCTCTTGCTGCCGTAGGTATGCTTTCAACTACAGGTATGACCGTAGCCGTTGACGCTTATGGTCCTGTTTCCGACAATGCAGGCGGTATCGCCGAAATGTCAGAGCTGCCTCACGACGTAAGAGAAATCACGGACAAGCTTGACTCAGTTGGCAACACCACAGCTGCCATCGGTAAGGGTTTCGCCATCGGTTCAGCTGCACTGACAGCTCTGGCTCTGTTCGCTTCATACGCGGCAGTTACAAACCTGGATGTTATCAGCCTGCTTGACCCTATCGTAATCATCGGACTGTTCATCGGAGCTATGCTTCCGTTCCTGTTCTCAGCTATGACTATGAATTCAGTAGGAAAAGCTGCCAATCAGATGATTGAAGAAGTGAGAAGACAGTTCAGAGAAGACAAGGGCATAATGGAAGGAACTTCAAAGCCTGACTATGCTAACTGCGTTGACATTTCCACCAAGGCTGCTCTTAAAGAAATGATTGCCCCGGGTATCATGGCTATCATAGCGCCTCTGCTTGTAGGTATCGTTTTAGGACCTGCCGCTTTAGGCGGAATGCTGGGCGGAGCATTATCCTCCGGCGTACTGCTTGCCATCATGATGGCCAATGCCGGCGGAGCTTGGGACAATGCCAAGAAATACATTGAAGAAGGAAATTACGGCGGAAAAGGTTCTGAACCTCATAAAGCCGCTGTCGTAGGAGATACTGTAGGCGACCCGTTCAAGGATACATCCGGTCCTTCAATCAACATTCTCATAAAGCTTATGACAATAGTAGCAGTAGTATTCGCTCCTCTGTTCGTAGAGATCGGCGGTCTGCTGTAGACAATTCAAGACTTATTAAAGGACTTCCCAATAGGAAGTCCTTTTTATAGGATAATTCATATGTAGAAAACAATAATTCACAGGGAGGGCAAGATTTATGAACAACAATGAACCAATTACTGACGTAAAAACTTTAGGCGCCGGCAAGACCATTATTTTGGGGCTCCAGCATACATTCGCCATGTTCGGAGCAACCGTGCTGGTGCCTATACTGACAGGACTTCCGATAGCAACCACTCTTCTGATGGCCGGGGCAGGAACGCTGCTGTTTCATCTCTTGACTAAGGGAAAAGTTCCGGCGTTTTTAGGCTCGTCCTTTGCTTTCCTCGGAGGATATGCGGCTGTAGCGCCTCTCATGGAGGACGGAACGCCTAACATAGAGATGCTGCCATACGCCTGCGGCGGTGTTTTCTGCGCCGGACTTCTGTATCTTCTGCTGTCAGCTTTGATAAAAGGCTTCGGGGCCAAAAGAGTCATGAGGTTCTTTCCTCCCGTCGTTACAGGACCTATCATCATTTCCATCGGCCTTATACTGGCTCCTTCAGCGATAAACAACTGCGCCACCAACTGGCCGATCGCGCTGATCGCGCTGGCCACAGTCATCGTATTCAATATATGGGGCAGAGGCATGGCGAAAATCGTACCTATACTCATAGGCGTGGCCGTATCATATCTGGCGGCTATACTGATGGGAGAAGTGGACTTTTCCGGCATACAGGACGAGGCGATAGTGGGACTGCCTGAAATCACCCTCATGAAGTTCGATGTAAGCGCAATTATAACCATAATGCCGATAGCCCTAGCCACGATGATGGAACACATAGGAGATATTTCAGCGATAGGAGCCACCACAGGAAAGAACTACATCGCTGATCCTGGACTCCACAGAACTTTGCTCGGGGACGGTCTGGCAACTTGCCTGGCTGCGGCGGTAGGCGCTCCGGCCAACACTACTTACGGAGAAAATACAGGCGTTCTCGCCCTGACTAAAGTATATGACCCTATGGTCATGAGGATAGCGGCCGTATTCGCCATAGCTTTATCCTGTATCCCAAAGGTGGCTTTCGTGATCGAATGTATCCCGGCGGCTACCATAGGAGGCATTTCCTTCATACTTTACGGCATGATTTCCGCTATCGGCATAAGAAACGTAGTTGAAAACCGCGTGGACTTCACGAGAAGCAGAAATACCATCATAGCGGCTCTGATACTGGTGTGCGCCCTCGGCTTTAACTCCCTGGGAGGAATAACCTTCACTCTGCTGGGCGCAGACATCACGCTTTCCGGCCTTGCCATAGCTTCGATAGTGGGCATCGCAGCCAACGCAATTCTTCCTGGAAATGAATATGAATTCAGGGAAGACGTAAAAGAAGAAAACGACAAGTTCCAGACATATAAAATTTAAAAGCATGCATAGCAGACGGCGCCGGCATTATATATGCCGGCGTCAAGTTATGTGAGGCAGACAAAAAATTGTTAAAAGGATAACGACTTACTATTGCAATTTGTCCCAGCCTTTAATATAATAAATTGACGAAGCAATTTTATTGATCGTTTCACGTTTTTATCAAAAGCGCAGGAACGTTTTTTTACAGCGATCCGCGCTTTTGCAGGAATTATTTTTACTTACAGCAGGAGGGACTTATGTTAGAAAGGAGCTATTACGACAAAACTGATGAGATAATAGCGCAGCATGGCGCTGACAGCTCGTCGCTTATTCCTATCATACAGGATATACAGAACGAGTACCGCTATCTTCCCGGTGAGCTTTTGTCTTACGTGGCGGAAAAAATAGGGATAACGGAAGCGAAAGCTTACAGCGTCGCTACATTTTATGAGAACTTTTCATTTGAGCCAAAAGGCAAGTATGTGATAAAAGTATGCGACGGAACGGCATGTCATGTGCGCAAGTCCATACCCATACTTGAGAAGCTTTACAGCATGCTGGGACTGTCTGAGGATAAGGCTACGACGGACGATATGATGTTTACGCTGGAAACCGTCTCGTGTCTTGGCGCTTGCGGACTGGCTCCGGTGCTTACTGTGAACGATAAAGTGTATCCTGCCATGACTCCGGAAGCGGCGGCAGCTCTTATAACTGAACTGAGAGGAGCATAGACTATGCAGAGAATAAACAGCGCTGCAGCTTTGGAAAAGAAAGCGAGAAGCGCAAAGGCTAAAATAGATAATTGCAGATGCCGAATACTGATCTGCGCTGGAACCGGCTGCCTGGCAGGAGGTTCAGGTGAAATTTATGAGGAAATGAAAATGCTGGCGGAGGACAATCCTGATGTGGAGATACACTTCGGAGCCGGCATAGCGTGCGGCGATATACATAATAACGAGGCTGCGCAAAGTGATACGGCAGAGGATTCAATGGCGGAAAAGATAGGCGTGAAGAAGAGCGGCTGTCATGGTTTCTGCGAGATGGGACCGCTGATGAGAATTGAGCCTTTGGGTATACTGTATACAAAAGTGTCTGTCAGTGATTGCCGACAGATATTCGAGAGAACAGTAAAAAAAGGCGAAATAATCAGGGAACTGCTCTATAGACAGGATGGGATAGAATACGCCAGACAGGAAGAAATTCCTTTCTACAAGAAACAGACGCGAATAGTGCTGGAAAACTGCGGCCACATAGATGCAGAAAACATAGAGGAATACATCGCTAAAGGCGGCTATAAGGGTCTGGCCAAGATTCTTTTTGAGATGACTCCTGAGGAAGTCATTGAAGAAGTCAGCGAATCAAATCTCAGAGGCCGCGGTGGCGGAGGCTTCAAAACAGGTTACAAATGGAGCCAGGTGGCAAGACAGGAGGAAAAACACCGCTATGTCGTCTGCAACGGTGATGAGGGAGACCCCGGAGCCTTTATGGACAGGAGCATAATGGAGGGAGACCCTCACAGAGTGCTGGAGGGCATGATGATTGCCGCCTATGCTGTGGGAGCCCAGGAGGGATATATTTATGTGAGAGCTGAATATCCCCTTGCTGTAAGCCGTCTGAAAAACGCCATAGAGCAGGCGGAAGAAGCAGGACTGCTTGGAGATAATATTCTCGGCTCAGATTTCTCATTCAAGATATACATAAGCAGAGGAGCAGGCGCTTTCGTCTGCGGCGAGGGCAGCGCGCTTACAGCTTCCATCGAGGGAAACCGCGGAATGCCGAGGGTAAAACCGCCCAGGACTGTGGAACACGGCCTTTTCGACAGACCTACTGTGCTCAATAACGTGGAGACATACGCCAACGTTCCGGGAATAATAAACAAAGGCGCAAAATGGTTCAAATCCATAGGCCCTGAGACCAGCCCGGGCACTAAAGCCTTCGCCCTTACAGGCAGCGTAAAAAACACAGGACTTATCGAAGTTCCTATGGGAACTACGCTGAGAGAAGTAATCTTCGACATAGGAGGAGGCATCAAAAACGACGGACAGTTTAAAGCTGTTCAGATAGGAGGACCGTCCGGAGGATGTCTCATAACGCCGCAGCTTGATGTAAGCCTGGACTTTGATTCGCTGAAAAAAATGGGCGCTATGATAGGCTCAGGCGGCCTCGTCGTAATGGACGACAGCACTTGTATGGTGGAAGTGGCCAGATTTTTCATGAATTTCACTCAAAAAGAAAGCTGCGGAAAATGCGTACCTTGCCGCGAGGGAACAAAGCGCATGCTGGAAATCCTTGAAAGGATAGTAGCCGGAAAGGGCAAGCCTGAGGATCTCGATTTGCTGGACGAGCTGGCGGAAACCATAACTGAAACGGCTCTCTGCGGACTGGGCAAGAGCGCGGCTCTGCCTGTAAGGAGCACCTTGAAACTTTTCCGTGACGAATACATGCAGCATGTGGTGGAGAAAAAGTGCGTTTCCCATACTTGTACGGAGCTGAGGCGCTTCGTAATAAGTCCGGAAAGGTGCAAAGGCTGCTCCAAGTGCGCCAGGAACTGTCCGGCTGACGCCATAAGCGGCAAGATAAAAGAGCCTTACGTGATAGACAGCGAAAGATGTATCAAATGCGGAGCCTGCGAGAGCGCATGCGCTTTCGGCGCTATACGCATAGAATGGTAGGAGGTATCGACAGATGAAGTATATGACGATAAACAACAAGAAAGTCGCTTTCAGCGATGAGAGAAATGTACTGTCTGTAATAAGAAAAGCAGGCATAGAGCTTCCTACTTTCTGCTATTTGTCGGAGCTTTCCACTTACGGCTCATGCAGAATGTGCGTGGTAGAGGACGATAAGGGAAAAATTTTCGCTTCATGTTCAGAGGTTCCGAGAGAAGGAATGGTCATCTATACCAATACGCTGAAATTACAGCATCACAGAAAGATGATAATAGAGCTTCTGCTGGCTTCCCACTGCACAGACTGCACCACATGCCGCACCAACGGCGCGTGTATACTGCTCAAACTGGCCAACCAGCTGGGCGTAAACTACGTCAGATTTGAAAACAACAAGCCTAAGCTGCCTCTTGACTACAGCTCCGAGTGCATAGTTTTAGACCCAAACAAATGTATTCTGTGCGGCGACTGCGTGAGGACGTGCACGGAAATACAGGGTCTGGGCATACTGGAATTTGCCCACAGAGGCTCGAAGATGAGAGTGACTACTGCTTTTGACAGGCCGCTTTCCAAGACCAGCTGCGTAGGCTGCGGCCAGTGCCGCGTCGTATGCCCTACGGGAGCTATAACGGTTAAACAGAATATCCATCCCGTCTGGGAGGCTTTAGCCGATAAGAATACGAGAGTCGTGGCGCAGATAGCTCCTGCCGTGAGAGTTGCTGTCGGAGATAAGTTCGGAATCAAAAAAGGCGATAATTCCATCGAAAAGCTGGTGGCGGCATTGCGGCTCATGGGTTTCGACGAGGTATACGACACCAACTTCGGCGCGGACCTGACTGTAATGGAGGAATCCAAGGAACTGATGGAAAAGCTGGAGGAGGGCAAAGACTTGCCTCTGTTCACTTCCTGCTGCCCGGCCTGGGTCAAATTCTGCGAAGAAAAGTATCCTGAGCTGAGAAAGCATATCTCTTCCTGCCGCTCTCCGCAGCAGATGTTCGGCGCCGTAGTCAAGGAACAGTCCAGGTTGAACAAGGACGACGGGCGAAAGACCGTGGTTGTCTCGATTATGCCTTGTACAGCTAAGAAAGCCGAGATACTCCGGCCTGAGCACAGGACAGAGGGCGAGATGGATGTGGACTACGTTCTGACCACCACTGAAATAACGAGAATGATAAAGGAAGCAGGAATCGATCTGTCGGAGCTCAACGCAGAGGCTTTGGATATACCTTTCGGAATTTCCTCCGGAGGCGGAGCTATATTCGGAGTGACAGGAGGAGTGACTGAAGCCGTTCTCAGAAGACTGGTGGGAAGCTACAAGACGGAGGACCTGGAGTGGATAAGCTTTACCGGCATACGCGGACCTGAGGGAATAAAGGAAGCCAAGGTTGAAATCAAGGGCAGAGAGATAAAGATAGCCGTAGTAAACGGCCTGAAAAACGCTGCCTACGTCATGGACGGTATCAAGAGCGGCGAGCTTTATTACGATTTCGTCGAGGTCATGGCCTGCAAGAACGGCTGTATAGCCGGCGGCGGTCAGCCTGTGCCTATAACTGCCGATACGAAGAAAGCGAGAGCAAAGGGACTTTACGAAGTCGACGGCTCCAAGCAGATCAAGATTTCCAGCGACAATCCTTTCGTCATAGATTTATATGAGGGCATACTGAAAGGAAAGGAGCACAAGCTTCTTCACAACGAAAGCCATGGAATCTGCGAGGCGGACTGCGGATCTGATTGTGGTTGCGGTGCGGACTGCGGATCCGACTGCTTGCGATAACAGTGAAATTGCAGGGGACAACGTGAATATAACAATGAACCTCCGCATTGAACGGAGGTTCATTGTTTGTCGATGTATTGCTGGCCGCAGCGCCTTATGGCATTGCACATTATCAAAATGATGATAATGTGTTATCGATCGCGGGCCATATAATCTTTAAAAATCTTATTTATTCTTGAACTCAGCAGGTCTTTTCTCGAGGAAAGCCTTCATGCCTTCTTTTTGATCTTCTGTACCGAAGCAGCCGCCGAAAGCTTCTGCTTCAAGGGCGGAACCTGAAAACAGATCGAGATGATAGCCTTTATTGATGCATGTCTTGGACATGGCTACGGCGATAGGAGCTTTTGAGGCTATCTTCTTTGCAATTTCTTCGCATACAGGTATGAGCTGTTCAGGCTCCACGACTTTTTCTACGAGTCCGATTCTGAGAGCTTCGTCGGCGCTGATGGTTTCAGCCGTAAGAATGAGCATCTTGGCCATGCCTTTTCCCACCAGCTTGGAAAGCCTTTGCGTGCCGCCGAAACCCGGAGTGATGCCGAGCCCCACTTCAGGCTGACCGAATTTTGCTTTGGCTGAGGCTATTCTGAAATCACAGGCCATGGCAAGTTCACAGCCTCCGCCGAGAGCAAAGCCGTTTACTGCAGCGATTACAGGTTTTTCAATCTTTTCTATGAAATTCATTACTTTCTGACCATAGGCTCCGAAAGCGCGGCCTTCGGCTACCGACAGCGTACTCATCTGCGCTATATCGGCTCCTGCGACGAACGAACGGCCCTCGCCGGTCAGGATAACGGCTCTTATATCTTTATCTGCGTCGATCTTGTTGAATACGTCGAAAAGTTCTTCGAGAACTGTTTTATTGAGAGCGTTCAGAGCCTCAGGTCTATTGATGGTGATATAACCTATTGACTCTTTTACTTCATATTTGATCGTACTATACATTTTTTAAACTCCCTTTCTTGTATGTATGATTTTGTTAGATATAATTTTAACATTCTATTCTTCACTTATCAATGGGTATTTGAAATTTTTATCAGGACTAGAAAAATTATCTGAAATTACTAAAAACTATCCCCCTCTGAAATCTGTAAATCTAATCATGATAAGGGTGCTCCTTTCATAAAAGATTTCACATAAAGAGGGGGAATCAGCATTATATAGTCATAATATTAAAACTGATAAGCCATTTTTTAAATCTGCTCTTTCAGCCTTACCAGAGTGTTTTTGACGACAGGAATGTTTATAACGATGATGGTTATTATGGCTTCTGTTCCGAT
>OLRX01001349.1_pt1 | contig 18573 bp, 16 predicted proteins | sample 1672991 | NCBI WGS metagenome assembly OLRX01 (sample SAMEA3136744, study PRJEB25190) | human gut metagenome | biome: human gut; feature: human-associated habitat; material: faeces | place: Austria | collected 2013
ATATCGACGTAGGCGCTCGAACGCACTTCGCCCGCGACGACAACCAGACCGGTGGTACAGAGCGTTTCGCAGGCTACTTTGGAGTTGGGGTCGTGACGAAGGAATTCGTCGAGAATGGCATCGGAAATCTGATCCGAAACTTTGTCGGGGTGTCCTTCGGACACGGACTCCGACGTAAATAAAAATCCCATTTTACATTTAAAATTTGGAAGTTAAACGTATAAAATGGGGAAAAATTGGCTGCTGGAATAAAAAAGCTGTTTTAGCTATTTTTTATTGTGGTTTGCAATCAGTCAAATCTTTCCACATTCCCCGCCGATCGGCGAGGACTGCAAAGGTAAATATAAAAAACGGGGAATAAAAACTTATTCCCCATATTATTTGCGAAAAATAGGTGCCGTCTTATAGGGCCTTGGTATCTATCGGGTTACGTTCAAGGTCGGCAGATTCAGGATTTGGGCCCGGGTGAATTATTCTGTGTGCCGACGGCGGAGTTTTCGCTTCGCGACACGTCTAAAAGCTGGAAACACAATAATCGTCTTTTCTGGGCGTTCTGTAACTAAATAGAAACGCTCAAACAGAAACAGCCCATGAGATAAAATTGCCTCCGTAATAAAACCAGTTAAATTATTTCGATATTGGATTATGAAAAAGGCATTGTTGTTATTAGGTATGATTGCCGCAGGCGCCGCATCCGGCGGTGTCGTCGCCTGGAGTATTTTATCGCCGGCCGAAAAGAACGGCACGCATGTTGTTACGCCGCAGAGCGGGGCAGTGTCTGACGACCCCTTTTCTCAGGCGGGAACCCATTTCACTTCGTATCAGGCCGAGCAGTATCCGGATCTTACGTATGCTGCCGAGAATGCTGTCAAGGCCGTCGTGAATATCGAGGTGGTTCAGGAGATCGAAGTTCCCGAGCGGCAGTACGATCCGTTTTTCGAATTTTTCGGTATTCCCCAGCAGGGCCGGCGCGGCCCTTCGACACAGGAGGATCCGGCGTGATTATTTCCGCAGACGGTTACATCGTGACCAACAACCATGTGGTGGACGAGGCTACGCGCCTTCGCGTGAAGCTGAGCGACGGCCGCACGTTCGACGCCAAGGTGATCGGTACCGACCCCACGACGGATGTGGCGCTGGTGAAGATCGAGGCCGAGGACCTGCCTACGTTGCCTTTCGGCAGTTCGGATTCGCTCCGGTTGGGCGAATGGGTGCTGGCCATCGGATCGCCCTATAACCTGCAATCGACCATTACGGCCGGTATCGTGAGTGCCAAAGCGCGTCAGTTGGATGTCATTCCGAGCGAATTCCGCATCGAGTCGTTTATCCAGACGGATGCGGCCGTCAATCCCGGTAATTCGGGCGGTGCGTTGGTCAATACACGCGGCGAACTGGTCGGTATCAATACCGTAATCAAGACGATGACGGGCAGCTATGTCGGTTATTCGTTCGCGGTCCCCGAAACGATCGTCCGCAAGGTGGTCGTGGATCTCAAGGAGTACGGCGTCGTGCAGCGGGCTCTGTTGGGTCTGGCATTCCGCCCCATAGATCAGAATTTCATCGATCAGATGGGCGAGGAAACGGGTATCGAGGAGTTGGGTGGCGTTTATGTCGCCAGTGTGTCCGAAGGGGGCGCTGCCTCGCAGGCCGGTATCCGCAAGGGAGATGTGATTCTTTCGGTCGATGGCGTGGAGTTGAACGAGGCTGCGACGCTGCAGGAGCAGATCGGCAAGCATCGTCCCACCGACAAGGTAAAATTAATGATAAAAAGGTCGGGTTCGATGAAACAAATCGAGGTGACCTTGCGTAATAAAGCAGGTAAGACGGAACTCCTCACGCGGGACGACGTCGATGTGATGGAAGTTTTGGGCGGAAAGTTCGCCACGGCCGATGAGCGTCTGTGTCGCCGACTGGAGATCAGAGGCGGTGTGGAAGTGCTGGCAATCAAGGCGAACGGTATTCTGTCGAAGGCACGGGTAAGACCGGGATTCGTGATTACCCACATCAACGACAAGTCCGTGCGTTCGCTCTCCGATATGCAGCGGATGACCGATAAGGTTCGCAGCATCGACGGAGTATATCCCGACGGACGTTCGGCGAGCTATGTGCTTGTCGAATAGGGAAGCGCCAGGAAAGCCGGGTATGTTTTACCGTTTTTTATTGCCGTAGTTTAAGAACATTCTTATAAAATTAAATATGCGTCAGTTAAAAATTACGAAGTCCATCACCAACCGTGAGAGCGCGTCTTTGGACAAGTACTTGCAGGAAATCGGCAAGGAGGAGCTCATTACGGTTGAGGAGGAGGTGGAACTTGCCCAGCGAATCAAGAAGGGTGACCAGGAGGCATTGGAGAAGCTCACCAAAGCCAATCTGCGTTTCGTCGTGTCGGTGGCCAAGCAGTATCAGAATCAAGGCCTCAGTCTGCCCGACTTGATTAACGAGGGAAACCTCGGTCTTATCAAGGCTGCGGAGAAGTTCGACGAAACCCGGGGTTTCAAGTTCATTTCGTATGCCGTGTGGTGGATTCGTCAGTCGATCCTGCAAGCTCTGGCCGAGCAGTCGCGTATCGTGCGCCTGCCGCTCAATCAGGTAGGCTCGCTCAATAAGATCAACAAGGCTTTCGCCCGTTTCGAGCAGGAGCACGAGCGCACCCCTTCGCCCGAGGAGTTGGCGAACGAGTTGGAGCTTCCCAAGGAGAAGGTGACCGATACGCTGCGTGTCGCCGGCCGCCATGTTTCGGTGGATGCGCCTTTTGCCGACGGCGAGGACAACAGCCTGCTCGATGTGTTGGTGAACCCCGATTCGCCCAATGCCGACAGAGGGTTGATTAACGAGTCGCTCTCGACCGAGGTGGATCGTGCCTTGGAAACGCTGACCGAGCGCGAGCGGGATATCATCAAATATTTCTTCGGCATCGGCTGTTCGGAAATGACGCTCGAAGAGATCGGCGAAAAATTCGACCTGACGCGCGAACGTGTACGCCAGATCAAGGAGAAGGCGATCCGTCGTCTGCGTCACTCCTCCCGCAGCAAGTTGCTGAAATCTTATCTGGGATAGAGAACCCCGTTTATGATAAAGCCGGAACTTTATGAAGTTCCGGCTTTTTTATTCCATTTCCGAACTTTGTTTTGCAATTGTCGCCGGTGACAGTCGGTGCGGGGCGATTACCTGTCGTCGGAATATTCGTCTTCGGTCATCATACGCTGGATGCGCAGGTTTTTACCCAAGACCAGGGTGATGGACAGCAACGCGAGAGCACAGACGGCGCAAAGAGCCAGCCATTCGAGCCGTCCCAATATGCCCGATAGCAGGACCCCCGCTACGGATAGTGCCAGGACCGTGTAACAGATGACGAGAGTAATCTTAAGTGGTTGCAGCATATTTTTATGGTGGCGATTATATTTTGCAATGTATCCTTATCCGACGGTCGCAGCATTGAATTCGAGGGGCGCTATTCGCGGCCTGTGCCCGCATTTGCAATGCAGCCCTTTCTAAATCCTCTTCTCGGAGAGGGCTTGGGTCGCTGTGCTTTCAGAGAGGTACTCTAACGCGTATAATCAGGTTTTAGAAGTTATTATGCTTACCACAAAATCGGTGCCTTTCCGATGCTTTGCAGATATTCGTTGGCCCGGGAAAAGTGTTTGCTGCCGAAAAATCCCCGGTAGGCCGACAGCGGGGAGGGATGGACGGCTTTGAGGATGCAGTTGCGCTGGGGATCGGCGATGGCGCCTTTGCGCTGGGCGTAACTTCCCCACAGCATGTAAACGATGCCTTGCTTGCGCTGTGCGATGGCCCGCCCGACCGCATCGGTGAAAGTTTCCCAGCCGTGTCCTGCGTGGGAGGCCGCTTCGTGCGCCCGGACCGTCAGCACGGCATTGAGTAGCAGCACGCCCTGTTCGGCCCAGCGGTCGAGGTTGCCGCTCGTGGGAATCGGCGAGCCGGTGTCGTCGGCTACTTCCTGGAAGATGTTCTGCAGCGAGGGTGGGAACGGCACGCCGTCCGCCACGGAGAAACAGAGTCCGTTGGCCTGTCCTTCGCCGTGATAGGGGTCCTGTCCGATGATTACCACTTTGAGTTTGTCGAACGGGCATTTGTCGAAGGCACGAAAAATGTTGCTTCCTCTGGGGAATATCCGGCGGGAAGCGTATTCTTGCCGTACGAAGTCGGTGAGTTCTCGGAAATAGGGTTTTTCGAACTCTTCGGAAAGAATCTCTTTCCAGTCCGAAGCGATTTTAACATCCATGGCTGGTATTGAATTAGGCTGTTATATATTTCGAGTACCACGACCGTTTTTTGTTGATCTCGGCAGGCAGCCCTCGATCCTGCGGGGTGTCGTTTCGTTCTGACCTTCTTCCCGGGAAGAGTTTCGACTTTTCGTCGAAGCATGTCGGTCGGTTTCGAGCCGGAGCAGGTCGGTAATCGAGCTATATAATCAGGTTAAATTTTTGCTAAAATACAAAGAAAGTTCGAAACGGCGTGTCGGAAATGCGTAAATTTGAAAAGTGGCATCAAAAGAATATATATTATTTGTTATGAAAAAAATTGTAATTACCATGCTCGTCCTGTTGTCGGCGGCCTATGCCGTCGGGATAGGAGGCGGGGAGGTCGCCCGTAAACTGAACCTTCGACCGTCGCAAATCGTTCCCGCAGCCGACACGTTGCCGGTTCGGAACCTGATCTATCTGATCGGGGACGGTATGGGATTGAGTCACGTGTCGATGTTGATGCTCGAGGAGGGATACGGTACGACCGCTTTCGACCGGGCGCAGAACATCGCATTGATTACTACTTATTCAGCCAACAACCGGGTGACGGACTCCGCAGCGGCCGGTACGGCGCTGGCGACGAGACATAAGACCGGCAACGGTATGCTCGGTGTGCTGCCCGATTCGACGGCTGCGGAGTCGATTATGGCGGATGCGATCCGAGCCGGGATGCCGACCGGAGTCGTCGTTACCAGTACTCTGCAACACGCTACGCCCGGCGCTTTCTATGCCCATGTACCTTATCGGCGACAGTATCAGCGAATTTCCGATCAACTGGCCGGAAGCGACTTGACGGTGGCCTTCGGCGGCGGATTGAAGTATGCCGAAGCGTCGGAGCGGGAGGACGGTGTACCGGGCATCGAGCGCCTTCGGGATCGCGGTTTCCGGGTGCTGACCGATCCCTCACAGCTCGATACCTTGAGCCGGGGACCTGTGATGGGATTCTTTGCCGACGGTCACCTGCCGAAAATGTCGGAGGGGCGGGGCGATTATCTGGAGCGGGCGACCCGCAAGGCGCTGGAGATTCTGTCGCGAGAAGCCGGCGAGCGCGATCGGGGCTTTGTTCTGATGGTCGAAGGATCCCAGATTGATTTGCGGGCTCACGATAACGATGCCGAAGGCGTCCTGACGGAGATGCGTGATTTCGACCGGGCGGTTGCCGCTGCGATGGATTTCGCCGACCGGCATCCCGGGACGCTCGTGGTCGTTACGGCCGATCACGAAACGGGCGGTCTTTCGATTCCTTCGGCCAATGTCGATTTCGAGCACGAGGAGGCCGGGATCGAGTACTGTTTCAGCACCGGCGGACATACGGCAGCGATGGTGCCCGTCTATCTGTACGGGACAGGCGCCGAACGGATTAACGGCGTACTGGACAACACGGAACTGGCCCATATGTTGAAGCGACAGGTATTGCCGGATAACAGACGAAGTGTGTCGGCAATGAAAATTAAATCATCAAAGATTATTCATTTAATTCATAAAACAGTTCGCTCCTATTTCTGTCAAGCCTGTAGGTAATTGGTTTTGTCCTTTGTCGGGTAAAGAACGTGAATGATAATCTAAATTTGTTTCTGATTATATATTACCTCCACTATTCCATTGTATTTCTTAGTTTCAACCAAAGTCAAGTCAATCTTTCGGGTAAAACCACCAAATAAACTGATGCCTCCACCCAAAATAACCGGAATGACAACCAGATGATAAGTATCTATCAGATTATTTGATATGAGTTGCTGCGCCACCTCTGCACCTCCGCAAATCCAAATGTTTTTACCTGATTTCTGCTTCAACTCTTCAACAAATCGGCACACATCTATATTCTTGAAACAGATATTTTTTGTGTTGTCAGTTTCTTTGTGATGGGTCAAGACGTAGGTCGTTGCTCCCTCATAGGGCCATCGGTCGGGTGAAAGTTCGGTCACAATTTGGTTGTAGGTCTTTCTTCCCATAATGACCATATCCACGCCACTGAAGAATGGTGTAAAGGTATCTTCCATCTCTACGTTTTCATCATGTCCGCCTATCCAATCAACGGCACCTTTGCCATCAGCGATATAGCCATCCAAACTGACGGCAATATAAAGTATTACTTTTCTCATAGTCTGTATCATTATTGTTAAAGAGGTAATACCATTTCAAACTGTTTGCTTGCCAAGGGAATGTTCTTGCTTTTGAGAAAAACAGGCATGGTTGGATTGTCGGAACTGATGTTCAAGACTTTGATGAAGTCTGTTTTCAGACGCGCTATGACTTCTTGCAATAATCGGGAGGCTATTCCTTTCCTGCGATATTCGCTTAGAACGACTATTTGAGTCAAATCACCTGTATGAATGTCAAACACACAGTAGCCAACCATCTTCCCGTCCAAGAAAGCCCCAAGGCACGTCAGCTCGGATATCCCTCTTTCAATGGATTCAAAGCTGTTTTGCCACGAAGGACTAAAGTCGCAATAGCGTTGTGCCTGTCTGATGGAATTGGTATCAACCTGCTCTATGATACAGTCTATGTTTACTTTTCGATTGTCAATGTGCTCAATCGTTTGTCTGAAACAGTCAAATTTTCGTGTTACCTCAAAATTCATTCGGCGATAAACGCCAATCGCTTTTTGGTTGTTTTGCAGGACTTCCAACAGGTATTGGCTGATACCCGATTCCTTGAGAAAAGGGAGGGAATGAGTAAAGATTTTCCCGGCTATACTCTGTCCTCTATATTGCTTTATCGTTCCAGTCCCTGTATCATAGGCAGTAAGAACACCATTGAATGTTCCTGTTCCGTTTAAGGTGAATGCTACAATTTCGTCATTATCAAAGGCGGCAAATGATAATTGTGGATTATATCCGCGCCGTTTGAGCATGGAACGCACCTCTTCTTTCTCAAAATGTATTTCATAATCGGCAAATGCTTTTTTAAAGCCGTGAAAGATGGTTTCAAAATCGGTATGTTCTAAATTCCTTATTTCCATTTTGGTCTGATTTTAAAGTTTAATCTGATATATTCTTGTGGTTTCCCCCCAAGGATGATGGCAGTTTCCTATATATCGAAAACCGAACTTTTCATAATACCCGACATGGTCTGTACACAGATTCAAGTATTTGAAACCATAATAGGAGGCATCCTGCATTGCTTTATCAATGAGCCATTTTCCCAAGTTTCTGCCCCTGTAGGATTTTTCAATGTACAATGCCGCCAGCCAGGGATACAAATCCATCCGTGAGTTGAAGTCGTTGGTGACCAGTCCGGCACATCCGGCAATGGCATCATGGTCGAGCAGCAGATACCACTGTGGCAACAGGTTTTCTGCATTCAGGCAGTTACGAAAACAATCGTCATACACCATATTGGATTCTTCCGAAGCCCACTTGTTTTGAAAGTAGGCTATCGCAGATTCGAGATATTCTGTTGACTGTCGCAATGATATTATTTGCATAAAATTATTGTTTGTGAAAGTTCCGGATTTTGTTTGCTATTCAATGTATATCTGATCCTTACCTTACGGATTGTTCCCGTTCTGATAAATTTCTTTTTCATACTAATGAAAAGTGTCTTTCCAGTTCCTCAAAGACTTTTAAACATCGAAGCGTGGAACTGCAATATCTGATATTCGAGAAGTCGAATAAAGACGAAAATGAAAAAAAGAGCTAAATAAGTGCAAATATAACATCTAATATTCAATACTTTATGTGGTATCATATTCGGGAATGACTTTTTAATTTGTCTTAATTCGTTGCAAGTTTCCTCGGGATATATGGGAACATATTCGGGAATTTATTTACCTTTGCCATGTAATCAAAAAGGTATAGCAAATGAAAATTTCCGTCTATCTGAAAAAATGTTCCGCGACCACTTCAAACATCTGCTTCCGGGTACGGGAGAAGAACGTGGATATCAAAGTGGTTTCACCCATCGTGGTCCATGACAAGTATTGGGATGCCGATACCTTATGTTACAGGCGAACGACTGCCGTGACGGCCATTGAACAGAAGCGGGTGCCCGAACAGATCGCCGCCATCATCGAGAGAGCGGAAAAGACCTTCTCGGAGAAGGCTGACGGCAAATGGATGAAACAGGTCATCGAGGATGTCCTGCATCCCACGCGGGCTTTTGAGCGTGATCACCCGAACCTGCTCCACCGCATCCACGAGTACCTGGAAAAATATGACGGTGCGGAAAGAACCAAGGAGCACATCGTCCGCTTCGAGCGAACGATGACCAGGTATCACGAGTACCGGCGTGAATTATTGAGCGATACAGACTTCACTCTTTTCGTTGAAACTGTCACCCTGGGGCAGATGAACGACTTCAGGGAGTACGTCGCCAACGAGTACTTGCTCCGCCAGGAGTATCCTGACTTTTATATTCCCCGTATGCTCATCAACCACAAGCCCAAGCCTCTATCCAACACAACCGTCATCAATATCATGAACCTTTTCTGCACGTTCCTGCGCTGGTGCAAGAGAATGAAGTATTCCGACAACGAAGTCTATGCTGTCTATGGATGCAAGGAGCCGACCTACGGCGACCCGTTCTACCTCACATCGGAAGAGAGGAATGTCCTGTACGACGCGGACCTGAGCGACTGCCCGAAACTGGCTGTCATCCGGGATATTTTCGTGTTCCACTGCTATGTCGGTTGTCGTGTCGGTGATCTCTACAGGATGACCAAGGAGAACATCAAGGACGGTTTTCTGGAGTATATGCCTCAAAAGACCAAGAAGTGTCAGGCGAAAACCATCAGGGTCCCATTGCATGAAAAGGCAGTCAGAATACTGGAACGCTATAGCGGGAATACCGGCAAGCTGCTTCCCTTCAAGCCCATCAACACTTACAATCTGGGGATACGGGAACTGCTGAAACATTGTGGCATTGACCGTGTGGTCACCATTCTTGACACGCACGGCTACAACACCGTACAGAAGCCCTTGTACGAGGTGGCCAGCAGCCACACGGCACGCAAGACCTTTGTAGGTAACCTGTACCGGCAGGTTCCGGACCCCAACCTGATAGCCTCCATGTCAGGCCACGTGGAAGGCAGCAGGGCCTTCCGGCGTTACCGGACGATAGATGATGACATGAAACGAAAACTTGTTGAAATGATAAACTAAGGAGGATATATACATGAAAGTAACAGCATTTATCAGAAAGACATCGGCGAAAAACAACGTGACGGATCTTGCCCGAGTCTATTTCCGTGTCCGGGATATCGGTGGTGTGGACATAAAGGCCGCGAGCGAGCTGTCCATCAACCCGAACCATTGGAGTCCGGAGAGGCAAGGCTACAAACCACGTGTGGCTCTTGTCTCGGAAGAGAAGAAGAACGCTTTCGACAGGGATATCCAGCAAATCACCCACCTGATTACCAGGGAATACAGCCGTGGAGTTGACGGGAACTGGCTCAAGGGACTGATAGAAGAATACCATCACCCCAACATCAATGCAAGGGGCGGCAACAAGGCAGAGGAATACCTGTTGTCATACCAGATACAAAAATATGCTGACGAGACCCCACTCGCGTTCGAGAGCCGGAAACATCATCTTGACAATCTCAACAAGGTACTCCGTTACGAGCGTTTCCGCCATGAGGTCATGCACCAGAGGGGCTTCCATCTTTGCATTGACTCCATCACGGCAGATGACATAAGAGATTTCAAATTCTGGTTGCAGGAGGAGCACAAGTATGTTGACATGTATCCCGTGTTTTACCAGAACGAGGTCCGCCGCAATGTCGAGCAGGTACGTTCCGAGAACAGCATGTCGGGAAGCCTGTACCGCGTACGCACCGTCATCAAATGGTGCATCAAGCGTGGCCTTACACGAAATAATCCTTTCGACCAGTACCAGATCGCGCAGCCCATGTACGGTGACCCGTTCTACCTGACGCTTGAAGAACGGGACAAGGTGTACTATGCCGACTTAAACGGCATGGGTGCCAACTATCCGGTCTATCGTGACATCTTCATGTTCCAGTGCCTGATCGGTTGCCGTGTCAGTGACTTGAACCGGCTGACCAAGGCGAATATCGTGGACGGTTGCGTGGAGTACATTCCCCAAAAGACCAAGCTGGAACATGCGGGCACGGTACGGGTCCCGCTTAACCAAAAGGCCTTGGATATACTGGAAAGGTACAAAGACCTGGAAGAAGCGCTGCTTCCGAGATTCTCGCATTTCGGCTACAACAAGAAAATAAAGGAGATTCTCAAATACGTGGGAATTGACCGTATGGTCAGGGTGCTCGACCCGAAGACGCGCGAGGATGTGGCAAGACCATTGTACGAGGTGGCCACCACCCACACAGCGAGGAAGACTTTCATCGGGAACCTGTACAAGCAGGTCAAGGACCCGAACCTGATTGCCTCCATGTCCGGGCACTCTGAGGGTAGCCGTGCCTTTGCCCGGTACCGTAAGATAGACGATGAAATGAAGAAGGAGCTGGTAAACCTTCTGGATTGACCGTTTCTTTTTCCACCTATCCTTTTATATCCACCGATAATGCAATATGAATATGGACGAGCAGAAGTTGACATACGAACAATTCAAGGAGGATATTCTCCAGTGGAAGAACACGCACCGTGAAGAATACAACCGCTTCTCGCGCCTGATGACAAACGGTGACGAGAGGCAGTATCTTGCCATCTGCAAAGCCATATTCAGGCAACTTCCCAGTATCAGGCGGGAATGGGAATTGTCCTGGAACGATGACAGCACGGATGGCCTTGCAAATATAGGCATGCAATTCGCGGAGAACGCGGTACCCGGGCAGATCGTGGAGCTGTACACGAAACAGAGGGAGGAAAACAATCCTCTGCCCGACAACATTCCACCGGTCACATTATGGGGCAGGATAAAGTCCTTTTTTAGCGGCAAATCTTCCAAGCCGGGTGTCACCCTTTCGGCACCGCTCGTGTTGAGCTGGCTGTATTATGGAAAGAGCTTCGAAGCGATGGTTTCCATGATAGAGAAACAGATGAAGAATCCGAAAGCTGACAATGCTGACAGGCTGGGCTGTTCCCTTGTAGTCAAGCAGATAATAAACGTATCCATCAGGAACGGTTTCCGAACCCGGGCAGACTGGGACAGGTATTTTGCCATGAACAGCGCCATTGAAAAAGGCTATGTCGGCGAATGGGCCTTGCAGACCATCACGGCTGACATGGAAACCGATGAAGAAAGCAGGGATACGATTACAACCCGGACCGAAGACAGCGTCAGGGGGCCTGTTGTACAACGCGTGGCCGGAAAGAAAAAAATCCAGGAACGGCCACTCGCCGATTATCTTGATCACGAGAACAAGAAAGTTGTATTACATCATATCCGCGACTTTATTTCCGTCAATACAAGTGCCATTCATCAGGCATTACCGTTCTATGTATTGAAGGAACTCGATCTGGTTGCCGGTATGCATACAGCCAAGGAGTACAGCATGGGGCTGACATTGCAGTTCACGGATTTGCCGTCATTGAAAAGCGAGAGCGCCATACGGCAGTCGGTCGGGTTCCTGAGAACGGCAAAACATGTGATCAAGGACGGCAAAGACCAGATGGCACCCCTGATAGAGAGTGACGAGAACCGGGAACTGTTCCAGAAATTGGCACAGGCTATCAGTAATATCCCAGGTACAGGCACGATGGCCATTGCAGAGAAATAAGGCTAATTATAACCTTTTCACGTTGTCACACGGACTTATATTGTCATGACAATTTAAGACAAATCATTATATATCAACCACTTTTAATTTACACATACATTTGCACCGTCAATCCTTTCCCGAGGGCTGGCGGTGCTTCTCTTTTATAAGCCATCGGAAGCGGGGCACCAGGGAACTTTTGAAGATGGTCATCACAAACTTCAAAACTGATATTTATGATTACCATAGAGAGTCTGGTCGAGCAAGGAGCGAACGTGAAACTGGAAGTCACTCCCGCTGACCTTAAAATGTTCGCTGAATCCATCGTGCAGCGTACCATCATGGCGCAACAGGAAGAACAGAGAGCCGCGATACTGCGTGAAGCGGAGGAGACTTATCTCAATACAAAACAGGTCCGTGAGTTGCTGAACGTGTGCGAGGGCACGCTCAACCTGTGGGCGAAACGAGGCTATCTCGTACCGGTCAAGGTCGGTAACAAGAACATGTATGCCAAATCTGATGTACGCCGGGTACAGACAGGCAACAAGTCCGAGAGTGTAACATCCTATTGCAAGAGAAAAAATGTGTGATATGGCAACCGGCAGGCTTGAACTGTGTAACAGAATCCGCATGGAGGCGGAGGATATTGAAAGAACGGGATTCCCGCTGGAGGTCCTGCCCCAGGCCGTGCAGTCTGTCATACTCGATATGGCCACATACGAGAACTACAAGATCGAGTTTATCGCTACGGCCATGTTGTCGGCTGTATCCGCGGCCCTGGGAGGCGCATACCGTATCCGCATCAAAGGAGACTGGCAGAGCAGCGGAGCGTTGTACGTCATTCTGGTAGGCAGGCCCGGACTGGGCAAGACCCCACCGCTGGAGGCCGCATATCGCCCGATCCGAAAACGTGACTATGCCCTTTTCAAGGTGTACGAGACAGAAATGGAGGCATGGAAAGCCGCGGGAGAAAACGGGAAGAAACCTGTCCTGAAACGCACTGTAGTCTCGGATTTCACTCCCGAGTCGCTTTTACTGACCCACCACAATAACCCGAGAAGCGTGGTCATTCTGGTGGACGAGATCATGGGCATGTTCAATTCCGCCAACCGTTACACGAACGGGCAGCTCATAGAACAGCTTCTGACTGCATGGAGTGGCGGGGCTTTGGATGTTACCAGGGTAAACTCCCCTGTTCCTGTACACATCGAGCATCCATGCATAAACATCATCGGAACCACGCAAACTAAGCGTGTACACGAGCTTCTGAAAAAAGGTTTCGAGGAAAACGGGCTGCTTGACCGTATCCTGTTCGTGATGCCCAAATCCCCCAAACTTTCATCCTGGAAAAACCGGGACGACGATGGGGAAAGGACATCCCTCGCTGCAGTCCGTTGGGAGAATATATTGAACAAGGTCCTTGCGTTGGACTATGACACCGAAGCGGAAGAAAAAATACCCCACGTGCTGTCCATGGACAGGGAGGCCAGGGAATACTTCTTCTCCTGGTGGAACAGGAAGGTGGAGCGTATCAACCGGATAGAGGATGATGCCGAGGTGGACAGCCGGGAAATGAAACATCCGGCCCATGTAGCCCGTCTGGCATTGATAATTCAGGTTTTGCGCCACGCGTCCGGTGAAAGTCACCTGCAGTTTATAGATGTATCATCGGTGAAAGCCGCCATACGGCTGAACGACTATTTTGAGGAATCATACACGCGTATCCGTTCTTTCGTGGCGAATGACACCTGTGAAGATCCTCCAAAGATGTTACTGTCGATGTTACCTGATACCTTTGATACAAAAACAGCAATAACCGTTGGAAAGGAACGGCAGTGCGTCAGTGAGCGAACTGTCATGAATTACCTGAAGGAGTTATGCCGCAGCAGGCTTCTCCGGAAATCAAAAGCCGGGCATTACGAGAAAATCATGTATGATAAATCTGGAAAATCCAATGAAAACAATAATGAATCATCCCCACGAAACTGCAACGGATGATCCCTTGTTGCAGCCTGCAGTCTTTGCAGTTTTGCAGTTTCGAGGACTGAAAAGGGGAAATTCCTGCAGGACTGCAAGAACTGCAAACTGCAAATGGTGGTATTCATTTGCAGAAACACATAACCGACAACATTATGAACGAATATAGATTCCATCTACAGAAATACAAACCGGGCAGCAAGACCGTCTGTCCGGGGTGCGGAAGGAAGTCCTGCTTTACCCGTTATATCGACGAGGCGGGAGAGATTTCCTTCCCTGACAGCGTAGGCATGTGCGACCATATCAACAGTTGCGGTTACCACAACACACCGAAAGAATACTTCCGGGACAATCCGTCAGCAAGGGAAACATCGGCTGGCCATAAAATGAACAGCAGAGCATTTACGGCAGTAAGGTATGCTACCAAACAACCGCCAACAGAACAAGAACCGGAGATTTCTTATCTTCCCTATGATTGGGTGGAGCAATCCATGCGCGGGTACGGCATCAACCCTTTGTACCGTTACTTCACCAAAGTGGCGGGAAAGGAGGAAGCCGGCAGGTTGTTCCATGTTTACAAAGTCGGCACGTCAAGGATGTGGAACGGTTCGACCGTGTTTTGGCAGATAGATGTCAGGGGTAACGTGCGTGCAGGCAAGATTATGGGCTACGATGCCGTAACCGGGCACCGGATTAAAGAACCTTTCAATCAAGTCAACTGGGTCCATTCTGTAAGAAAAGTGCCGGACTTCCACATGAAGCAGTGCCTGTTCGGTGAGCATCTGCTTTCGGACACTTCCGCTGCCATGTCAGCCAAGCCTGTAGCCATTGTCGAAAGCGAGAAGACGGCACTGGTTGCCGCCATGTTCATCCCTGATTTTGTATGGCTTGCCACCGGGGGAATGCACGGCTGTTTCAACAGTGAGGCCATGCAGGTGTTGAAAGAACGCGAAGTGATTCTTTTCCCAGATCTCAAGGCAACCGAAGAATGGCGGCAACGGCTGCCGATGCTGGAGACTATCTGCAGGCGTGTCACCTGTTCCGACCTGCTGGAAAAGATGGCGACCGATGAACAGCGTAGTCGGGGACTGGACATCGCCGACTTCCTGCTGATGGAAGATACGCCACAGATGATTCTCGCGAGGATGATACAACGCAATCCAGCGTTGCAGACCTTCATCGACACCTTCGGACTCGAACTGGTGGATGCAGAAAAAACGGAATGAAAGAGGAGCAATGGACAGCTTGCTGTCCCGTGAAAATGGGGTTGTAAAATCCCGTAGCTTATTAGGGCATTTTCACTGTCTCCGCTTCGCGTCCGGCAGTCAAAAAGCCCATAAGCCGGGGCACTCCTCAGGCTCGCGGGTATGCCTCCGGCAGTCTGACGGGATTTTACAACAAGAATAACAATAAAATAACGAACAGATATGAGTAATACACAATACGCGGTCTGCCACCTGCAGCGTGGCAGCGGTAATGACTCTGGTATGTCATGCCATATAGAAAGAAAGGATGCCAAGGGAAAGATTTATGTGCCGGTTAATGCCGATGCGGACCGGACACATCTCAACCGTGAGTTGGTCAGATTTCCCGATGGCGTGTCCAATCGCACCGAGGCGATACAGTGCCGCATCGAGACAGCCGGGCTACGCCGCAAAGTCAGCAAGAACCAGACAAAGGCAATACGCGTAATGCTGACCGGAACGCATGAGCAGATGATGGAAATTGCCAATGACGGCAAACTGGACAGTTGGATCGATGCCAATCTCAAATGGCTAAAGGAAACCTTTGGTGATGACAACCTTGTGTCCTGCGTGCTGCATATGGACGAGAAGACCCCACACCTGCACGCCACAGTCGTACCCATTGTAACCGGTGAGCGTATCCGCAGGAAGCGGGAGGGCGAAAAGAAATATGAAACGAAGTCCGGACCCCGCCTGTCGGCAGACGATGTGATGCGTCGTACCAAATTACATGAATACCAGAACAACTATGCTAAGGCCATGAAACCGTTCGGGTTGCAGCGTGGGATTGTCGGATCTACCGCCAAGCATCAGGCGAACTCGGAATATTACAGGCAGCAGGTAATCCAGTATGAAGAGGATATAGCCAAGTTGCAGGCCGATGTGGAGAAGGCGCAAGAAGGCAGGAACACCATCCTCGCGTGGTTCGGCAAGGGGGACCTTTCCAAGGCGAAAAAGGAACTGGCTGACAAAGATGGACTGATTGCCGAACTCAATAAACAGATTAAGGAACTTCAGGCAGAAAAGGCACGGTTGCAGGAACAACATAAATCAGAAATCGGAAAACTGCGAAACGGCTATCAAAAAGAAATAGACAAGGCCATTCATCAGGCGGAAGCAGCAGAACGGCAATTCAAGGAGAAGGATGCACTCATAGACAGGCAGCGAAAGCAGATAAGTTTGCTTGACCGCAAGGCCAATCCCCAACGTTACAGCCTCTCGTCCGGTGCCGAGCTTGTACGTATCAATGTCTCAAACTATCGGAATCCGTCGCTCCACATCTGGACACGGGTCGGTGATGAACTTTTTGAGAACATCAAATTCCAGATAGACTATGATGTGGCCCAAAGACATTTCAACGGCCAGATCACGGACGAGGAGTTTGTCAATGCTGTATTCGATCCGCAGGAACAGGTGAACGAGATACAGGCACAGTTGCTTGGGGCGGCATTCACGCTTGCTTTCGGTGGGCCGGCAGAGGTTCATGTCGGGACAGGAACTGGTGGCTCATCGTCTGACCTTCCGTGGAATGATAACGTAGCAAAGAAGCATACTTCGATTAAACGAAGATAGTCGATTTATAGTAAATACATTTATTGCAAATTCATATCTATACATACAAGTGTTTGCTATATTTTATGTACCTTTGTAGTCAAAAACTGACAATTCTTAACCGAAAAAGTCAGCACAGAAACAAAGATCATTTAGTTTACAAAAATAGTATTGATGTTTTGTAATGGGAGGACTTTTAACATTCAGAGTCGGAAACTTTGACACAACAGCAGAACGTGAGCAGTTTCGGTTTCTCTGTGAGCAACTCAAAGCTCACTATGAGGATTCGAATGAATTCTGTGTGTTCGCAGGCAACTATAATATTGGATGTGAGTTAGATGCCCTCTTTATAAAGAAGGACGCTATTATTTCTATAGAATTCAAAAATTATGGAGGTAATGTTGTTGCCAATGAAAATGGAGAATGGACATACAATGGTAAAATTATTAAGGGAGGTTCGAGAAAGACTGTTCTTCAACAAGCTAGGATAAATCATTCCACGGTAAAGAAAGAACTTAAAGTCTTAGGTGTTGAAAAGAACCAAATCAAGGATGTGCCACACCTTATTATTTTCCATCAACCAATAGAGTTGGAGAACAATTTAAGTGCCACCAACAGGTCTTGGCTTCACATTACTGATAGCGAACATTTCATTGAAAAGTTGGATGACATCACTTGTCCTCACACCGACCTTGACCCACTCGGAATCGTTAAACTTGCGGAAACTCTCAACCTAAATCCCTTCTACCTGACGGAATTCAGCAATGCTACTTATGATAAACCAGCAGAGCCAATTGAGAAAATAGAGTTGTTCAAAGATATAAAGAAGTACGAGCCCCACACTGAAGAGAAAAAACAAAAGAAAAAAGAGATAATGTTAAACTTTGATTCTTTTGTTGTCGAGGACGAAAATAGTATTGCACTTTCGAATTTTGTGAAAAGGATAGTAAAATTATCGCTCAAGCTCGACAATTTTACAGTCAAGGTGCTTGACAGCACAAGGGCATCTTCATCTTTTGCAGCACACGGAATAAGGTTAACTCAAGAATATGTTGTGACAATAAATGCAGATGGCATCGGTGAACATTGTGCAAAACTCGCAAAGTTCACTAATCATGCTGTTAAAGCCATTTCACCTTCTACAATCTTTTGGGAAGAAGGCGAGAGAATTGCAACCGAAGGAGACAATTCATCTGGTGTTGTCGAAGAACATCAATCAAAAGAACTGTCAAATACTAATTCGAACGTTTGTTTCCGAAAATCAAAAACGGTTCTGCCACATTGGCTTGACAAAAAGATTTTCAATGAACATCAAGCTATTTATGCTCCAGAGCATGAGCGTTATGAGTATAATCTTGATCTCAACGAAGAAGAACTTAAAGTTTATCTTGGTACTTACTTTCCTCGCAGTTATGCAGAGATGTTTTGTATTGCTGATAATCTTTTGCAGAATAAATGCCTGAAGAAAACGTTGGAACAAGATGAGATTAGTGTATTGGATTACGGTTGCGGTACAGGTGGGGAAATTCTTGGCTTGATTACAGCAATTGGAAGACATTTACCTCATACAAAGATAAACATCACAGCAATAGATGGCAATGATGGTGCTTTAGCCATACTCAAGGATTTAGTAGAGTGTAACCCTAATAAAAATATACAAGTCGAACTAAGTATATTTAGCCAGACGTTAGGCACAATTGAAGACGTGGAAAAACTTGCATTCGGAAAGAACGATTATCATTTTATCCTCTGTGACAAGATGGTTTGTGAGTTAATTTCTAAAAAAGTCCTACCAACAAATGCATATGCAATAATGGCAAAGAAACTTACGGCTTTTCTTCATGAAAACGGTTTGCTAAATACCTTACAGCTCATTTTTGCGATATTACTATTGATACTTGGTGTACTGGTA
>OLRX01001352.1_pt1 | contig 18558 bp, 9 predicted proteins | sample 1672991 | NCBI WGS metagenome assembly OLRX01 (sample SAMEA3136744, study PRJEB25190) | human gut metagenome | biome: human gut; feature: human-associated habitat; material: faeces | place: Austria | collected 2013
TGGCGGGGATGACCTCGCCCTTCTTCACGGTGACGCCGCAGGTCTTGCAGACCTCGTCGCCGGTGTAGCCGTCCTCGGTGCAGGTGGCGGGCTTGGCACCCACCAGCTGGGTGTCGTGGCCGGTGGCGGGGATGACTTCGCCCTTGGTGATGACTTCGCCGCAGACCTTGCAGACCTCATCGCCGGTGTAGCCGTCCTCGGTGCAGGTGGCGGGCTTGGCGTTCTTCAGCTCGGGGTTGTGGCCCACCAGCTCCAGAGCGGCCAGCAGGGTACCATAGTTGTACACCAGCTCCTTCTGGGCGTCGGTAAGGGCGTTGTACTCAGCCAGCAGCTGACGCAGGTAAGCCTCGTCCTCCTTGGTCAGGTTCTCGATGGGCTTGAGGGCCTCGATCTTCTTGATGAGCTCCAGCACCGCCATTTCATCAGCGTTGTTGGGGTCGGCATCAATATACAGATACCCGATGGCAGCGGGGCCGGTCTGGCCGGACAGGCTGTAGGCCGTGACACGGTAGGCATAGGTCATGCCGAAGTGCAGGGCGGTGGTATCGGTATAGGTGCAGGCGGTAAGATTCTCCGCCAGGGTCTCGAAGCCATCGAACAGCCAGGTATCCTGGGTGTCGTCCTGGATGTGGACCGCAGCGCTGCGCTCCACCTTATAGACGATATCCTCGGCATTGGACTGCTTGGCGGCGGTCCAGGTCAGCAGGGCGTTGCGGACGCCGGTCTCCGTCACGGTGAGATCCGTGGGCGTGAAGTAGCTGGCATCCATGACGTTGACGCTGCCGTTCTCGGTGTTGAAGTACTTGTCCCAGACATAGGCGGTGTAGCCCACAGCGCCCTGGGGATAGTACAGGTTCAGGCCCCAGTCGTTGTACACGAAGCCGCTGGTGGTGGTGGTGCCCCACAGGCCGACGAAGTTGGCGTACAGGGCCACGTTGGCATAAGCGCCGGTCAGGGACACGGTGGTCTCCAGCAGAGGAGCGGTCATGCCGTTGAAGTAGTAATCCTTCAGGTTGGTGCAGGCGAAGAACCCCTTGGGACCGATACGCTCCAGGGTGGTGGGGAGGCTGACGCTCTTGAGGTGCTCGTTGCCGGCGAAGGCGCTGCCGCCCACGCGGACGGTGCCCTCGGGGATGCGGTAGCTCTCCGCCGTGCGGCCCTCGGGATAGCAGCGCAGGTTCGTGCCGTTCTTATCGAACAGGACGCCGTCCACGCTCTTGAAGTACAGGGAGCCGTCGGCCACGAAGATGTTCTGCAGGTTCACGCAGTCGGTGAAGGCATTGACGGTGTTGCTGACGCCGCAATCCTGGATGGAGGCGGGCAGAGTCAGCTCCGTCAGAGCCTCGCAGCCCACAAAGCCGCGGCTGGGCACAGCCGTCAGGGACTTGGAGAGGGTGACATTCTTCAGGGCGTCGTTGTAAGCCAGCGCGCTGCCGCCCATCTCGGTGACGGTGTCGGGAATGACAATGGTCTCCAGACCGGTCTTGGAGATGGCGCTGGCGCCGATGCTGGTCAGGCCATAGGGCAGACGCAGGCTGGTCAGATTGGGACAATTGTAGAAGGCGTAGGCGCCGACGGTCAGCCCATTGGCGGAATCCTCGAAGTAGATCTCCTCAATCCCGGAGCTGGAGAAGGCATAGGTGCCCACCTTGGTGACGCTGGCAGGAACGACGACCTTCTTGAGGCTGGTGTTGTTCTGGAACATCTTATCGGGGATCTCCGTCATGGTGGAGGGCAGGGTGAACTCGGTGGTCTCATTGCCCTGGGGCCAGATGTAGATCTCGCCGGTGTCCTTGAGCATCACAATGCCGTTGGAGGACACATAAGCGGCATTGCCGTCGGCCACGTTGATCTTCTTCAGGCCGCTGGCCAGATAGAAGGCATCCTTGTCCAGGCTGGTGACGGAGGCGGGGATATTGACCTCGGTGACATAGGCGGTCTCGTTGTAGTTCAGGTAAGCAAACGCCTTGCTATCGATGGATTGCAGGGTGTCGGGGAAGGCCAGCGTCCGGGCCTCATAGGGCTGATAGAAGGCGCTGCTGCCGATGGACTCCAGCTGGGTGCCGGAGAAGTCCAGATTCTGGAGCTTCCGGGCATAGTAGAAGGCCTGCTTGCCGATGGTCTTCAGCTGAGAGGGCCAGTTGATGGTCTCCAGCACCATGCAGTTATAGAAGGCGCGCTCATCGATGGAGGTGACGTTGTCGCTGAGCTTCACGGTCTTGACGGCCTTGGCGTTGTAGAACGCGCGCTCGGGGATGACGGTGAGGCTGCCGCAGTCGATGGAAGCGGCGGCGTTGCAGTCATAGAACGCGTAGCTGCCCAGGGAGGTGACGGACTGGGGAATGGTGATGGCCTTCAGAGCCTTCCAGCCGTAGAAGGCGTTGGAGCCGATGGAGGTCAGGCCCTCCTTCAGGGACAGGGCGGTGGCCTTGGAGCAGCCGCGGAAGGCGTAATCGCCCACGGTCTCCACGGTGGCGGGCAGGTCCACAGCCGTCAGCGCGGAGCATTTGTTGAACGCATAGGCGGGTACGGAGGTAAGGCTCTGGCCGAAGGCCACGGTCTTGAGCGCGGTGCAGCCGTCGAAGGCGTGCTCACCCAGGGTGGTGAAGCCATCGGGCAGAGTAATGGACGTCAGCTTGGTGCAGCCCTGGAAGGCGGCGGTGCCGATCTTCTTGAGGCTGGCAGGCAGCGTGACGGACGTGATGGTGGTTTTCTTATAGAACAGGTAGTCGCTGATGGTCTCCACGCCGTCGGGGACGGTGTAGGAGGTGCCGGTGAAGTTCTCGGGCAGGCTCACCAGGACCTTGCCGCCGCCGGCCAGCAGGGTGCCGTCCTCGGTCCGGACGATGCTGGCGCCGTCCTCGATGACATAGCCCTCAAAGGCGGGGCATCTGACAAACGGGGTCAGACCGAAGGACAGGGTCTCGGCCTTGTAGGAGGCAGGGAAGGTCAGGGTCTTGAGGTTGGTGCAGTCCTGGAAGGCCCTCTCGCCGATGAAGGTGACGTTGTCGGGAACAATGAAGTTCACCAGCGCGGTGCAGCCCTGGAACATCTGCTTGCCGATGGTGGTCAGCCTGGGGGCCACAAAGGTGGTCAGGTTCAGGCTGTTGTAGAATGCGGAATCCAGGCCCTGGGGATCGCCCAGCACGGTGATGGTGGTCACATTGCTGCGGGCAAAGGCGTTGGTGCCGACGAAGGTCAGGCTCTCGGGGATGGTCATCTCCTCCAGACCGGTGCAGCCGGCAAAGCAGCTGGTGCCCACGGAGGTGACGTTGCTCAGGTCGGGCAGCGCCTTCAGGCTCTCACAGGTGAAGAACGCCGTCTTGGGCAGCTCGGTCAGGTTCTTGGACAGCTTCACGGAGGTTACAGCCGTGCAGTTGGCGAACTGGTCGCCGTCTGCGTCCATAGAGGTGACGGTGTCGGGAATGGTGATGCTGGTCAGGGCAAAGCCGTTATAGAACAGGCCGGCACTGAGGCTGGTGACGCCGTCGGGGATCACCAGGTCGCCCTCCAGGGCCTTGCAGAAGTAGAACGCCTCGACGCCGATGGAGGTCAGGCCCTTGGGCAGGACGCCGTCGTCGGTGTGGCCCAGCGTCTTCAGGTTCTCGCAGTAGTAGAACGCGCCCTCGTTGATGACCTTCATCGTCTCAGGCAGGCTGACGCTCTGCAGGTTGTCGCAGTCATAGAACGCACGGTAGTCGATCTGCTCCAGGCTGTCGGGGCAAATGACGTTGAGAATGTAGTCGTTGTTCTTGAAGGCGTTCTCCCCGATGACGCGGACGCCGTCGGGAATGGTGACGGTGCTCTCGGAGCCGCTGTAGCTGACCAGGGTGTCGCCCACGATGTTGAAGGTGCCGGCGCCGCTGGCCTCGTTGACGGTGACGGCCAGATCATAGGTGGCGGTGCCGTTCTTGGCCTTGGCGGTGACGGTGGCGGTACCGGCCTTGTGGGCGGTAAGCTTGGCGTACTGGGTCAGCTGGTCGCCCTCGCCGTTGGGCTCAACGGTGACCACGGACTCGTCGGAGGAGGTCCACTCCAGGGTCAGGTCGGTGGCATAGAAGGGCGAATAGCCATACAGCCGGACATTGGTATAGGTGGTGTCAGGCAGCATGGTCACGGAGGAGGTGTTCAGCAGGAATTCGCTCATGGGAACATCCGCGCCCACCTCGTCGGTGACGGTGATCTGGCACTGGGCCTTCACATCGGTCCAGACGGAGGACTTGACGGTGATGGTGGCGGTGCCGGGAGCCTTGGCGGCCACGATGCCGCCCCGGACCTCGGCCACGCTGGAGTCGGAGGAGCTCCACACCAGGTTCTGGTCGGTGGCGTCGTCGGGAGTCACAGTGGCATTCAGCTGGACATAGCCCTTCTGGGGCAGGGTCACAGCGGTCTGGTCCAGGGTGATCTGGGTGACGGGATTGTCAGCCAGCTTTACGCGATAGGCACACTGGTTCATGGCGTAGTCGTAGGCCACCACATAGAAGGTGCCCTGCAGGAGCTTCTGATAGAAGTCCGTGACGTCGAAGGTGTAGGTATACTCCTCGTAGGACCGGGGAGAGGTACCGTCGGCCTTCAGGGCGGGGATGATGCCGTCGTAGTAGTTGGAGCCCAAGCCCAATTCCTTCCTGCCGTTGTTGACGTTGGTCTTCCACTGGGTGGAGTACAGGGTGGCGCCGGCCAGGCAGAAGTTATCGGCCAGGGTCACGTCCAGGTACTTCCGGCCGTCGTCGCCGGTGCGGAACTGCAGGTTCTCGCGGTCGACGATATAGGGCATTTCACCGTCGGAGGTGAAGTTGAAGGAATAGGTGTTCTTCAGGTTGTCCTGCACGTCGAAGCCGTCCACATAGGCGGTGGCGGTGTAGGTCATGCGGGTGTTGTTGGGGATCAGGTGGCTGCCGGTCAGCGGGGGGAAGATCTCGCCCACATAGCCGGGCCGCACAGCGGCGGAGCTGGAGTTGTACATGGCCTTGCGGACATTGAGGCCGTCGCTGTTGAGGTACACCTCGCCGGTGTCGCTGTCCGCGATGGTGACGTTGGTGGTCTTGGCCGCGCGCAGCAGACCGGCCTGCAGGTAATACAGGTTGCTGACGCCGTTGCCGCCGCCCAGGTCCACGCAGATCTTATCGGCGGAGGTGGAGGGGGTGTCGTAGCCCTCGGGGACCACGAAGGGATACATGCCCAGCTTCACCACGTACATCATGGCGTAGACGCCGGACACGTTGGTGGCGTACATCTTCTCGTCCAGGCCGTTATAGATATCGGCGTCCTCGAAGATGGGGGCCTTGGTCCAGTCGCCGTAGAAGCCCAGGAAGGGCACGGACAGCGCGGGATCGTCGTTGTTGGTCAGCTCCACGAAGCCTTCCACATAGATGCCGTTGGGGAACTTGGCCAGGTACTCCCGGTCCGCATCGGACAGGCGGACGGTGACGGTGACCGTGGTCTCGCCCTTGGCGGGCACGGTGACGGTGGTGCCGCTGAGGGAGCCGCCGGAGACCTTGATGGCGCTGGTGTCGGCGGAGAGGACATAGCCCTTCTGGGCGATGTACAGGCCGTCGGTGGTAGTGCTCTCGGTCTGGACCTGGGTATTGACGTCATAGGACAGGGCGGAGCCGGTGAGGTTCTTCACCACGAAGCTCAGCTTGTACACGCCCAGCTGGTCGGCGTCGTCGCCCAGCTCGATCTTGGTCTTTTCCTGACCCCGGACATACAGGTAGGCAGGAGTGGTGGTGGCCGCGGCCAGGTTCACCATGCCGGAGCCCTGCTTGCGGGGAGAGTATGCCACGCCTTCCTCATCGTACAGAACGTTGGCGGTGCTCATCAGCAGGCGGTTCACCAGAATCTGCTTGTCGGTGTCGGAGGCGCCGGGCATCAGGGTATTCACATACTCCAGAGCGGCGGCGGCCACGCCGGCCAGATACGGAGAGGCCATGGAGGTGCCGCTCATGTAGCCGTACTGGGCGAAGGGCAGAGAGGAATAGATATTGCCGCCGGGGGCGGTGATCTCAGGCTTGAGAGACAGGGAGGGCAGAGGGCCCCAGGAGGAGAAGTCGCTCATGGCCACATAGCCCTTCTCGGTGGAGGACACGGTGAGCTTCTTCTCGGTCTCATTGGCCATCATCTGGCCGTTGGACAGGCTGATGCACACGGTGGGGATCTTGTAGTTTTCCACCGACATGTTCAGCAGGTAGCCGTCGCGGTTGTTGTAGATGACGCAGCCGGCGGCACCGGCAGCGGCGGCGTTGAGCTGCTTCTGCTCGAAGGACAGGCCGCCGCGCATGACCACGGCGATCTTGCCGGTGACGTCCAGGCCCTGGTAATCGGCCACGTCGCCGTTGTTGGGCACCATGACGTACTCATAGGTCTTAGAGGTCTCGCTGCCCAGCAGCAGCTGGGTGAAGCTGTGACCGGACACATCATTATAAGGTACGCGGCCCTCGCCGATCAGGAACGCCGCAGTCTCGTTGGCGTTGACGGAGGCAACGGACAGCGCCGCGTCATAGGAGGACGAGGAGCTGATGATGCCGGTGTCGGGGTCGGACACGGAGGTGAAGTCGCCGTGGGCACCGCCCTGAGAGGAGGAGTAGGAGTTGCCGGCAGAGCAGTTGAGCAGGATGCCGGAGGCCTTCACCAGGTCGTAATACTTGGTGGTCAGGTCGCCCTCGGCCTCCCGGCCGAAGCCGCCGTTGGAGCCCAGGGACATATTGATGACGTCCACGTCCAGCAGCAGGGCGTCGTTCAGGGCCGCCAGGATGGTGTCCGTGGAGGCGCCGTTGGTGGAGTCGGAGAATACCTTGAAGATGGCCAGCTGGGCCTCGGGAGACTGACCGGCGAAGGTGACATTGCCGTCGGCGTCCACGGTCTTGCCGGCGGCGATGCCGGCCACATGGGTGCCGTGGTCATTGCCGTATTTCTCCACAGCGTCGGCAGAGGGGACAACGTCCGCGTCGGCGTCGGCATAGTCGAAGGCAAAGGGAACCTTGGCGCTCTTATACAGGTCGTCCTCGGTCAGCAGCTCCAGGGAGCTGGAGCTGTGCTTCTGGGCATACCACAGAGCGGCATAGCTGTATGCGGTGACCTTGGTCTCGCCGTCCTCGCCCTGGCTGATCTGATAGAGCAGCTTGGACAGGCTGGACTTCTGCAGCTTCTGCACGGCAGGAGCGTTGGCAAAGGCCTCGTGGTTCACATCTAGACCGGTGTCCAGGATGCCGATGAGCGTCCCCTCGCCCTGGTACTGGGTGTTGTTGGAATAGGCGGCCACTTCCGCGGCGGTCAGCGCCTGGCCCAGAGTGGCGGAGCCCATGGAGTCGGTATAGTAGGTCTGGCACAGCACCACGTCCACTACGCCGTCAAGCTTCTTGATGTCGTTGATCCTGCCATAGGGCACCTGGGCGGCAAAGCCGCTGATGACGGAGGTATAGCTGAAGGTAAAGGAGCTGGGGATGCTCTGGCTCTCCATGGCGTTCATAACGGAGAGCTGCACATCGGCGATCTCCTCCAGCTGAGCCTTGGCGGCAGCCGTCTGCTGGAAGTCCAGCATGGACATGCCGGCATTGGTGCGGTTGCGGGCATCCAGCAGGCTGTCCGCATCCAGCTGCACAATGACACGGACCATTTCGTCATCTGCGGGGACATCGGACTTGGACACCTTGCTGGGGTCCATGTTCTCCTCGAAGATGGACAGACGGTCGCTGTCTGTGAGTTCATTGGTCACATCGGTGGCCGTCAGCCCGGTCTGGGCGTCGGCCGGCGTCAGTTCTGCCGCCATGGCGCTGACCGGCAGGACGCTGATGAGCATCATCAGCACCAATACCAGAGCAAGCAGCCGCTGCGGCATTCTCGTCTTTTTCATCGATCGACTTCCTTCCTGAATTTTTTCGTTCCACTCCCCTGCTGTGTTGAGGAATTTCCTGATTGCATAATTATACTTCCTTTCGCCCGCAAAAGCAAGGAATTTCTTCCAAAAACAAGGATTTTTTCAGGAAACGTTTCCGGTGTTTCCGCCGGGTGGACGGCCGGTTGGCGCTTTTTTCCGATGCTTCGGTATCACATCACCGTGATAAACGACCCATTGTTTTTTTTACTTATCTCATGAACAGTTTCCAGGCTCGGCGTCCGTGTTGTACAAATCCGCCAAAATGTCAGCCTCCCCTTTTCCGCCCCGCTGATTCCGTCCGCATTACACGCACATTTGTGTTTGTTCGTGCCGGGTGGACGGCAGCGGAAAAGCCTGGAAATATCTTCCATGAATATTCTGTATATCTTTTTGTATAATCCAGGTATTTACCCTTTATAGGGACATTTTTACCGAACGGTTCTGCGTTTTTCATGCAGAGGACGGGCAGAAAAAGGCCGCTGCTTTCAGCGAAGCAGCGGCCGGAAGGGGCGGCTTTATTTTACCAGCCGTCCGTCGGACCAGACGGCAGTGATGTTATGACGATGGAGCATGTAGATGGCCCGCTCAAAACGCTCCCGCACCGTCAGCTGGCGGACAGGCTCCGGGAAGTCGCCGTCATCCACCACGATGGCGTGAAGGAGCTTGCCCACAGCGAAGCCCTCGCCGCCGCCGAAGTACCGGTGGCCGGCGGTGGTGCCCAGGTAGTAGCCCTCCGGCACCGTCAGGAAATCCTCGGACCAGTCGGTTTCCATGCGCTTGACCTTGGAGGCCCGGATGCTCATGGTGATGACCTTGTACATGGGCAGCTGGGCGCCGCCGGCAATGTCGGAGCCCAGGGTCACCCAGATCCCCTGGCGCAGCATCTCCCGCACCGGGGAGACGCCGCTGCAGAGGTTGATGTTGGAGCCGGCGCAGTGGGCCACCACCACCCCGGCCCGGCGGATGGCGGCGCACTCCCGGGCGTCGGAGTAGACGCAGTGGGCCATGACGGTGTGGTCCTTCCAGAGGCCGAACTTGTCGTAGCTCTCCCAATACTGGGGGCAGTCCGGGTGCAGCTCACGGACCCAGGCGATCTCCCCCCGGTTTTCCGACAGGTGGGACTGAACGTACAGCCCCCGATCCCGGGCGATGCGGCCCAGGGCGGCCATCAGCTCATCGGTGCAGCTGGGGGTAAAGCGGGGGGTGATGATGGGCTTTATGTGGTCGAAGCGGCAGCCATCCAGCCAGCGCAGCGTCTCGGATACGGACTGCTCCGTGGTCTCCTGCAAAATGCCGGGCAGGCCGTTGCGGTCCATGTTCACCTTGCCCACGAAGCCCGTGACGCCGGCCCGCTCCAGCTCCTCCATGAGGATCCAGGTGGCCTCGGTATGCAGGGAGGAGAACATGCACACCCGGGTGGTGCCGTTGGTGATCAGGTCCGTGGCCAGACGGCGGTAGGTCCGCCGGGCAAAGTCCGGGTCGGCGAACCGGGCCTCGGTGCGGAAGGTGTAGGTATTCAGCCAATCCAGCAGGGGCAGGTCCATGCCCATGCCCAGCATGGGATACTGGGGGGCATGGAGGTGCATATCCGCAAAGGACTGCATGATGAGCCGGTCGCCGTAATCCGTCAGGGGTGCCGAGGCAAACGCCTCCGGCAGAGCGTCGTACACCCCCTGGACCGCGCCGTCCTCCAACACCAGATAACCGTGCTCCCGGATGTCCAGCTTCCCCAGCTGCGGGGCCTGGACGATGTTGCCGCGTAAAACCTGTGTCATGATGAGTCGCTCCTTTCGGAAAATAAAAACGGGCGCCCCGCCGGCTTTCCGGCGGAGCACCCATAGCAGGGCCGTGGGCGGCCCCGTAGAAACGCCCTGCGCCATGCCCGCAGGGCTATATGAGTTCCCTATGTGATACACAGATTATAGCACAGGAGGATGCGTTTGGCAAGGAGAAAAAGCGCGCTATGCATTGCCGTTCCTTCCATATGGGCTGACAAGCTGAGGACCCGCCAGATGGCGGGGCCTTGAGCTATGTGTCAGCTTCAGTTCATCTGCTTGCGGCGGGAGAGGTTCACGGTACCGTCGTTCATTTCGTGGACGGAGTCCAGGCTCTTGCCGGTGCCGATGGCCACGCAGCTGATGGCGTTCTCCGCCACCACGGTGTGAATCCCGGTGCGGGCGGTGATGAGCTTGTCAAAGCCGTCCACCAGGCTGCCGCCGCCGGTCATGACGATGCCGTTGTTGGCAATGTCGGCCACCAGCTCCGGGGGCGTGCGCTCCAGAACGCCGTGAATCGCCTCCAGAATGCGCTCCACCGGCTCCTCGAAGGCCTCCAGCATCTCGGTGGAGGTGACGGTAATGGTCTTGGGCAGGCCGGTCATCAGGCAGCGGCCCTTGATCTCGATGGTAGTCTCCTCGTCCTTGGGGAACACGCAGCCGATCTGCATCTTCATCTGCTCGGCGGTGCGTTCGCCGATGAGGATGTTGTGTTTGCGGCGCATGTACTTGACGATGGCTTCGTTGAACTGGTCGCCGGCTACCTTGATGGAGGCGCTCTCCACCACGCCCTTCAGGGAGATGACGGCGATATCGCTGGTGCCGCCGCCGATGTCCACCACCATGTGGCCCTCGGGCTTGGTGATGTCGATGCCTGCGCCGATGGCGGCGGCCACGGGCTCCTCGATCAGATACACATGACTGGCGCCGGACTGCAGGCCCGCGTCCACCACGGCGCGCTCCTCCACCTCGGTGATGCCGGAGGGGACGCAGATGATGACGCGAGGCTTGAAGATGTGGTGGAAGCTGCCGCTGACCTTGCGGATAAACTCCTTGAGCATCCGCTCCGTCATGTCGTAGTCGGAGATGACGCCCTCACGCAGGGGGCGGATGGCCACGATATTGCCGGGGGTACGGCCCAGCATGGCCTGGGCATCGGCGCCCACGCTGAGCAGGCGGCCATCGTCCTTGTTGATGGCCACCACAGAGGGCTCATTGAGCACAACGCCCTTGCCCTTGACATATACCAATACCGATGCGGTACCCAGGTCGATACCGATATCCTTTGCTAACGAACACATAATGCTGCACCTCATTTTTCTGATATGGACCACAGCCCTCAGGGGGCCGTATTATTCCCTGATGCTCTATTATAATGGTGATTTTCCCATTTTGCAAGAGGATTTGCGTGATTTTCCAAATCGTAATCTTTTGTTCATATTTTGCAGCTTTTCCGCCGATGTCTCATTATGCACCGGCAGCGGGAAAATTATTCCTCCCGGCTGATGGCCAGGGTCAGGCCCACCACGTCGGCAGCCCCCGCCTGACGCAGCACCCGGGCCGCCTCAGACAGGGTGGCCCCGGTGGTACAGATGTCGTCGATCAGCAGGAAGCGCTTCCCGGCGATGTTCTCCGGACGGACTGCCTCGTATACGCCCAGGACATTGGCCCGGCGGGCGCCGACATCGTCCAGGCCGGACTGGGCCGGGTTGTCCGTTGTCTTGCGCAGGGTCTCCTGGGGCTCCACATGCCACTCCACGCACAGGCTCCCGGCCAGATACCGGGCCTGGTCAAAGCCCCGCCTGCGCAGACGCTTCCGGCTCACCGGCACCCAGGTGATGGCATCGAACTCGCCGCCGAATTCCTCCGCGGCGCAGCGGGCCATGAGACTGCCGAAGCAGGGCAGCCCGCCCATGCGGCCCTTGAACTTGAAGTCCAGCAGGGCCCGGCGCACGGCATCCTCATAGTAGAGCGGCGCAGCCACCCGGAGCCCGGACACCTGCCGCCGGGCCCGGTCCCCGGTGTAGGGCAGGGTCTTTTCGCAGTCGCCGCAGATCAGGTCCCTGCCGCCGATGTGCCGATTGCAGAAGGGGCACTTCCGGGGAAACAGAAGATTCAGCGCTCCCCGCTCCAGTTGGTTCAGGCGCTCATTCAGGTCACTCATGCCCATGGCTTTCTCCTCCTTGCTTGAGCCTGCGGCGCAGGCCGCTGTATCGCCGGGTGCGGCGGTCGTTTTCCGCCATCTGCCCGGGGATCACGTCGTCGCCTACCATCACCAGCAGCTCCCGCGCCCGGGTGATGGCGGTGTACAGCACGCCCCGCACCAGCAAGGACGGAGCCGCCGGGGCGGATACCAGCACCACGGCCCGGTATTCGCTGCCCTGGGCCTTGTGGACGGTCATGGCGTAGGCCATGTCCAGCTGGCCCAGCAGGTCCGCCGTGTACACGCTGACCCGGTCGTCGAAGCGGATGGTCACCAGCTCGCCGGAGGGGTCGATGTCCTCCACCGTGCCCACGTCGCCGTTGAAGATGCCGCTGCCGGCCTCGCCGCTGTCCTTCTGCCAGATCACATCGTAGTTGTTCTTAGTCTGCATGACCCGGTCCCCTACCCGGAACACCATGTCGCCCCAGGCCTTCTGGCGCTTGCCGGGGGACGGGGGATTCAGCGCCGCCTGCAGGGCGCGGTTCAGGCTGACGGTGCCGGTCTCCCCCTTACGGGTGGGGGAGAGCACCTGGATCTGTCCGGCGGGAATGCCCATATTTTCCGGCAGGCGGGTGCGGCACAGGTCCACCACCGTCTGCACCAGCCGGTCAGGCGACCGGCGGCACAGGAAAAAGAAGTCGTTCTGCTTGTTTTTCAGATCCGGGGACTGGCCCCGGTTCACCGCATGGGCGTTGCGGATGATGGCGGACTGCTCCGCCTGGCGGAATACCTCCGTCAGGGTCACCGACGCCACTGAGCCGCTGCGCAGAATATCCCCCAGCACGTTGCCGGGCCCCACGGAGGGCAGCTGGTCCGGGTCCCCCACCATCACCAGGCGGCACCCGGGCTTCAGGGCCGCCAGAAGGGCGTCCATCAGCGGCAGGTCCACCATACTCATCTCGTCCACAATAACGGCGTCGGCCTCCAGCAGGTCCTTTTCGTTTTTCTTGAACGTCACCTCGCCGGTGAGCTCGTTGAAGGTCATGCCCAGGCAGCGGTGGATGGTCTGGGCCTCCCGGGAGCACAGCTCGCTCATGCGCTTGGCTGCCCGGCCCGTGGGGGCCAGCAGCAGCACCGTCAGGCCCATGCGCTCCAGCAGGGTCACAATGCCCCGGGTGGAGGTGGTCTTGCCGGTGCCGGGGCCGCCGGTCAGCAGCAGCACCCCGGACCGGGCCGCCAGCGTCACGGCCTGACGCTGGTGAGGGGCATAAGCAATGCCCTGCTGGCGTTCCATCTCGGTGATGATCCTGTCCACATTTTTCCCGGTCTGCCGCGGCGCATCCCGCAGGGACAGAAGCCGCCGGGCCACCCGGGTCTCCGCCTGATACAGGCGCAGCAGATAGCAGGCCTGGACATTGGCCACCTGCTCCTGAACGATGACGCCCCGGGTCAGCAGACCGTCCAGGGCCGTCTCCAGGGCGTCGGTGTCCGCGCTGATGAGCTGGGCGGCGGCGGACAGCAACTTGTCCCGGGGCAGGAACACATGGCCGTTGTTCAGGTTGTGGGATAATTCGTATGTAAGAGCGGCCTCCACCCGGCAGGGGCTGTCGCCGTCGAAGCCCATGCTCAGGGCGATCTCGTCCATGGTGGAAAAATCCACACCATAGGCGTCGCCGGTCAGCAGATAGGGGTCCTCCCTCAGCCGGGGCAGAGCATCCGCCCCGTAGGCCCGGTACAGCTGCATAGCCAGGGGCACCGGCAGCTCATATCGGGCCAGGAACTCCATGACCCGCTTGAGCCCCGTCAGCTCCCGGAAGGCGGCAGACAGCTCCATGGCCCGCCTGGCGGTGATGCCCTTGACGGTCTGAAGCCGCTCCGGCTCCTCCTCGATAACGGCCAGAGTGTCTGCCCCGAAGCGGTCTGCCAGCCGCTGGGCCGTGGCGGGGCCGATGCCCTTGAGAATGCCGGAGGACAGGTAGGATACGATCTCCTCCTCCGTCCGGGGCATCCGCCGCTCCACGGACTCCGCCGCAAACTGGGGCCCATAGCTGGGGTGGTTGGTCCACACCCCGGTGACGGTCATGCCCTCGCCGGGAGCGGCGCAGGGAATGCACCCCACCACCGTTACCAGCTCCCCGTCCTCCGTCAGCAGGGAGAGCACGGTGTAGCCGTTGTCCTCATTCTGAAAGATCAGGCTTTGTACGGCGCCCTCCACCGTGCAGCGTTCGGCCATACCGGCCCTCCTTATGGTAAATTCTGAATGATCTCCTCCGGAGCCAGCAGCAGGACGTTGTCATACCGCTGCGTAAGCTCCCGGGCCCGGGACAGTCCCGCCTCATCCAGTCCGCAGTCGCAGATCACGATGGGCGGCAGGCCCCGCAGCTGCCGCCGCAGGTCCAGCAGCTGGGCCACCGGGCCGGAAAAATCACCGCTCCCCCGGGCGGGGACCAGCAGCACGGCCCGGGCGGGCTCCCGCCGCCGCAGCCACCCCGTCAGCAGCCAGAACAGGGCCGCCGCTCCTGTGGCCGCCAGAAACGCCAATACGCCGTCTTGCAACACCTCCATACACTCACCTCGGTACCAGTGTATGCGGCGGCGGGGACGGGGGTGCGGGCGGCAGAAACGTGTTGCATTCCGCCGCGCCATTTGATACAATAGCCATGGCGCTGCACGAACGGCAGGCGGTTGGCTGATGATCCCCGAAAGGGGGGGACGCCATGCGGATTACATTACATATCGAGCCCTATACGGTTACGATCATTGTAAAGAAACGCGAAAACCGCCACTCGGCCAAGTGACGGTTTTCATTATGAATTCCTGATTGAACCGAGCCAACCGCTTGTCGCAGCGCCCTTTTCTGTGTTCATTATAGGCGGCGCAGGCCGTCTTGTCAAGCCCCGGGACCGTCTCCCGGGGCCTGATTTTCTTTTGTGCGGGTCAGGTACGGGGGGTTGTGCGGTTTAATACTGATAGCCCCGCTTTTCGTCGCGGAATTCCTCCACCCGGGCCCGGTAGGCCTTCATGGCGGTGTCTTCAAAGGCCAGCTTCACGTCCTTTGCGCCCATCTGCTCCAGGAGGTACCGGGTGAAGGGCGGGTTCAGAGGCAGCAGCGGCCCGATGAGGTAGGTGGCCATGAGGCCGCCCCGGAGAAAGCCCTCGGCAAAGGCCCCGGGATGGCGGCCCACACCCCGCTCCACCCGGAACAGGGGGTTCGCCAGCTCATCATCGGGATAGGTGTGGCCGAACAGGCTCTTGAAGCCAACGATTTCCATATCCTGGAAGCTGCCCAGCAGGAAGCTGTTGTGCCGCTTCATCATGTGATACTCGGCGTGGGTCTTGAGAATGCCCAGGCCGTCGAAGGCGCGCTTGCCGTCGATGACCACATATTCGCCCAGGGCGTCCAGGGCGTTGCCGGTGGCCAGCATCAGCCCGCCGCCGTCCACATACCGCTCCAGCTCCGCCCGGTAGGGGGCCAGGGCCTTGACCATCAGCTGCAGGCCCCGCTCCGTGGCCGAGCCCACATACACCAGGTCCACGCCGCCGTCCAGGAAGGCGGGGCGGTCCTTCAGACCGGTCTCCACCACCTCCATCTCCGGGCAGCACTGACGCAGATACGTCACGTTCATCAGATCGCCGCAGAGGTTTGCCACCTCGGGAAACAGGATCTCGGTTTTCATGCCTGCACCTCCTTATCCGCGCTGTCCGCCGCCCGGCTTTGGGCAATGGCCTTCATCTGGTCAAACACCTGATATGCCAGCTCCAGCGTGTCCGTGCCGTAGAGCACGTACAGCTCGTCGCCGGGCTCATAAGCCATCAGGGCCGCCGCGTCGTGCTCGTCCACGGCGCAGGCCAGCCGGTCCTCCGGCACCCCCGCCATCAGGCAGCGCAGCTTGTAGTCCTCACACCGCAGGCCGGTGCACACCACCCGGACGATGCTCTCGTCCGCCAGGTACTCGAAATCCGTGTCATAGAACCAGCACACGTTTTCCGACCAGTGGGGCACGTCCGTCAGGGAGTTCATCAGCAGCATGACCTCCTTTTTTCCGGGACGGGAGGCGATGTAGTGGAATACCCGGGAGCAGGCCAGGGCGTTCTTGTCCTTGGCCATTTCCCGGACCAGGGTGACGTTTCCCACCTTTTCGGCGTTGTGGCGGCTCTCGGTGATGGCGGACTCTGCCAGGACGCGGGCAATCTCCCCGTGGTCATAGCCCAGCTGCCGCAGCACGGCAATGACCGTTACCATATTATAAATATTGAACACACTGTCGGAGATCAGGGTATAGGGATATTCCTTACCCTTCTCCCGGATGGTCATGGTGCCCCCGGCGATGTCCACATGGGTGGCCAGGTAATCGCTGTCCGGAGAGTGGAAGCCGCAGTCCTGGCACACGGCCCGGCCAATGTGGTGATAGCGGCGGTATTCATAGCGCAGCTTCCCGGCGCACTTGGGGCAGATGCGCACGTCGTTGATGTGGTTGACGCACTCCACGGTGTCCGTGGGCAGGCGGTCGATGCCGAAATACACCCGGTCATTTTCCGGAGCCAGGCCGCAGGAGATCAGGTCGTCGGCGTTGAGCACCAGCCTGGACGAGGCAGGAACGCTGCGGCTGATGATGTCCGCAATAAATTCCGCGTGGGCGTTGCGCATGATGCTGTCCCGGAACAGATTGGTAACGGCAATATAGTCCGGGGTGATGTAGGGATACACCCGCACACTGGACCGCTCGTCCACCTCCAGCACCGCCATGTCGTAATTCTTCACCCGGCCCGCCAGATCACAGCCCTTCAGAAGGGCTGTGGCAATGCCGCTGGCCACGTTGGAGCCCGCCCGGTTGATGAGCACACGGTGGCCCTCCTTCTCTAGGGTGTCCGCCAGAAGGTTGCTGACGGTGGTTTTGCCGTTGGTGCCGGTGACGGCGATGATGGTCTTGGGACGGCCCACATATTTCAGGAAGTCCGGGCACAGCTTCAGCGCCAGGGTCCCGGGGAAGTCCGTTCCGTTGTGCCGGGTGATCTTCAGCGCCGGGACGGACAGCTTCGCCATCCACAGCGCAAACAGGAATCGCAGTTTACCCATTGTTTTCAAGCCTCCTTGGTAACGATCGCCGCCGCCCGGCAGCTGCAGCCGTCGGCATTTTCAAATTTCAGGGGCATGGTCAGGAACGTGAATTCCCGGCCGATGAGCTGCGCCAGCCCCTTGAGGTTCTCGGTATTCACCAGCCCCGCGGAAAACAGGGTCAGGTGATTGGGGAAATCCACCGTGTCGCAGGGGTCCAGGGAGATGGAATCCTCCCCCACCCCCTTCAGAGGCAGGCCCGCCACGAACCGGGCGGCCTCCTCGGTCAGACACGGAAACCCCTCATAATAGGCATCGGTGCCCCAGTATTGGTCCCACCCGGTGCAGAACAGCAGAAAATCTGCGTCCCGTATGGCGGCCTCGTGCCGCAGCAGCAGATCCAGACGGATCTGGGCCTGGCCCCGGCAGTCCAGGACAAAGCCCCGGCCCACGAAGCGGTCCGCGCCGCAGCCGTCCAGGGTCAGGGCCCCGTCGATCATGTGGGCAGGGGCGTCCATATGGGTGCCGGTGTGGGAATACATGTGCAGCAGCGTCTCCCGGTAGCCGCACTGGGAAACGGTGCAGGCGGTGGTGAGCCGGGGCGGCTCCGTGCCGGGATAGACGGGCATATCCTCCCGGATGGTGTGGGTCAGATCGATAACAGTCATGCTTGCTTCCCTCCTTCGGGCCGTTCCCGGGTGTGCAGATATACCATCAGCGCCGCCACATCGGCAGGGGATACGCCAGATATGCGGCCCGCCTGGCCCAGGTTCTCCGGGCGCAGGGCGGCCAGCTTCTCACGGGCCTCCAGCCGCAGGCCCTGAATATGACGGTAATCCATATCCGGCGGCAGGCGGCGGCGCTCCAGCTTCTCAAATTCCTCCACCTGCTTCTCCTGGCGGCGGATATAGCCCTCGTACTTCACGGTGATCTCCACCTGCTCCCGGACAGCGGGGGGCAGGTCCGGGTCCGCCGGGTCAAAGGGGCGCAGGTCCCCGTAGCTTACCTGGGGCCGGCGCAGCAGGTCGATGAGGCGGCAGCCGTCGGCCACCGGGGCGGTGCCCCGGGCCGTCAGCAGATCGTTCAGGGCTGCCGAGCCGGGGATGCCGGTTTTCTCCAGGCGCCTGATCTCCCGCTCCACGGCGGCGTATTTCTCCTCCACCTGCCGCAGCCGCTGCCGGGTGTGGAGGTGTGGAACCCGGCGTTCGACGTCACGCCCGCCGCCCTGATCACCCGCATCGTCACGGAGCGCGGCGTGTTCGAGCCGGGCAAGCTGGTATACTGAGGGCGCCTACGACGAGCAAGGAGGTCCGCCATGCGCATCATCCATCGCGAAGACCAGGAGGAGCAGGCGCACGAGGCGCTTTCGCCGGACGCCTCGTTCGCCGACGAGAGCGAGGGCCGCGCCCGCTCGGCCGAGCCCGACATCCTGCGCAACGACTACCAGCGCGACCGCGACAAGATCCTCCATACGAAGTCGTTCCGACGCCTGTCGCACAAGACGCAGGTGTTCCTGGCCGCCGAGGGAGACCATTTCCGCACCCGGCTCACCCACACGCTCGAGGTGGCGCAGATCGCGCGTACCATCGCGCGGGCGCTCGGGCTGAACGAGGACCTTACCGAGGCCATCTCGCTCGGGCACGACCTGGGGCACACGCCGTTCGGCCACACCGGCGAGGAGGCGCTCGCGCGCAGCATCGCCCGCCACCGG
>OLRX01001361.1_pt1 | contig 18512 bp, 12 predicted proteins | sample 1672991 | NCBI WGS metagenome assembly OLRX01 (sample SAMEA3136744, study PRJEB25190) | human gut metagenome | biome: human gut; feature: human-associated habitat; material: faeces | place: Austria | collected 2013
TGGACTGTTCCAATAATCTCTGGCGAATAGCCTCAAGAGTATAATTCTCTCCGAAGTTACGGGCAAGCTTTACTCCTCTTTCTCTGCCTTGCGGACAAATAGTAATATCTTTTCCAAACTTAAAGGAATAGCCCTTTTCCTTCAGGTAATGAAAAAACTGTTTTTCTGTTCTTGCCATCTCGATTGCTTCATCCACATCAGCTTTAATCAATCCCCGGTAAGTCGGTCTGCCCTCCTGCTCCGCTCTCCATTCTCCATAATGCTTTGCCTTTCCTGCTTTTGGATTTTCGATAACGGACAATCTATACTCCCCGCACAGCTTGTCGGACACATTCCGCATATCCCGATAATCCTGATTGGTACGGTGATATCTGCGTCCGTCAGCAAACGAAACAGAATTAACCACAAAATGATTATGAAGATGGTGTGCTTTGTCCAAATGTGTTGCCACAAGCACTTGAAAACGCTCTCCCCATAATTCTTCTGCCAGCTTCACGCCTATCTCATGTGCCATCGCCGGAGTACATTCCCCCGGTGCAAAAGACTGGTATCCATGAAATGCCATAATACCTTCGTCTTTTCCATACCTTTTTTTGACTGCCATCATCTCACTACGTGCAGTAGTCGGTGTACAGTTGATACCAGAAACATACTGCTGCATAATTATTTCAGATTCATTATCAATACTGTCACCTTCCCCTGATTTGTTCTTACGTCTGGTCTTTTCTTCATTTACCGCATACGCAATAACATCTGTCAGTCCCTGTGTGTCTTGTTCTGACATATCCGGTGTTTCCACAAAATCAGGATTTTCTGTCTTTTCCGGATTTTCCACATAGACAACAACTTTTCCAAGCCATCCTTTGACACTCCAGATTGAAGTAGTTGCCATCTTTACTGCCCTTCCACTTTCTCTGGAAGAATGACCGCCTCTGTAATTTTCGCTACCGTCTTTTCAAACGCTCGCATATTCTGATCGTAACGCTGTACATCAATCACATTCAGAGTATGTGCTTTCTGTGCAATCTGATTTAAATTGTTTCCAATCTTATTCAGTTCCCGCATCATGGAGTAATAATCCGGCGGTGGTGCGTCCCTTGGAACCACACCGTTGATGACCTGACGCAAATACGCCTCGCGGTTCAATCCACTTTTTCTCACTTTTTTATCAAGGCTCTCTGCTTCTTTCTTGTTGAGCCGAAATAAAATCGGTATATTTCTTTTTCTCATCGCTCCATATTCCTTTCTTTTTCTATGGATGCCTCCACCTGACTAAGACAGTTTCTTACCCGGTCATATTCATACACCCGGTCTGACAGCACTTCCTCTCTGGCTACTTCAGAGGCATTTACTTCTCTCACCAGTTTTCCTAATTCTTTCGGAGTCATTCCTAAATTTTTCGGAACAACAATGCACTCATGCACAGATGACGGCAAAATATAACATCCCCCATCAAATTTTTCATCTATCCTTTTTAATATATCCGGGTAAATCAATACCGTAGCACCGTTTGTCTGATCCGAATTGGACAGAACAAATAATTCATCATAATCCATTTTTTCATTTTCGTTCATTAAATTTTCTGTTGGTGTCTTATTAAATTGAATCCCCTGAATCACTGTTTCCATGCTCTGTAAAACCGCCGGATGCCTCCGCACACCATTTTCAAATGCTACCTTATGAATTTCCGGCAAAGGTATCTTCCACGCCTTTATCATTTCATTTGTAATATTCATGCTTGCTCTGCCCACATCATAGGGAAATACGATTTTATAAATCACTGCCAGATCTTGCACCCTCTTATAAGGCATTCGGTACAACATTCTTTGATTTGCTTTTTGATTGACCAATACCGGCTCAATATAATGTTTCACTGTTTCATATTCCAGAAAATCAACCTTGTCTACAATATTATGTCTTTCATTGACTTTCAAAAAGAAATCTGCTATTTCTTTCATAACCGTTTCTATAGATTTGCCATGTCTGATTTCATCATAAAATGGATCTGTATAAATAGTCGAACTAATACTTTTGTCTGGCATACCAAAGTTGACTCCGGTCATAATGGTTCCATTATTTTTTTGACTTTCTACTACAGTACATTCCACATCCTGAAATTCGTCTGGAAGATATTCTTTAATATTCTGCACGATGCCTTCCGCAAATACTTTATTTGTTCCCAAGCTGACCACCTCTCTTCTTCTTTTGCTTCTCCTTTATCTGATGATATTTCACCATCCTTTTGCATCTTTTGCTTTTATGTGTACTCTCTAATTCAACTCGCATAACAGTCCTCCTCTATTGAAAGGGTATTAGGGGTTTCCCCTAACAAGCTGCCTTTAGATAGTCCGCTTTTAAGGCAGGCTATCCAAAGGCGTTGCTTGCTGGTATAGTGTATTTCCTACGCCACTCAAAAAATACTTTAAGTGGCACAGATACCTGCCGAAAATAAAATCTGCTTATAGCTTTTTTACTCCTTCCGGATGGAGGCATCCTCCACATTCCGGACAGCACCAAAAACACTTTTTACATTCTTCCTCGCCACATTCTCCATGATCTTCAAGGGTGCATTTGCCGCATTGTGGACAAAGATATTCACAGTCTTCACATCTTTTTTCCATATCTTCCATCATACAATCTTCATTCTCCGGACAAAAATATGGACAGTTTTCACATACCTCCGAACAACTGCACTCGCTCTTTTTCTCTACTAAAACACCTATCATCTCTTCATCTGATACATCAAATTCCTGCCCCGTTGCAATCATGGTCTGCAAAATTTCTTCTGCTGTTTTTGTGTTTTCCGCTCCAATTACAACCTCTTTTTTGTAGATAATTTTCAATTCACACTTAATTGCTTTCATCACAATTCCTCACTTTCTATCGTTCTAAGTCTTTTGTTCTACTTCGTTTATAGTTCCTTTCACCATTTTTTACCCGCTTTGTCAGTCCCTTTCCCAACCGAATGCATAGACAATCGTTGTAATCATTGCCTTGTTTTGGTGGCTGATCATCTGTGCGATACTGCTCTGGCAAGACTGTACAAATTGCTTTTGTTGCAAGCCTCCCTGCTCTGTCATTATCAAGATGCAGCACTACTTCGTTTACTTCCGGATGCTCCTTTAAGAAACGGGTTAATGCTGCCGGGACCTTACTTTTCTCAATTTCCTTTGCTGGCTGGTATATTCCGGCAAGTGATAACAAATGCTCTGCCCTCCAGTCTCGTCCTTCCAGCTTCTGCAAAGTGGCATAAGATAACAGGTCAATCGCTGATTCAAACAGATGTACCGTCCTGCTTTTTTCTCCCGTTGGAATGGAAAAAGAATAGTTTTTATCACTCCCACTCGCCTCTCCGATAAAGTCCGTTCCGACTCCTCTAAGTGCCGCATACCGGGGTTTATCCTCCCGATCCCTGCCAACAAAGACAGCATTATGGTAATTTTCACTCTCATATATCCGTCCCGTTCTCAAACAAAACTCAATAATATCCGTATCAATTCCACGCCTTTGCAGGTAGGAAACAACATAGGTCTGATAACGGTATGACTTTGGTAAAAGCAGGATTTTCTCTTTTGCCTTTTCGGCTGGTACAGAAACAGGCGGCCTTATCGCCGCCTGTTCTGCAATGATTTGTACTGCCTCCATAAAGGTATAATTCCTGACTTTTATCAGATAATCAAGAGCTGACCTGCCACCAATTCCTCTGCTCCACCACATCCATTTCCCATTGGAAATCTTTAAACTGTCATGCGTTTTTGTGGTGTATGTGTTCCCTGAGAAATGAACAAGTTCATATGGCTCATAGTTTTTAAGGTACGTCAGCAAGTCCATCTGTTTAGCCTGACGCACAACTTCTGGTGCGATATATGGCATAATTTTCACTTCCTCTCCTGCCCATCATTTGACATTTCCCCTTTAATTTCATATGTCAGGACATAAAAATAGCCGGGTGGTCTTCGTTATTGAAAACCATCCGGCTATGTAAAATTTATATTAGACTATTTCTATCTTGCTTTGTATCTCAATTGGTAATTTTTCGATTTCTTTCTGAATCCCAAATGTTAATTCATTATACTTTTTGGCTCCTGTTTTTTTCTTGAATATATGAGTAACTTCACATAAATTACCAAATTTACTATTGGCTATTTCTTCCACTCTAAAAGAATATGGAACTTTACAATTACTTATAATGTTTCCTGCTAAATCTTTGTCATCTCCCAGACATATAACAAACTCAAGATTAGTAATTCCTATTCCATATGTAAAAGTCATTGTAACTATATCTTTCGCAACAACCACATCTGTTAACGTAATTTTATATAACTCAGATAAATACTGTGTCTTCTTATCTGCTAAGTCATAAGGATGATTAAAATCAAATAAGACTTCTTGTGGGCGTAATCCGTTTCGAGTTAATGCATGATTATAAAAATTCTCTGCACTCAATTTTGTTCCAACTCCAGTTAAATGCAGAAATGAAGATTTTTTAAAAATTACCTCTATAAATTCATTCTCATATACAAACATATAAGTATTTCCTACAAAGTATTGTTTATACTTTTTCGCTGAATTATGAATTCTTCTTATGATTTGTGCTTTTCCCATTATTTCCTCCGAAATTAAAAAGGGAAGCTACGCTTCCCTTAGAATAACCACTGGCTGTTTGTTTTGTCCTCTACCGATTCCAAAACATTTGCGTATGACCTAATCCCCATACTGGATATGACATTATCCTAACGATACCGTGCCACCCGGGTTGTTATATTGATGCAATCGCAATAACAAAGCCGCAGATTATTGTATTGCTCTACGTGCAACTCCAGTGCTTTCTATAATTATAGTATGTCAGATATATCTATTTGTCAATCATATTTTTTTAGTTTTTAAATTTGTTTCCATTTTTTCTTAGTTCTATACTTATATTTTCCAAAAATCAATCTATGCGAAGAGACACTTTTTGAATAATAACATACTTTTCTTTTTCCGTACAAACATTATGTTAATGCTGTCTGCACCATGTTCCCCCATTCATCAATAGATTATTTTTATTTGTTTCAACTGCATAGTATTATATTATTTTCAACAATTGCAGTAATTCTAACATATGCCTCCCGCCTAAAAGGTACGTTTGAAGATTTTCCATATCTCTCTGTTTTGTCTCTAACCGCCAAAATCTTGATAATGCCTCTAACTCTGATACTGCTAAATTCATCGGTTTTCTAATAACATCTCCATCAATTATCGTAGAAATAAATCGATACTTGTCTAAGATTTCTCCACTTTCTTCCAATACCTGATTGTATAAATCAGATTCTTTTTTCAGTTCCTCTTGACATCCTTCTTCTAATTTTTCGGCAACCCCATTCAACCACAATGGCAGATTATAAAGGTCTATATCATTTATTTTCACATGTATTCCCCCTTTCTCCTCAGACTACCTTATAACAAATCTGCTTGTCCATTGTGCGATTTTAAAATTGACAGACTTGATTTCTATAAATCAATCTGCTATGTAAACGGTACTGGTTTCCCAATACCGTAAATTTCTTACCGTTCCCGCTCTCTACTACTTTTTTCAAGCACCACTTTGTTTTCTTGCTCTTCGTCCAGAATAACCCTATCCTTCTTATCCATGTCCAAAAGAGCATTTAATTCTCCAAGTCTTGCTATCTTTTCAGCTAACTCCTGCTCTTTGGGAAATGGTTTCTGTGCCTCACTTTTTGCTGTTTCAAGCTGTGTTTTTGTATTCTCCAGCCTTTCCCGGCACCGTTCCAGATTATCCTCGAATCTTGCAATCTCATTATCCAAACGGGTAATGTTTCCATGAATATCCGTTCCAATCGGTACATCATGCGTCAGTTTTCCTTTCAAAGCAATAACAAATTCCTGTTTGAACATATCAAAGAATATTCCATTTTCATCCCACGATAAGCTCCAAGCTCTACTTCTTCTGGCGATTTCATAGCTTTGCAGGCTTCTACAATCGCTTTTCCTGCCTCTTGTTTTTCCGTATAAGTCATACCGTTTATCTGCATAGATGGGAACACTTCCCGATCAGCAGGTGTAAATGCCTTTACCTGTGCTATATCTTCCCGATAAGCTGCAATACGTTCTTCCAGATGTTTTATCTCCATCGGATACTGTTTGGTTGCCTTATCTTCCATTTCATACCGCTGGCTTAAAAAACTCTGCTTTAATAATTGCAATTTTGACACCTGTACATCCAAATCCATCTTCTCTTTAATATGTGGATTTCCAGTTGCAAGTGCTTTGATTTCTGCATAGGATAATGCCACCTCATCAATATCCTCAACGGTTCGTGCCGGACTTTTAGAAGTCATGATCTGGCTGATGAACTTCTGTTTATTCTCAATAATCTGATAGAGATAAGCGTCAAAAGTTCCTTCCGTAACATACCGGACAATGCTTACTTTCTTATTCTGATTACCACGTCGTACGCTTCTTCCTGCCCTCTGCTCTAAGTCACGTGGACGCCATGGACAATCCAGATCATGACTGGCTATAATCAAATTTTGCACATTTGTTCCGGCTCCCATCTTAGATGTACTCCCCATAAGAATACGAACAGCTCCATGACGTACCTTTGAAAACAATTCTTTTTTCCGTACTTCTGTATTCGCATGATGGATAAAAGCTATCTCTTCTGATAACACTCCTTTCCTAATCAGTTTCTCCCTCACATCGTTATAAACACTAAAGCTGCCATCTGTTTTTGGCGTAGACAAATCACAAAACAATAACTGTGTCAGCTTTTTTTCTTTTCCATCTTCCCAATATTTGTAAACTTCATCCACACAGGCATTCACTTTACTTTCTTCTGAGTCCGGTAACAGTGAATTTATCAGCCTCTGGTCAAGTGCCAGCTTTCTTCCATCATTAGTAATCCGCAGCATATTGTCCTCAGTTGGATTGACCATCCCATTTCTCACCCGCTCTGCCCTTACGCCCAACTCTGCCACCATATCCTGCTGCAGTTCACTTGGCTTCGTTGTGACAACCCGGTATTCTGCTTCAGGGACAGGAAGATTTAACATATCAGCAGTCTGTATATCTGCTACTTCCCGGAACATCATCATCAATTCCGGAAGATTATAAAACTTTGCAAATCTTGTTTTCAGACGATACCCCGTCCCCTCCGGCGCAAGTTCAATGGCTGTTACTGTTTCTCCAAAGGTAGATGCCCATGCATCAAAATACTGCAATCCATGCTCTACCAGAGTATCATACTGCAAGTATCTCTGCATGGTATAAAGTTCTACCATGCTGTTAGATATCGGTGTCCCTGTGGCAAATATCACGCCCCTTCCACCCGTCACTTCGTCCAGATAACGGCATTTCATAAACATATCGGAAGACTTCTGTGCTTCTGTCTGAGCAATACCACCTACATTTCGCATCTTTGTATAAAGATATAAGTTCTTGTACAAATCTGCTTCATCCACAAACAAGCGGTCAATTCCTAATTCTTCAAAGCAGACTACATCATCCTTTCTGCTCTGATCATTTAATTTTGCAAGTTTTGCCTGCAAGGTTTTCTTCGTCTTTTCCATCTGTTTAATAGTAAAGTTATTGCCACGATCATTCTTTACTAAGGCAATCCCATCCACAATCTCCGCAATCTGAAACTCCAGCATATGACATTGACGTTCTATACTAAGAGGAATCTTTTCAAACTGTGAATGTCCGATAATAACAGCATCTACATCACTGGTTGCAATCCTTGCACAAAACTTTTTCCTGTTTTTCATCTCAAAGTCTTTCTTCGTGGCAACTAAAATATTCGCTGCCGGATACAACTCCATCCATTCCGAAGCAAACTGCCCAATGATATGATTCGGCACAACCACCATAGATTTGTTGCAGAGTCCAAGACGTTTCATTTCCATTGCGGATGCCACCATCGTATAAGTTTTCCCCGCACCCACTACATACGCAAGCAATGTATTTCCACCGTAAATAGTGCGGGCAACGCCATTGACCTGATGCTTATCCAAGTGCTTCTCCGGGTTCATCCCATAAAAATGAAGATGACTTCCGTCATATTCTCTCGGACGGATAGCGTTAAAATGCTCATTGTAATATGCAGTCAGCCTTTGCCTGCGTTCTGGCTCCTTCCAGATCCACTCCTGAAATGCCTGCTTAATCAAATCCTGTTTTCCCTGCGCAATAGCCGTTTCCCTTTTATTCAGAATTGCTTTCCGCCTGCCTTCATTATCCACTTCGTAATCATAGACACGCACATCCCGCAGGTTCAGCGTATCTTCTATAATCTTATAAGCATTTACCCGGTGCGTACCATAGGTGTTATCCGCCTTTACATTCCCCTTATCATTACTCTTTCCTTCAATGTTCCATTCTCCATTAAGCTTTGAAAAATGTACTTTAATGTTCCATTTTTTATAATTAGGAGTGTCCAGCAGTCCAAACATAAATTCAGCAATATCTTCCGGCGGTATCCATGTAGAACCTAACCGTACACTGATTTCCGAAGCAGATAAATCCTTCGGCTGCACTTTTTCCAAAGCCTCTACGTTTGACTGATAGACTGTGGATACCTCCGCTGCCATTTTTGCCTGTTTCAGCTTTTCACGCACATTTCCCGATAAATACTCATCTTCTGATACAAAATGAGGTTCTTCTTCCTCATTTCCCGGTATGCGGAATATCACACCTTTTAAATCCTGCTCAATTTCATCTGCGTTTTTGCCCGTCAGTGAGCACATATATTCCATATCCACACAGGCTTTTTCTGCCAATGACAGTGATAATGCTTCACTGGCAGTATCTACTTTTGTCACCGCGGCATGAGGTTTTATGGTTCTTTTGGTGAACATATCCGCCTTACGTTCCAGACTGCCATCCTCTGCCAGCACCTCTAATGAACATAGCAATGGATAGCTGTTATCATCAGAAAAAACCAGAGCATTCGCCCTGGCATTCAGTAATCCATATGTTTTGTTAAAAGTATCATAAAGCGTATTTAATTTCTTTTGCTGACTTTCGATCACAGCTTCTGAATAACCTTCTGTCTGGTAGGCAATCAGTTCTCTTGTACAATCTCGTATGGCAATCATGCCTTTTACACGATTTGTTCCCGTTACGGAAAGCTCCACCTGATTCATCCGGCTGTTTTCCCGATAATAGACTTTTCCATCCCAAACCGTATAAGAGAAATTTGCAACAGAAGGATCAGCAGGAATGCTTATACTATCTTCCTCCACCAATTCCTCAGTTTCGTACTCTGTAATCTCTGCCTGTATCCTTTCAATCGCATCTTCCAAGAGGCTGGCAAGCTCCAGATCCTCATGTGGACGGCAGGTGCTGTCCATGCCATACGGTGTAGACTGCATGACCATTTCACCCAATATCATCTCTGGATGCTGCACAAAATAATGATTTTGTGTGATGTCATTTTCATCTGTATCCAGATATACCCAGTCAGGCTCTACATCCACCATACGATCTCGTTTCTGAAGGAACAAAATATCCGCTGTAACTTCTGTTCCGGCATTCTGCTTAAAAGTATTATTAGGCAGGCGGATCGCTCCCAAAAGTTCTGCTCTTTGTGCAATATACTTTCGTACAGACGGATTTTTCTTATCCATAGTTCCTGATGATGTGATAAATGCAATCACGCCTCCCGGTCTGACTTTATCCAAAGTCTTTGCAAAGAAATAGTCATGAATTAAAAAATTCTGTCTATCGTACCGTTTATCCGGCACTTTAAACTGACCAAATGGAACATTACCGACTGCCACATCAAAAAAGCTGTCCGGCAAGTTTGTTTTTTCATATCCTTGTACTGCAATCGCTGATTTCTGATACAACTGCCCTGCAATTCTTCCTGAGATACTATCTAACTCCACACCATACATTTTACAATCAGAAAGACTCTCCGGTTTCATACCGATAAAATTACCGATACCGCAGGATGGTTCCAAAATATTTCCCGTTTTTAATCCCATATTTTCCAACGCCTGATATATGGAACGGATAACCACAGGCGGCGTATAAAATGCTGTCAGTGTAGACTGTCTTGCTGTTGTATATTCTTCTTCGGTCAGGATGTTCTTCAGTTCCAGATACTCTCTGCTCCACGAGGACTTAGTTTCATCAAAAGCATCCGATAAACCACCCCATCCTACATAACCCGATAAGATTTCCTGTTCTTCCGGTGTAGCATACCTGTTCTCTGTTTCACATTCTTTCAGCACACGAATGGCTGCCACATTTGCCTGGAATTTTTCTCTCGGTGTTCCATTTCCCAGTTTATCATTATGAATCTCATATTGATTTCTCTGATTCAGCGGCACTTCCGGATGCAGATCAAACGTCTGAACCCTGCCCGCTGGCTTCTTTTTTTCCCATGCCGGGGCAAGATCAGCTTTTTCTTCCACAAACTGTTGTTTTTCTATAACTGGCGGATCATCTTCTATCGTAGTTTCTGGCTCCTGCATTTCTCTCTCAGAAGAAGTATCGGCATTTTCCACGTTTTTGTTTTCGGGTGGTAATTCCGGCAAGGACTGTTTGCGCTGCAAATGGTCATTGGCCGGATTTTCTCTGAGCTTACGATCAAACTCCTCACGAGACATTTCCTTTGTAAATAGCGGATACAACAGATCATGCAAAACTACTATATCATCTGTAAGTGATTGGATCTCATATTCATCCACACCGATATATACGACTGTCCCCAATGCTACATCATACGGCAGATCCATGGCTGCTAAACTACTAACTTCTAAAATCAGTTCTTGTAGTTCTACATACAAGTTATCATCCGGCTCCATTTCCTCTGCAATTCTATTCAGAGATAACATCATCTGTTTTACATTCTCAGGGTTTTGAAGCTGCTCTGATAACTGTGCTATCATATCTTCCTGCGTCTGGTCGATTTCCATGTTGTCCTGATAATCGTACAAATCATATTCATAGTAAAAATCATTGAGCCTTGCCGCAAGACTGTCTTCCCGGCTTAACTCCGGCTGTGGTTCTGACTGAGCAGGTATTATCTTTTCAACAGATATCGGTGTAAACAAACTATACTCACCATTACTGTAATCTCTGAGATCTTTATACGCTTTCTGCATAGACTGATAATTACGGGCAAAATCGGCTGTATTATTCAGGACATCTTCCATAGAGTGAAGAATTTTATTGACCAGTTCTGTATCATCAAGCTGTGGACGTATGACATTGACAGCCGTATTGTAATCGTTTCCCCTCTGGTATGGACGCCACACTTCTTCCGGCTGATCATAATAGAAATGATAAATCTCTGCTGTAAGCACACCTTTCTCATATTCCGGCAAATACTCCACTTCTTTCTTTGACAGATAACGTTTGACAGTAATCAGTTCATCAATCCGTTTTACCACCTGCTCCCATTTCAGTAGAATATACGGTGCATTCTCGTTATATCCCTGATGCGGTTTCAACCCTTTTCCATCATGCATTTCCCCGATTCCTAATCCGCTTAAAATAGAAGAACGTCCGCCCATTCCATACTCTTTTTTTAGGAATTGTTCCTTTTCTTTCTCGGTATGTCCCTGCAAAAAGTAAGAATAAATGCGAAACTTCCCATGATGTATACCACTTCCACCTGTCAACGCATAATCCACTATTTCCTGCGAAAAAGAAAAAGCAGAGGACTTTTCCCCTGCTAAATCATCCAGAAATGCCATCTGCCCCTCCACTGTAGGAAGTGGTTTTGCCTTATCTCTTAATTGTCCCAAAAGACGCATTGCTTCAAAATAATCTGCAAGTACACCCCAGTTATAATAAGACTGTTTGGTACGGGACAAATAACTTCCTTCCCACATATGAAGCACATTCTGGTAAGTTTTATAACCTACACGCCTTCCATCTTCCAGCGTAATCTCCGTATGTTCGTTATTAAAAATGCTTTTAATATATTCTTCTCGTTCCTCTTTCTTGTCATGGGTTTCATAAAATGCTCGAATTTCCTCTTTTGTCGCTTTTAGGTGCGGCGTAGAAAGGAGCAGTGATTTAATATCTTCCTCCTTTCCCCAGAAGGGAAGATTTTTATCTTCTCTGCTCCTGTCGTACCATGCTAACTGTATATCAGTTCTTTCATCACTGTCTCTTCCGCTGAGTTCCGGATATTGTTCATCATTCCAATCCACATCATCTGATCTTTTGCTTTCAGTTCCTCCGTCACGTTCTGAGTTTTCGCCATCTGTGCTGTAAGCTGTTCCATCAGATTTCCTGCCTCCTCCTGCACTTCCATCAAATGCTGGTTCAGTTTCCCCTGCGTCAACAGACTGATGAATATTCCGTACCGCTGTTCTTTCAGATAATTCCGTCGGAGTGAAGCGTACTTCCCAAGGTGTACTTCCGGTTCGTCTGGTACGGTTATATTCGGTAACTGGTAATCTCCCTGCCTGCTGTATGTGATCTTTTTCATATTCAAGGCTCCTTTCCGTCTCGTTTTCTGCTCTTGCACCCTCATTATAATGTGATGCTTCATGCCCTTCAAATGTGCGTTTTTTCTTCTTTTCTTCTAATTTCAGTTTTCGGATAGTATCTGCGATCTGAGTTAGTGTCATCTCTGACACATCACTGACGGCAGTACCAAGCAGATTCACAAGCTGAGGAGTGTTGAAATCCATAACATTCCTAAAGTCATCCATTTCAAGATATTCTTCCGGCTGTAAACCACACCGTATCATCACCATATAAGCGATACTGTCTGCCAACAGATTTTTCACTTCAACTTCCACATTATAATCATCTAAATCTTCCAGAAAACTATTCTCCCTTCCTGATAAAATATCCTTCATATAATCAGAAAGGTTATCCTCGGCTACATTTTTTGCCGCTTCCAATATGGTTTGTGAAAAATCAATATTTTCCTCTGCAACTCCAAACGCATTTGCTATGGTTTCCTGCACTTCCTGTCTGTATGTTTTCCCGACTTCCCACAATGGCACAGGGCGTACCAGACGGTGATAACGTCCTTCCTTTGTATCTGAAATATCAAAATAATATTTCAAACGCATTGTACCTGCACCTTTATCAAAAACAGCAATTCCTTTCGCATTGTGTTTTACCCATCGCCCAAATTTCCGATTCCAGCTCTCCATCTCCAGCACAGCCGATGCGTCCGGGCGCTGCACATGAATCAGCAGTTGCTCATCAAAAGGCAGACGATAATTGCGGCAGGCAGAACGCAGAAACGCTGTCCAATGCTCCGGTTTTACAGTTACATCCTTTATCGCATCAGCATATAAATCTGTGATTAGATCAAGTTTCTTTGCCAATCCTCTTCCCCCTATCTTTCCTGTTCCTTTTCTTTCTTCTTAACAGGCGGATACTTTTCCTGAAATTCTTTGACTGTCCGGCAGTCCCCTCCCGCATAATTCCAATCTTTTTCCGGTTCAATATTCAAATATCCATCTGGTAATAATCGAATCGGCTCTCTTGTAATAATGCTGCCAAAATGATTGACCATGATACCTTTTGCAATCCGCACCGGATTCCCCCATCCTTTATCATCATGCCTTATTTCATAAAGATAAAGTCCTTTCGGTACAGTATTACGGTCAATACGCATATCATGAAACAATGCCGGCTTTCCAAGTACCTCTATTTCTGTAAATATTTCTTCCATCGCGTTATATCTTGCCATTTATCTGTCCTCACCTTTCTCTTGTGTTTCTCCACCCCTGAGAAATGTTATAACCTTATTTACTTTAATTGCTTTCTGCAAATTATTAATCATACTGATTTCTGTGACTGTAATGCCCTGCACAGATAAGATATCATCCATTGTCATAGCAGAAATATCTTTCTCCGTAGTGAAACCTGCTTCAAAAATCTTATTCAATACCTTTACCGCTTTCTGGTTAATAATCATCCTAAGAACCTCCTGTCATTCATACTTTTTCTATCAGCGTTCTTCCCTGCTGCTTGTCTTTTTCTGCTTTTGCTCTATATCCTTCAGATATTTTCCATAATCAACTGCATCATATAATAAATCCTCCGCTGATTTGTAATAGTCAGTATCTAAGTTTTCTTTCACTTTGTCATATACCCGATAATCGGAATGAAATACTGCCTTTGCCACTTCATTGACCATACGCAGGGAATTATTTCCCTGAAATAGATGTACCAGTTCATCTGCTACTTTTCCCTCTCCCCGCTGTAAATGAATTTCTATATTATCATGACCTTTCAGATACACTCTTTCCGGAGGAAGCTTAATTCCTATACTCCCTAACACATCCTGCAATTCCTGTGTCGGAAATTGAATCATAGCACTGTTATTTCCATGCTTCACAAATGCAATTAGCCTATATCCACTGTCAGGCGCAGTGTGAATCGTCTTCTGTTTCTGTTCACGATGTTCCAAATATAACGTCTCATCCATTACTCTTTGGCATAAATCTTTCGTTGCTTTTAACTCATTATCATAATAATGCCCCCAAAAATAGTCTGTTTTACCCTTACATTCCCATGTCACGAACATATCCGGATGTTTTACATTGACACCTAATACAAACTCTGTATGCCCTATGGATATCGCATTGATAATCTTGTAACCTTCGTTAATTCGTTCTTCCATCATCGTACCTCCCGGTTATGTTTTTCATTTAATCCCTCTTTCACTATTTCACGTTTCTGTATTTCTATAAACTTTTCTTTTGCCCATTCTGGCAGACACTCTGGTTTCACTTCCCACCCTAAGATGTCATACCGTTCCCATCTGCCTCGCTCCCCACTATAAAGATTGGTATGAAAGCAGGCACTTCCCATAGATTTTCCACTTGCCCCGTTTCCTCCACTTACATAGATAAGCTGATAATCTGCCGAACGATACTCTGGTCTTAAAACTTCTGCTTTTACTGCCACAATCTTTCCTACAATACTTTCACTACGATTATCTTTAAAACACATATCTGCCGTAATCACTTCCCTCGGCACTGTGACTTTTTCCTGTTTTTCCCTTGTCTTCACACATTGAGCTTTGACACGTTCCGCAAACAGCTCTGTCATCTCTACATAGTCATCACTGATCATACACTCTCTATAAGAACCTAGAATATCATTGCTGACATAAAATGCACAGAAATATGGCATTTTACTCTTTTCATCTACACCAAAAACGACTTCTTGATCTCCAATACGGATGCCCTGTGTAATCTCATAATTCTGTACCATCCTTTTTTCCAGTTCTTCATTCATATAGTCCCGCCTCCTTTCTGATATGTAAAAAGGGCGGCAAATTAAGCCGCCCCTCTGATACCATTCATCTTATTCTGCTACTTCTTGTTTTTCTTTCCTCTTCGTTTCAAAACACCAGCGGTAATAACTCCTGCCAAAGACAATGCTGCTATGGCTATCCAGATTTTTGCGTTACTATCATCTCCAGTCTTTGGTGTATCTTCCTTTGGATGCTCCGGCTTTGGAATGTCTTTCTCAACCATCTTTATCGTCTGCCCTTCATCTTCCAAATCTTCATGAGACACCAGTTCTTGCTCTACTTCTCCCTCTGCAAGATACAGTTTCTCGAACACAACCAGACTATGACCTTTCAGCGAACTTCCATCAAAAGTAAAGGTAACATCTACTTTTCCATTTGATTTTTCTGCGGTAAATACAATGTCAGAAGTCACGTTCTTTTCATTAACTATCAATTCTTTACCTGTAGCTTTGTCCATCAAAGTTCCTACTACATGATATTTACAGTTTCCTTGTCCATCAATGTTCCAACAATTTTATATTCCTGCCCTCTTTTCAAGCCTTCATATTCCACAGTATCAATCAGCGTTACTTTCTCATCTGCTTTTGAAAACTGTGTTTCTGTGTCTTGATCCAGTGCCTTTGTAAAAATCTCGATTCTGTCATCTGTCAGTGTTCCAAGCTGCACAGTAGTAGAATCTTTATAAATCGTCACTTCAAATTTCAATAAATTCATGCCTTCATTTGCACCACATCTCTGTTCCTCAATTACATAGGTATCATAGAGAAGTGCTCCTTTGCTGTTATCCGGCTCTGATGTTCCAAACCAGATACCATCTGAAGAAGAATGCCCTGCGTTTGTATTTGCTGTATGCTTCGTCCATTCTGCCGAAGTGCTTGCATATCCATTCTTGTCCGTTACAAGCACATGCTTTTCTCCAGTAGTCTTACTTGTTATGGAAAATGGAACATTTGCTAATCGGTTCAAATCTCCGTCTGAAACTTTGACAAACTCCAGATCGCCACGAATCACTTGATCCGGAACTTTTGCTGTCTGATAGCAGGATACCGATTCATCCTGTCCATCTCCTACAATCTGCTGTACAAATACAGTGTCATTCAATAAATATCCTTCCGGCGCCTTTGTTTCTTGTATGGTCACTGTTCCAAGAGGCACGCACAAAGTAACTCCGTCATTCTGATAATAAAATTCATCTCCGGATACAAAGTAATCTTTTGTAAAAGAAACCTTTCCTTCTGCGTCTGTACGGAACACCCATGTTCTTACAGGCACTTTTCCTGATAATGCCGGATCAGCAGCAGATCGTTCTGTATAATACTTCATGGTAAATTCAGCACCTTCCAGTGATGCTGCGCCTTGTGGACTATTCTTTTCAATTTCAGAATCCGCTTTCTGCAATAACATTTTTAAGGGATTATTCTGCGGAATCTCCTTTACTGAAATTGTAGACACTTTTTCTGATGTCACTGTCACATCATGCGCCTGAATATCAATTGCATATCCGGGACTTGACTGTAATTCCTTTATTACATAACTTCCTTCTTCCAGTTCTCCCGACTTTGCATATCCATTTTCATCTGTTGTAAGTACTGCTATCTGCGTATTTCCCTGAAAGACACCATATTTTGCACCCTTTAAAGAATAGTTGTTGTTTCCTTCCGTTAGTCCAGTATTCACACCTGCTTTTTTCAGTTCAATCCAGCCATACGGTTTTCTATACCAACTTCCTGCAATCGTCTGTGAGCCATTTCCCGGTACAACAAATGCTTTAAATGCACTTGGCGGATTTGGTAATCCTTGAATACGCTTCACCACTTCTTTTGCTTTATCTATATAACTTTGTGGCGCACCATAGAATGCCTTATTTTCATCCCCATTGTTATATAAATATGCAGCCACTAAATGACCAATAACATATGCGTTGTCTGAAGTCCAGCCACTCAGGCACTGATTCTTAATATTGGCGTCATATCCATATCCTCCCGGAACATAATACAATGCTTTTCTAACAGAAGATCCTGCACTTAACAGATTATAGCTATATGTCCCGGAAGGCGGTGTCTTACGCATAGGTTCTACACAATATGCTGTATTATTTCCATCAAAAGTCATTTTACGTGTCAAATATTCTCCATAATGAATACTCTCTCCTGCTGTAAAATTCAATGTTCCATCTGCCGCATAAACAGTTGCTGCCGATGATGCTATTGTCGTAAACATCGTCAAAATACTTAGAGTGAATGCAGCAGCTCTTTTACTAATTCTCTTCAACTTTTTAAACATCTTTCTTTTCCTTTCATCAAATAAAATAAGCCCTGCCTCCGGCAGAGCATGTGGTTTTGCTATATACTTTCTCTTTTCGTCTGGTAAGCTGTTGGTAAGCCTGAAGGGGTGGGGTGTGGGGAGGGGAAACAAAAAAACTCCTCTATTTCCCATACACCGAGACTCATCCCTTGGCGTATGAATTATCTTTCTCGACTCCGTTCCCGTTTTCGATACATTTCCAACGCCTTGATAATCGTATCTTCCACTTGTTTTACAGACGTCCCCGGTGGAAAAAATTTACTGATACGTTCTTTTGGCATATGGAACTGCTCTTTTTGATTGCCTTTTTCTTCTGTCATGATGGACAAAATCACATCATTGTTCAGCTTTCCTGCCTCTGACATCCTTCGCATCTTGATTGCCTGTGCATGGCTCGGTGTACAATCTTCCAACTGCATGATATCAAACAATACTTCCTGCTCTATTTTCGGCAGGTAAGACAGCTCTACCGCAGGGCGCATGGCAATTTTCGCCTCGTCTACCATATCCAAGATTGACGGAATAAGTTCTGTTAAACGGATATAACGGCGGATTTGGTCTTGACTTTCTCCTACTTGCTCACCTAATATTTGTCTTGATGTTTTTCCTTTTAAATCCTGTGCCATTGGCACAGAATTTCTACTCGGTCTGCCTGCTTGCCTTTTCATTGCTTCTAGCTTCATCTTATAAGCAAATGCTTTTTCTGATGGTAAAATCTGTTCTCTTTGCAGATTAGAATCAACCATAACAATCGTAGCTTCATCATCTGATAGGTTACGAACAATGCATGGCATTTCTGTTTTCTCTGCCAGCTCACTCGCCATTTTTCGCCTATGTCCGGCTATCATTTCATAACTGCCATCTGGTTTTTCTCTGACAAGAGCAGGTACTAACACACCATACTTTTTTATGCTTTCCACCATATCCATCATTTTGTCATCATCCACAACCTTAAACGGAT
>OLRX01001365.1_pt1 | contig 18448 bp, 17 predicted proteins | sample 1672991 | NCBI WGS metagenome assembly OLRX01 (sample SAMEA3136744, study PRJEB25190) | human gut metagenome | biome: human gut; feature: human-associated habitat; material: faeces | place: Austria | collected 2013
CGTAGCAATTCGGTATCAGAGGGGTCAAAATACCTTTTGACCCCAACATCATCATGATATGTGTTCCCACTTAAAAAGTTTAAAAGTCCTCTTTCAAACAATCCTATCCCGGACATTTCACCTTTGAACACTCGGTATCATTATAATGATAATTGCCGCCTCATGTCAACTGCAACAAAAAATGTTCACACAAATCAAACTAATTCGTAAGAAAACTTTAACACTTACCAGGCAGAAATCTTTCTTTTAAATCCTCCACAGAGATAAAACATGACCCAAAGCCGTCAAAATATCCATTTTTTTTACTGACCTGTCACTATATAATGAAAGTTCTCCCATAAGCATATCTTCTATATAATATCGTACACTTCCAATCTTCTCTCCCTCTCTTACAGGAGCATCTAACTTCCGGGGAAGGATTACTTTCTTTCTGGTTTTCTCACCCTCTTTTATCAGGACAGAAAGCTCTATTTGCAAAAGTTCTATTTCCCTTTCTTTTGCTAAAACAAAGCTTTTTTCTTCCTCTCCCCAGCAGATGCCGCCTTCTACTTTCACAGGCACCGGCTCTGTTTTTCCCAGATGCTTATACAGATCTGTTTTATTGTAATTTTTCAGTCCATAAGAAAACAGGATTCCTGCATCTGACCATTTTCGTGTCTTATAAGGCGGCCAGCTGCAGCCTAATAAGGCAATAACAAATAATTTACCATCTTTTTTTAACGCTCCTACATAAGAATAACCGGCTCCCCCTGTAAAACCGGTCTTTCCTGTCAGCGCCCCATCCATCATAGTTAAAAAAGCATTGTGGTTCCTGCACTGGATCTGATGTTTATTTTCCGAATCATAAAAGGTGCGATCCTGGGTCTGGGTTATTTTTAAAAATTCTTCCTTCTTCGGGGATTGTTGTATACAATATACCATTATCCTTGCCAAGTCCTCTGCAGTAGTAGAATGGATCCGTTCTTTTCCTGTTTCATCCGTTTCTTTTGCATCCAGACCATTTGGTGTGATAAACCAGGTATCCCTGCAGCCTAAATCTTCTGCCTTTTTATTCATCAGCCTGGCAAAATCTTTTCCTGTCCCTCCAATATGCTCTGCGATCATTACTGCTGCATCATTATAAGATTCCAGCATCAGACCGTAAAGCAGATCTTTTAACAGATATTTCTCTCCCTTTTTCACTCCCATATGTACCTTTGGCTGGGAAGCTGCACAAGAAGAAGCTGTGACCAGATCGTCTAAATCTCCCATTTCCAGTGCCAGGATACAGGTCATAATCTTAGTGGTGCTTGCCATGGGCCGCACCTGTTTTTCATTTTTTCCATAAAGAACGCGGCCGCTGTACCCATCCATCAAAACAGCGGACTGGGAATAAAGCTTCAGTCCGTCTTTTTCCTCTGCCAGACTCTGCAGATCACAAAAAAGGAACAAATAAACAAGTACAAAAACCAGAACAAAACAACGGATTTTCCACCGCATCCCTCTGTTTAAAGCATTTCTTTTCTCATTCACCTTAAGGGCTTCTCCCCAAAGGGTTCTTTTTCTTATCCTATTCCCTCCGGTTTACAGATATGCTGAAATTGACTATATCTGCTGCCTGTGTTATGATTTTTACAGAACATGTATTCTCCCTTTCAGGAGCACATTCATTTTTCAGGAGAGCACTATGAATATACCGAAACAGCGCCTTATTTTTCATATTGATGTGAATTCTGCTTTTTTAAGCTGGGAATCTGTATACCGCCTTGGGAAAAATCCCCAGGATACAGATCTGCGCACCATTGCCTGTGCAGTAGGCGGTGATTCAAGCACCCGTCACGGTATCATTCTGGCAAAATCCACTCTGGCAAAGAAACAGGGGGTTACCACCGGGGAACCTATCTCCCAGGCGTTACGAAAATGTCCTGATCTGGTGATCGTACCTTCCCGTTTTGATTTCTATATCCAGTGTTCCAGAAAAATGATGACTCTTTTAGAGGAATACACGCCGGACCATGAAAAATTTAGTATCGACGAGACTTTTCTGGATATGACAGATACCATTCACCTGTTCGGTCCTCCTTTAAGCACTGCTAATATAATACGGAACCGGATCCGGGACCAGTTTGGCTTTACTGTTAATATTGGTATTTCTTCAAACAAGCTTTTGGCAAAAATGGCCTCTGATTTTGAAAAGCCGGACAAATGCCATACACTTTTTCCTCATGAGATACCAGAAAAAATGTGGCCTCTGCCCATCCGTGACTTATTCTGCGTAGGACAGTCTGCCCAGAAAAAGCTGGAAAACCTGGGTATTCGCACCATTGGCCAGCTGGCTCGGTGGGACTTAAATCTGTTAAAAATACATCTGGGGGAAAAATACGCAGTGATGATCCACCAATATGCCAACGGCATTGACAATGACCCTGTAGCAGAAAAAGAGCCTGTTAATAAAGGATACGGAAACAGCATTACCTTATCCAGGGATATTTCCGATTATGAAACAGGCTGTCAGGTACTCCTCTCCCTGTGCGAGACCGTGGGTGCCAGACTGCGGGCAGACCATGTACTCTGCAGCAGTGTATGTGTGGAACTTCGGGACTGGTCCTTTAAAAACCAATCCCATCAGATGACCTTAAATGAACCTACAGATTCTACATCACAGCTTTTTGAATGTGCCTGCAAACTTTTAAAAGAAGCCTGGGATATGACTCCCCTGCGGCTTATGGGACTGCGTGTGGGAAAAATATCTGATGACAGCTTCTGCCAGATGAGCCTGTTTGAAGAGCCTCACGCCAGAAAGAAAAAGGAATTTGAAAAAACTGTAGATTCTATCCGCAGCCGTTTTGGCATCGACAGCATCAAACGTGCCAGTTTTCTGCAAAAAGATGCCATCGTAGACCATGCTGCAAGCAAAAAGAAAACCTTTAAAACAGGATCTGCAAAAAACGGATCTGGAGAGGAACTTTAAATATACATGATAAAAAAGACATTACAATACAAGATCACCGAAGAAGACCAGGGAAAGACCATAGAACAGTTTTTAAGGAGCAAAGGCTATTCCCACCGTCTGGTAGTTAAACTGAGAAATTCTCCCACCGGCCTTACTATCGGCGGGAAGCTTGCTTATACCATCCACCGTCTGCAGGCAGGTGAAATACTGACCGCTGCATTAGAAGAGGAAAACTCCCAGAACATTGTTCCTGTTAGGCTTCCTTTAAATATCATCTATGAGGATGAGGATATTTTAGTGATAAATAAAGATGCCGGTGTGCCTATCCACCCTTCGCAAGGCCATTTTGACCACACATTAGCAAACGCCGTTGCCTGGTATTACCAGAGCAAAGGCCAGACTCTGGTCTACCGGGCCATTAACCGCTTAGACCGGGATACCACCGGTCTTTTAGTCATTGCCAAGCATCTTCTTGCAGGCTGTATCTTATCTGACCAGATGCTCCACAGGCAGATCCACAGACAATACCGTGCTATTGTCTGTGGAAAGACAGAAAAAGAGGGCATCATTGATGCCCCAATAGGACGAGCAGAAGACTCTACTGTCCTGCGCCGTATTGACTTTGAAAATGGTGAGACAGCCAGAACCCATTACCGTCTTCTCTCCTATGATGAAGAAAAGGATCTTTCTTATATCAGTCTGAAGCTGGATACCGGCCGGACTCATCAGATCCGGGTCCATATGGGCTATATCGGTCATCCTCTTCCCGGTGATTTTCTCTATAATCCGGACTACCGCTATATCAGCCGCCAGCCACTCCACTCTTATGGACTGGAATTTATCCATCCACTGACAAAAACACCTTTAAGCTTTACAGCTCCACTCCCGAAAGATATGGCAGCTTTAGTAAAGGAATAACAAAAACCTTATCCCAGACCAGTACATCGTTTCGTAAATAACTGTACTAATCACATAGGATGCGGAGTTGAGTGTGCAGGTCTAAAAACGCAGGCGTAGCGGGCTACGCTGAGGCTTTTAGGCCTGTGCAATCAGATTCGCAGACAAGTGAGTGGTATAGTTATTTCGAAAACGATGTACTAGTACATCCATCTCAGCCCTTTTGGATAATGGTTTTTAATGATCCCGGCTGCCATTTTTCCCCAGCCAAGGCTTAGATTTCCTGTACATATCAATACCCAGCCCTTTTCACAGGGCACAGACATATCCGCGGCTGCGTTCAGTGTCTCTCCTTTTAAATATTTAACTGCATCTACACTGTCCGGTGCCAGTTCTTTCCATACTTTTACCTGTTCCGGTCTCAGCCAGAGAGCAAAAGCATGGGATGGCTCCAGACGGTTTTTCTTTACAGTTCCTATATGCAATCCCGGGCGAAGCACTTTTAATCCTTTTAAACTGACCATCTGAGGCGGAAGAAGATAAAGCTGATCTCCAAATCGAAGATACTCTTCCCGCTTTTTTAAGAGTTCCGGCTCAATAAGTGTTTTGTCCAGAAAACGATGCAGCTCTTCCATCACTTCTTTTTCCTTTTTCGGATCTATATAAGAAGGCTGGCTGCGTTTACCGGTGAATTCCCCACTGTCCTCTCTCCGGCGAAGAACCGCCATAAAATGACCTTCTCCCTCTGTTTTATGAGGCATAATACGGAAAGCCCGTTCCAGATGGAATTGTTCTATGGCCGTAAAAATTTTTTCTGTTTCTTCTGTTTTTTCATGTCCGTAAAAGGCCCATTTGGGCACTGCATTCATCAACCCCTCTGGGCATTCTCTTTCTTCCAGATAAAAATCCTCATGTTCTTGTAAAAAAGAAAGGATAGTACCTTCATTTTCCTCTGGTGCAAAGGTGCAGGTAGAATATACCATGGTGCCCCCTGGTTTTAGCATAGACGCAGCATCTTCTAATATTTCTTTCTGCCTGGCTGCACACATTTTTACATGGTCCTCACTCCACTGCTTTACCGCCTCTTCTTCCTTGCGGAACATCCCTTCTCCGGAGCAGGGGGCATCTACAGCGATCCGGTCAAAAAACTGCACAAAAAACTTTGCCAGACTTCCTGCATCCTCATTTGTGACAACACAATTTCCCACACCCATACGTTCCATGTTCTGGGAAAGGATCTTTGCCCGGCCCGGATGGATCTCATTAGATAGAAGGAAGCCTTCTCCCTTTAACCTGGAAGCAATGTGGCTGGACTTTCCACCGGGAGCTGCACACAGATCCAGTATGTTTTCACCTGGCTTCGGATCTAAAAGTTCCACTACGGCCATAGCACTTGGTTCCTGGATATAATAAAGACCTGCTTCGTGGAAAGGATGTTTTCCTGGTCTTGCCTCCAATGGATAATAATACCCTTCTTTTACCCATGAGACCGGTGTCAGTTCCATCTGTAAGACCTGGGATGTCTTTTCTGCCAGAGACTTTACTCCCTTTTCTTCCCAGTCATCTTCTCTTCCCTCTTTTGTCTTTAAACTGTTAAAACGCAGTCCCTGTACCTTTTCCTGCTCATAGCTGGCTTCAAATGCACTGTATTCTTCTCCCAGCAGTTCTTTCATACGCTCTTTAAAGCGCTGTGGCAGTGTTATCATCCTATTTTCCTTTCTTTTCTCATGATACATGACAGGAAAAAGGCTGGCAGGTTCATCCGCCCCACCAGCCTTTTTCCTGATCACTTTATTAAATCTGTTTACAGCATTACCTTGAAGTCGTCGGATCCTTCACCATTTACTACGTAGTAAGCAGCACCTTCTTCTGCAACGATATACAGTTCAACTTCTTTGATCTCTGCATCCTTGTGTGTGCTCTTGTATGCTTCTACAGCTTTGTCTAATACGCTCTTTGCAAGAACATCCTTACCAGAGAACTGGAAGTGTACTTCCATCTTTGGCTCAGCTGTCTTCTTTGCAGCTGCTCTTTTAGTAGCAGGCTTCTTTGCAGGTGCCTTCTTAACAGCCTCTTTTGCTTCTGCTGCAACTGCCTTTACAGTAGCTGCTGCTTCCTTTACAGTCTCCTTCACTACTGGAGCAGCCTCTTTTACGGTTTCCTTTACAGTTTCTTTCACTGTAGATGTTTTAACTGCCTTCTTAGCCATTGTCATAATTCATTCCTCCCTGTTTGATTTGGGATATCCGGAGGCCCGGCTCCGAAATCCGTCTATATTTCGTTCTATTAAGGTCTCTTTATTGTGTCACAACGCATTATAGAATGGTTTTTGGGATTTGTCAATGTTTTCCAGCATCACACACCTGGACCAATCTCGTCTGCAGGGGCTTTTGTAGCAAATGCAGGTCCCACTTCTTGTGTGGCATTTTCAGCAGGAGCGGTAGTTTCAACAGGCTGTACAACAGCAGATTCGAAAGGTGCCTGGGTTGGTGCAGCTGTTTCCTGTGCCTTTGTGGTCTCTCCAGGTCCTGCAGGGCTTACTGTTGGCACCGGTGTTTCAGCTGGCTGTGTCTCAGCCGGTGTTTGTGCCGGTGTCTGTGTGGGCTGTTCTGCCGGTGTGGTCTGTACAGGTATTGCTGTTTCAGCTTTTCCGGAAGCCTTGGTAGCCTGGGAATTTTCTGTACCTGCCAGATTATAGCAGATAACCGGTATTCCTGCATACACATTTTCAAATAAAGTCTTCGCAGCTGCATAAGGCATATTAATGCAGCCATGAGAACCGCTCTTTTTATAAATAGTGCCGCCAAATGTATTTCGCCAGCTGGCATCATGGAAACCAATACCGCCGTTAAAAGGCATCCAGAATTTTACCGGACTTGCATATCCCTGTCCCTTTAAAGTGGCATCTCTCTGCTTATAGGTAAGACCAAATAGTCCAGGAGGAGTTGTATATCCCTTAGATACATTTCCTGATACAAAATCAGATTCCAAAATTTTCTGTCCTTCTTTATACATGAACAGATGCTGGGCAGTCAAATTCACTTCCACATAGGTATTTCCATAGTCATTGCCGTCATGGCTGGCTGCCTTCTGGGCATAGGCAGGTTCTTTTGTAACATTCTTTCCTTCTGCCAGAGCCTCCTTTAAAGCAGCTGCCTCTGCCTGCTGATCGATCCTCCATCCATAAAAACCGCTTACTTCTACTTCCGGACCATAACTGGTCTTAAATATGCGCTTGCTGTAAGCTGTATTGTATTTAGAAGCCAGGGATTTTACATATTCAGAGATCTTACTTTCATCTATGCTTACCTGCCCACCCGCATAAGAAAGCCAGGTATGGATCTTTTCTCCATCCAGGATCTCCTTTTTGCTTCCCATGGTATAGGTAATAGTCATATTGGCATAACGGTTCAGGCTTTCTGCCAGTACAATAAGGCTTTCATCATCTGAACGCACTGCCGGTTCTTCATAACAGCCCAACTCATCCAGATCGATCTCTTCTTTCAGATCGTTAATAGCCGCCTTTACCTCTTCCTTTACTTTTTCAGGTTTTAACTGGTCTCCTTCTGTCTCAGGAATAACAGAATAGCCTTCTCCTTTTATATAATCTGATAAATGAGCATCCACCGGTGCAGTCACATAAGCCGGATCCATGGCATTTAAGCTGTCTACTGCCTGATCAAGAGCCTCATCCTCATAAGCCAGCATAGTCTCGATCTCATAGTTTTCCCCTTTTATCATATGAATGGGCCAAGTATAAGGATTTTGCTGCTTAAGAATGTTTTCAAGACTTCCATCAAATACAGTATTAAGCCCGATGGCACTTCCCTCTATGTTCTCAGAAGCATCATTTCTTAACACCAGGCGCAGGGAATAATCGCCTGCCTCCTTTGCCATAGCTTCTTCTACTGCTTTAGAACTCATTCCTGCTACGTTCATTCCGTTAATGCGGGTACCTGGAAGGTATGTATTCTGGTATTTCATAGACATACCCACATATCCCGCTGCACCGGTTATTACCACACCTGCCAGTATTCCCGCTGCAAGCTTCCAGGAAAATGGCTTTTTCTCTGTTTCCTTTGTTTCATTTTCCTCTGCCTGTTTTTCTTCCCTGACAGCCTTTGCCTTTTCTCTTTCCGCTTTTTCTTTTTCTTTTCTTTCCCGCTCCCTTTCTTTAAAAGCCGACCTGCTGCGGCTTACAGGAATCTTTTTTTCTTTTTTTTCCATATCTTTTATATAAAAAACCTTTCTGACATTATCATTTTTCATTCATGAATGCTTTCAGGATATCTGCCAGCTCTTTTAGGCTGTCCGTGATATTTCTAAAGGCTCCATAATTATACAGGCTCACAAAAAACATACCACAGGGCACTGCCAGGATCATTCCTGCAATACCTTTTAATTTAAAACCTAAATACAGGAATAGCAGGGTCAGCATGGGGTTTAATCCCAGACTGTCTCCTACTAACTTAGGCTGTACCACCTGGCGGATCACCTGGGTAAGTATATAAATAAGCAAAAGCCCTGCTGCAAAGGCATATTCTCCTCCTAGCAGCTTAATTATCCCCCATGGAAGCAGAGCTGTTCCTGCTCCAAACACCGGCAGAAAATCTAAAAATGCAATGAGGAATCCCCATAACAGGCTGTATTTTACTCCAAGTATGAAAAATCCCACTGTTAATATTATCCATACCACTGCCATGATCTTAAACTGGGCAGTAAAATAGCATTCGATCAAACGACGGGCCTCTGTCCTTATATACTTGCTGTATTTTTTTGCCCAGTCAGGCATATGGCTTCTTACAAAAGCCAGGATCCGGTCTCTGTCTGCAATAAAAAAATAAGCTGACAGAATAGTAACAACAGAGTATACCATAAGAGAGGGGATCATTTTCGCCACTGCCCCTGCTGCCTCTACTGTAGGCGGGGCAATAGAACCTGCCAGCTTTCCTACCAGTTCCCCCAGATTATTTCCCAGTTTTTCCCAGCCGGTCCTGATGCCTGCAGGTGCATAGGTAAACAGGTTTTCCAAATGGGTCAGGCTTTCCTGAACTTCCGCTTCGATCCCTGCATATAAGTCAGGCAGATCTTTCATAAAAGACCACAAAAGCCTGGCACCATTTGACACAGCCAGATAAATAAGGCCAATGACCAGAGCCAGGACTCCGGCTACAATGACCATGGAACTGTGTTTTCGCACCAGGCATAGCTTTCTCTCAAGAAAACGCACCAGCGGATTGGCCAGCATGGAGATCAGCCAGCCAATCACAAAGGGCATAAAAAATTTCAAACACCTGGGTCCGAAAAAGCATAAAAGAAGCCATCCGGACACAGGCAGCAGGATCTTTAGCATCAGACGCAGGATATGTTTATCCATTCAATCATCTTCCTTTCAGGCATTGGGTAAATATGCTTCTAAAAAGCGGAATAATGTATCCATTTCTTCATCTGTTCCTATAGAAATACGAAGACTGTTGTCCAGGCCAGGTGTTTTAAAATAGCGCACATAGATCTGTTCTTTCTTCAATGCCTCAAAGATCTTTTCTGCCGGAACAGACTCATGAGAAGCAAAGATAAAATTGGACCTGGAATCCGGGAACGTAAATCCCAGTTCTGCAAGACGTTTCTTTGAACGTTCTCTAGTAGCCACGATCTTTGCCAGGGTGCTTTCAAAATATGCCTTATCTTTTACTGCTTCCACACCTGCAAGTAAAGATGGCAGATTCATCGTATACGAATTATAAGAATATTTTACGTTATTTAAGGCCCTGATCAGATCCGGATGCCCCATTGCAAAACCAATACGCATACCTGCCATGGAATGAGACTTGCTGAAAGTCTGGACTACCAGGAGATTTTCATACTTTTCTAACAGCTCCAGGGCAGAAGGTCCTGCAAAATCCACATAAGCCTCATCTACAATGACCACTACATCCTGATTTGCTATTAATATCTCCTCAATCTGGTCTAAAGGCATATACACGCCGGTAGGTGCGTTTGGATTAGGGAAGATCACGCCGCCGTTTTCTTTTGCATAATCCTTTATATCAATGGTAAAATCTTCTTTTAAAGCAGGCGTCTCAAAAGGCACTTTAAACAGATCAGCCCATACTTTATAAAAAGAATAAGTCACATCCGGAAAAAGCACCGGTTTATCTGAATTAAAGAAAGTAAGAAAACTCATCGCAAGAACATCATCAGAGCCTACTCCTACAAAAACCTGATCCTCACCCAGACCATAATAAGCAGCCAGTTCCTTTACAAGAACAGTCGCTGCAGGATCCGGATATTTGCGCAGCCGGTCTGTATCCAGTTCTTCCAAAACCTTCTTCACTCCCGGAGCCGGCGGATATGGATTTTCATTTGTATTTAATTTTACGATCTTGTCTCCCGCAGGCTGTTCTCCCGGTACATAAGGAACCACCTGACGGATGTTCTTTTCCCAAAGTCTCATGACTTATCTCCTCTCTTTCAGACATGGACATATTTCCGTACAGCATTGATAAAATAACCAGCATAGTACTTCCCTTGATTTTATCCTTGAAGTCCATGATTGTCAATATAGAAGAATCGTTGCTTTTTCTTACATTTTAATGTATACTTTTACTAATAGTTTTAACAAAAACCATAGTAAAGAAGGTATACCTATGAATGTATTTGATATACTCGGTCCTGTTATGATCGGTCCTTCCAGCTCTCACACAGCAGGTGCCGCAAGGATCGGCCGTATTACAAGGACTCTTCTTGGAGCGCCTGCTGTAAAGGCGGACATCCTCCTTCATGGATCCTTTGCAAAAACATATAAGGGACATGGTACAGATAAAGCTCTTATTGCCGGGATCATGGGAATGGCTACCGATGACGTACGCATCCGTCAGGCACCTGAACTTGCAAAAGCAGCAGGGCTTAAGGTCCATATTTCCACAGGTGACATTGACGGTGCCCATCCAAATACAGCACGGGTCACTTTAACAGATGCAAATGGCCGCCAGGTATCTCTCCTGGGTTCCAGTATTGGCGGAGGAAACATTCTTGTAACAGAGGTCAACGGCATGGAAGTTTCTCTTACCGGCCAGTATACTACTCTCATCGTCCTCCACAAAGATACCCCCGGCATCATTGCTGCTGTAACAGAGGTCATGGCTGAAGAAGGCATTAATATCTGCAATTTCCGTCTTTCCAGACAGAAGAAAGGCGGCGAAGCGGTAATGACCATTGAACTGGATGGAATGCCCAGTCCTGAGATCAACAAAAAGATCAACACCCTTCCAAATATCTATTCCAGCACCATGCTGCAGCCTATTTAACAAGTGTAAATACAAATGTGCTCTCGGAATCTTTCTGTGCTTGATTTTGTGAGAAGATTTTTTGTCAGTTGTACCCAAATTTCTGAAGCGTTGGCGTTGCGTCCGCCTCTGAAATTTGAGTGCCACTGGCGGAAAACCGGCCACAAAAGCAAGTGCAGGAAAGACTCCGAGAGGACATCAAAGTCTTAAGGAGGTTTTCCTGACATCATGAATACTGATTTTAACTACTCTTCTGTTGCCTCCATTATCCAGGCTGCAGAAAAAAACAGTCTTCCCGTTTCAGCCCTGGTGCTGAGCCAGCAGGCACAGCAGATGGAACTGGAGGAAAAGACTGTATATGAAAAAATGGCTTCAAATTTTCAGGTTATGAAGGAGTGTATTGAACCTGGCTGTGATGAACACTTAAAAAGTACCAGCGGTCTCACAGGAGGCGATGCCTATAAGCTGCGCCGCTACAGTGAAGAGGGCAAAAGCCTGACAGGATCCTTTCTTTCAGGTGCCCTATACCGGGCACTGGCTGTTTCTGAATTAAACGCTTCCATGGGCCGTATCGTAGCTGCCCCGACTGCCGGAAGCTGCGGCATCCTTCCTGCTGCACTTATTACCATGCAGGTGGAAAAAGGATGTTCTGACCATGACTGCGTAATGGCTCTTTTTACAGCCTCTGCTATTGGTATGGTCATTGCAAACAATGCCTCTTTAGCAGGCGCCCAGGGCGGATGCCAGGCAGAGTGCGGTTCTGCCGCTGCCATGGCTGCCGCCGCTATTACAGAGCTGGCAGGCGGAACCCCCCATATGGTCTCCCAGGCAGTTGCAATTGCCTTAAAAAATATCCTGGGACTTGTATGCGACCCGGTAGCCGGTCTGGTAGAGATCCCCTGTATCAAACGCAATGCCTCCGGTGTAGCAGGCGCCTTTGTTGCAGCAGAAATGGCTCTTGCAGGCATTGACAGTGCCATCCCCGCAGATGAAGTCATCTGGTCCATGAAACGGGTAGGCGATATTATGTCACCTACCTTAAAAGAGACTGCAGAAGGCGGGCTGGCCGCCACACCAACCGGAAGAAAGCTTCACGACCAGGTATTTGGTCCTGGTGAAGTCTTAGGCGGATGCAGCGGCTGTGCCGGCTGTCATTCATAAACGATACTTTTATTTAAAAACCACAGGAATTCCTGTAAATAACTTTTTTCCCGCAGAAGTCAGTTTTTCAAGGTCCAGGTTGACCCTGAACTGGCTTCTGTTTTTCATCGTCACATAAACAAACAGATCTTCTCCTCCATCAAAGCTGCTGCAAAGGCCATTGTTTTCTGCCAGAGAGCTTTCCTGGCAGGCACCTGTCAGTAAAGCGATATCAGCAGGATCTGTAATATATAAATGTCCCTGATCGGAATAATGAGGATTCTCTGCTTTCAGCTTTTCTAATCCATCTCCCTGAGGAAGCTTTATTACACCTTTTTCATCTGTATACAGGTTTTGCAGGTCGATCCGTATACTCTGGATATTTTCAGCTGTCATATAGCTTCCCGGCTCAACAGACTGTTTCTTTAGCACTTCTATTGTATTTTTAAAAGAAGGATACACCGGCCAGGAAACGCAGTAATCTTCCGTTATATCATAGGCCGGATCACTGTCATAATAATAATTGGGATCAAATCCGCCTGCCATATCATTTACAGACATATCATTTGCTGGCATCTCCATAACCATGTTCCAATAACCCTGCTGTTGTAAATAAGCAGACATATTGTGGTCTATAAATAACAGGCTTCCTACAGGATCCTCCTGCCTTCTATCTGCCACTGTCTGTGCCAGAAGATCTGCCTGGTATGCTTTTAACACTTCTTCTGCTACTGCACTTTCCTTTGTCTGATACCATATTCCCCCTGCTTCTTTGTATATTACCCCCGAAAGGTTTTCTGTTTTTTCTTCAAAAACAGGATACAGTCCCTTTTTGTATTCTTCAGAAGCATACAGAGTATCATATTCACCCATAATGCTGTTTAAAGATACACTGTAACGCCTTCCCACCTGTTTTCCATTTTTTAAGTTATAAAATACATTAACATAAATTTGAATATCTTTCTCTAAATTATCATCTTCTCCGGAGCCCACTTTACCTGCAACGAAGATGGATGTAGGGCCATCCGCTCCACCGATCACAGAAATAGTATCAGCTGGCGCAGTTTCGGCGACCATAAGTTCAGCCTCTCTTGCCGCAGATATTCCATAAGACCGGGAAAAACGTTCTTTACGGTCTTTTTCCGCCTCTTTTACGCCTTCCCTTGCCACAGCAAGTACAGTATCCATATCTGTCAGCTGCATATGCTCCTTTACAAAATCATAAGTACTGGTAGTATATTCGACACACCATTTTCCATCTTCTTCTACTGCATGTGCATAGCCCTTCAGAAAATTTTCATCTATGGAAAAATCCAGTCCTGCAGATGCTATTTTTTCCTCTTCCGGGATAAAACGGTCATAGCCATACCAGTCATAGTGAAAGGACAGGAAAAACAGGACACCTGCTGCTACGCAGCCCAACAACTGTAATTTATGGGAAAACAGTTTCTTAAAATCAGCCTGGTAAATGATCTCAATGATACAATGGGCTAAAAGGACACCAGCTACCATTCCAAACAGTCCCCAGCGCAGACGGCTCTGCAGTGTCCAGAAGAACATGGAAGTCCCCATACCAGCTGCAAGAACAATGAGGATACGGATAGGTGCCATGGTCTTTTTAAAGGCCATAGCCTTTCCTGCTGCCTCCATAGGACGTTTTCTGTAAAGCTCCATTCCAAGGATACCGCCTGCAAAGATTGCGATCAAAAGCCCCAGGATCTGGGCTGCTGCCACTGTCTTTCCGTCAGAAATATCTGCCAGGGACATAACGTACGCACCTACAGGAGATAAATGTCCCAACGTATCAAAGAGTGCTTCATTTGGGATCTTATCCGCTGTAATGAAAAATATATCTTCAAAGCCTGCGATCAGTGCGCCTACTGCCGGGAAGAAACTGAAAAATACAGCTGTAGCTAAAAGTCCTACAATGATCTTTCCCGTCATCATCATAGCCACAATGACCGTCTCATAAGTCACTATGTAATACAGCAGGTTCATAAAAAAGCCAAAAAGCATAGGACCTGCAAACTTTGCCGGGCTTACTCCGTATGCAGCTGCTGCCGCCATAAGTACTAAAAGATGGATAAAATAGGTGACTGTCAGTATCAGGATACCATCCACATGATATACCAGATACAGCATTTGTCTTCTTACAGGAATACTGTGATAAAAATCCACCTTCTTCTGATTATGAAGATAAGCAAAACCGGCTGCACCTATGACTACTGCTGCTGTTACCATTAAAAATAAGGGCATAACATTTCCATAGGAAACCAGGTTCACTACAGCCTTTGTCTTATACTCCAGCACTTTTGCCAGATATTCCGGTGTTCCGGTATTTACTAAAGGCGTATAGCCGTTATACATGACAAACTGGCTGTTTGCTGCATTTTCCATAGTCAATGCCAGATTTACAGGATAGGCAAAGAAAAATCCCAGAAACAGCAGGGCAACGACCCAGATCCTGCGCTTTAGATCTTCTTTTTGCAATTTAAAAAATAAGCTCGCGGATGTCATAACCTGCCACCTCCGTTTCACTGATGAATATTTCCTCTAAGGACAGAGGAATGCACTCAAAAAATACCGGCTCATGCTGGTTCATAATGCTTTCTGCTTCCTGTCTTGTTCCTCTTACTGTAAGAGTGAGAAGCCGTCCTCTCCCTTCCTGGGAAAGGATCTGAAGGCCCTTTAAATCATCTGCTGTCATTCCTTCCTTTAATACACACTGGATCTTATGGATATTTAACTTCATATCATCTAAGTCCTTTGAAAGAAGGATGCCTCCTTTATGGAGCAGTCCCACATGGTCACAGATATCTTCTAACTCCCGCAGATTGTGGGATGCGATCACAGGTGTCATATTACGGTCTTCGATCTCAGCTGCGAAAATGCTCTTTACTGCCTGACGCATAACCGGATCAAGACCATCAAATGTCTCATCACAAAAAAGATAATCTGTATTGGAGCAAATGCCTAAGATCACTGACACCTGTTTTTTCATTCCCTTGGAAAAAGTATGGAGCTTGCGTTTTTCATCCAGACCAAAGTTACCCATTAATTTATGAAAACGATCCTTATCAAAATGCTCATAAACAACACTGTAATATTCCATCATATCAAGAGGAGAAGCATTACTGAAAAAATGAGCATCGTCAGGTATATAGAAAAACTTTTTCTTTGCTTTTATGTTTTCAAATACCTCTTCTCCATCTATGGTCACATGGCCTCCATCTGCCTTAAGGATCCCTGCGGCCAGACGGAGAAAAGTGGATTTACCGGCTCCGTTTGTTCCGATCAGACCAAATACAGAGCCGCTTTTGATCTCTGCATTAATGTGATCTACTGCCACCAGATCATCAAATTTCTTTGTCAGGTTCATTGCCTTGATCATCTGCCTTACCTCCTTCCTTTTCTTCTAACATCTTTATCATATCCCGGCAGCTTACACCAATGCGCAATCCCTCTTCTATAGCTGTGTTAAACTGCTCTTCCCAGTCCTTTCGTATTCCGGCCTGAAGCCGCCTTCCATCTGCCACAAAACTTCCTTTTCCCTGAACAGAGTAAATATAACCCTGACGTTCCAGCTCTGCATAGGCTCTCTGAATAGTATTGGGATTAATGGAAAGCTCCGTTGCCATACTGCGAACCGACGGCAGGCGGCTGTCCGGCGGTAATACACCAGAAAACATCAGCTCTTCTAGTTTTTCCGTCACCTGTTCATACAGCGGAAGCCGGTCCCTGTAATCCAGCACGATCATGTAGCCTCTCTCCTTCCTTTCTGTCTGTCTGTCCATCTGTAACATGTCTGGCCCCATAAGCTGTTACAGTCCAGCTATGGCTATAAATTGTACCAACTGTACCAATCATATTAATACAGTTGTGATACACTTAAGATATCATTATCCTATGATTTATACAAGGGTATTTTTTCTTAAGAATATATTACGATGTTGATCGCTACGTGCTTTGCGTGCTCGCAATCTTAAAAAAATATCGCCTGCACAGTCCACTTTTCATGATCCTGTACAGACGATATTTTCCGTAAACTTATTTTATTTCATTTACATTTCCCAGAGTTACCCATCGATCATACGATCAATTCAATTCTTTGATCTATTAATCTTCTTTGATCTTAACGATAACTTTCTTAATAGGTGCCGGAGCGCCGTTAGCTGCCTTCGGCTTATGTGCATCCCATGGATTGAAGATGAGATACTGACCAGCTTTTACAACTACCTGCAGACCCTCTGTGGTATTCTCGAAGAATACTACGTCCTTATCTGGATTGTAAGGAGTCTTTACAGTCATTTCATGTGCAGGAGCATAGGTCATAACCTCACTTCCCTCGATCACATACTGGATGTCGGTATAATGCTCATGTGCCTCATACTTAGCCTCTTCCCACGGAATAGTGGTGTAAGCGGTAACATTTGCATATACGTCTTTTCCATCGATCTCATATTTTCCAGGCTCTAATGCTGCAAGATCGGTATTCTTTAAGAAGTCTACTGCTTTTGCGTATCTTCCTTCAATACCTAAGTTTCTGTAAAAGTCCAAATTCTGTTTTTCATCAAAAATCATGGTCTTTTCTCCTTTGAATGGTTATTGACAATGTTATTGATATTTTTCTATCAGTTTCCTGTCTGTATCAGTATACACCCAAAGCAGTCTGAAACTCAATCCCTTTCTTGCAGCTATTTGAAAAAAACTAATTGCAGTCCAGCCATGACATCTTCTTGTTTCCATATTCATGGAAACAAGAAGCCTTGTGGTTCCACCATATGCCAGCCCATAGCTGAACTATTTAAAAAATTCGTGACCTCCGTGTGCAAAAAGGTAGGTTAACCTTGAATCAAACCAACCTGCTTTTCTGCCGGAAGCCTTTCTGTTCATAAAATATAATGCACCGTTTGAATAATCTTCCCCATCCAGCGCACGGTCTACACACCGGATAGTTTCAGCTGTTACTTTCACGGAATTGATCCTGCCGTTAGATACCGGCTGGAACTGGGATGTCTGGTATACGACTCCCTTTACGTTTCCAGGGAACTTTCCAGAAAGAACGCGGTTGATGATCACATCAGCTACTAATATCTTGCCTTTCTCATCACATACACCGGCTTCTGCCTGAACGATCCGGAGCAAAACCTGATAATCTTCATCAGATACCTTGATCCTTCTGGCAGCTCTTCTTTCTTCCTCTGCTTTCCGTCTTGCTTCAGCTTCTTCTTTTTCTTTTAGTATCTGTTTTTGAAGCGCTTCTATTTCTATCTGCGCATCTGCCTGTCTGCGCTGTCTGTTGCGGACATCTCTCTCCAACAGCGCACCGGCCAGATGCTGGCCTTCACTGCCTGTGTTCAAAAGTCCGAATTGTATTTTTGCTTCTGTAACAAAACTGCTTCCTTCAAGGAGTGCCTCTGTCTCCGGTTCTTCATCTGCTTCCAAAGATTCCACGGTCCTTGGCGCTGCCATTGCGTTCTTACCGCCTCCGCCAAATCCATTGGCTGAAAAGGCAACTACTGCAATAACAACAGCTCCTGACATAAGGACAGAAGACGAACGATAATGTTTTTTTGTCAGCTTAACAGAAATAGAACGGACAAAAAACATCACCGACTGAAGGAATGAATGCCATGTAAGCATACATACTCCTCATATTCTTTCCCGAAGCGTACTGCCTCGTAAATCCATTTCAGAGCGGTAAACTGCATCCGCTCCCAAGTGCCATTGTGGAGAGTTTCCCCCACTTTATGCCTGTTTTTCTGGGATGTATCGGTAATTATATGGGATTTCATCTTACACGTCAACCTTTGTGTAACAACTTTGTCACGTTTTAAAGTACATTGGAAATAAATGTAAATTTATTTGTGCTTTTTGCGCATTATGCCGTATGTTTATCAATTATTTTAGGCATAATGACGATTTATTTTTTACGTAATTATTACATCTTTGTTAAGATTTATTTTTGTTAATTTTTTGATCAATAATTTCAGCTATTTTATGTAAACTATTTATAGCCAAAAACCTTACTTTCACGTAATCCTGATTTAATTTTTTCATAGGCTGTTTTTGTCAAAAAATGGGTGAACTCCCCACTTTTAACATTTTTGTAATTTTTTATATGTGCTACATCTTATACTCACGAATCCCGCGCATTCGCGCTCCACTGCCTGCTTGCGCAGGCGGAACCTTC